>Ga0326728_10007741_pt1 | contig 27265 bp, 15 predicted proteins | sample MB3enrmetagenome_FD_207602 | JGI IMG/M metagenome (GOLD analysis project Ga0326728, IMG submission 207602) | Lab enriched peat soil microbial communities from McLean, Ithaca, NY, United States - MB31MN | ecosystem: Environmental > Terrestrial > Soil > Wetlands > Peat | place: USA: New York...
CGATACTTTAGGCTTGGAACAGCTTGCGTAGTACCCCAGGTAGGTAATACATCGGCCTCATTGCAACCCAATGAGAATGAAACTAGATATCGTCGCTTTTAGCGGGTTCGCAGTAAACTACCGCTAGCCCCAAAGTCCCCAGTCCCCAAACGTTGACATGCCCATGTCACACTGACATGCTTTAATGCATGAGAACTACGATTTTCTCCTGTTGACATTCTACAGAGACCACCCTATTCTATGACCTGTTGACATTCTAAAGGAGAGCGGGCTCATGGACCGACCCAAGGGAGACATTCTACAGGGAACCTTAGATCTGATGGTGCTCAAGGTCCTCGAAGGCATGGGGCCGATGCACGGTTACGGAATCGCCCGCCGCCTCGAACAGGTTTCGGAGAACGTGCTCGAGCTGAATCAGGGTACTCTTTACCCGGCCGTCCTTCGCCTCCAGCAGAGGGGTTGGATCAGCTCCAAGTGGGGCGCTTCGGAGAATAATCGCCGGGCCAAGTTTTACTCCCTGACCAAAGCTGGGCGAAAGCAGCTCGCAACCGAGGAAGAAAGCTGGCAGCGCACGGCGGCACTCATGGCTCGTCTGCTCGCGGGAACTGAAGTGTGAGGGTACGTTCGCGAACCTCCGCTCCGGCGCTGCCATTCCGAGCGGAGCGCGGAATCTCGCTCTGCCGCGGGGCGAATCGCCGAAGAAAGAATCAGGGCAAGATTCCTCGCTCCGCTCGGAATGACGGCGCGACGCTGAAAATGACAGGCTGATGCTGAAAGCTGAGAGCTGACGGCTGAGAACTGATTGCTGAGGCCTACGATGCGAATTCTGCTGACGCGTTTTATGGGGCTTTTCCGAAAGCAGCAACTCGAGCAGGAGTTCGATGATGAGTTGCGCGCACATCTGGAGATGCTGACGGAAGAGAACCTGAGGAAGGGGATGCCACCGGAGGAGGCGCGCTACGCCGCCTTGCGCAGTTTTGGGGGCATCGACCGGACGAAGGAACGTTACCGCGAGCAGCGTGGCCTGCCTACCCTCGAATCATTCTTCCAGGACATCCGTTACGGCCTACGCGGCCTGCTCAGGAATCCCGGCTTCACGGCTGTGGCCATCGTCACGCTGGCGCTTGGGGTTGGCGCCAACACCGCGATTTTCACTGTGGTGAATGCCATCCTGTTACGGCCTCTGCCTTATCGGGACCCGAGCCGCCTGGTTTACATCTCCGAATTCTGGCCGCACGAAACGCCCGTGAGGACGGTGCCGAGCCCGGACTTCGCCAACTGGAGCGAGCATGACCGGCTCTTTAACGGCCTTGCAGCCTATGGCGGCGGTGCGGAGGTCAATCTAACCGGGATGGGAGAGCCGGAGCGATTATTGGGGGCAAGGGTCACGGCGGATTTCTTCATGCTCCTGGGAGTCCCGCCATTTCTTGGCAGGAGTTTTCTTCGCGAAGAGGATCGACCGGGCGGGAGAAAAGTAGTGCTGCTCAGCTATGAGCTGTGGCAGCGGCGCTTCGGCTCAGACGCCAAAGTTATCGGCTCAACCGTCCAGCTTGATGGCGAACCCTACACGGTCGTCGGGGTCACACCGGCCGGCTTCCGGTTTCCTGATGACGACTTTCGCGCCCAGGTGTTCCTACCCATGCTCGTAGCTCGCGCCGGGGATTGGAAGGCGCCGGACCCAAACAACTTCAGGTTGCTTAGGACTCTCGCGCGTCTCCGCCCTGGCGTCACGCTCGACCAAGTCCGGGCCGAGTTGACCTCGCTGGTGCGAGCCGAGGCAGAACAGGAACCGCCGCAGTTCAAACGCATGCGGGCAGGAATGGAGGTCAGGGTCACGTCGCTTTTTGAAAGGCTATCTGCGCCCGTTCGCCCCATTCTCCTGATCCTACTATCAGCGGTTGCGTTGCTACTCATCATGTCCTGCGTGAATGTCGCGGGCATGCTGCTGGCTCGAGGGGCCTCGCGGCAGCGGGAATTGGTTGTGAGGGCGGCCCTGGGCGCCCGAAAGGCGCGCATCGCGGCGCAGTTGCTGACGGAGAATTTGGCATTGGTGATAGCTGCAGCAGCAGTAGCGTTCCTACTTGGATTTGCAGGTCTTCGGGCCTTGCAAGCTCTCGCACCGCCCCAGATTCCGCACCTCGACAGTGCCAGGCTCGACTTGAGCGTGCTGCTCTTTACCACGCTCATTGCCGCCCTCACGGGCATTCTTTCCGGCCTTGCTCCCGCTGTCGTCGGCTCGCGCCTGGAGCTGAGCGAAGCCTTAAAGGGCAGTGGAGCGGGAACCGGCTCGGTCCGCAATCAACACCGGATTCGAAGCATCCTGGTGACCACGGAGGTTGCCCTGGCTCTGGTGCTCCTCATAGGATCGGGCCTGCTTACTCGAAGCCTCATACATCTCATTTCCGTCGATCCGGGCTTCCACACCCACAGCTTACTCACGCTCCGCCTCTCCCTCTCCGAAAAGTCTTACCCAAAGGCTGAGCAGAAGGACGCCTTCCTGAGCGAACTCCTATCGCGCGTGTGCGCGTTGCCAGGGGTGCGCGCCGCCGGGGCGGGCAGCGGTTTGCCCACACTCGGATGGTGGTCCCTAAATGGGACAGACATCGAAGGCCAGCCGGAAATGCCTCCCGGATTGCGTCCCGACATTCCCCATGACGTGGTCAGCGCCACCTACTTCCAGGCCCTCGGCATGCCACTGCTGGCCGGCCGGAGTTTTAGCGAGCAGGACCGCCCAACCACCGTGCAAGTGGCCGTCGTCAACCCAGCTTTCGTTCACCAGTACTTTCCCGGTCAGAATCCTATCGGCAAGCATGTACGCAATGGCGGCCGCAGCGGACCGTGGCGCGAGATCGTCGGAGTAGTGGGTGACGTGCGGCAACTCGGCCCTTCTCAGGATGAGTCGCCTGAGATTTACACTCCTTACCAGCAGGATCCCACTGGGGAGATGAACCTGGTACTGCGCACGACCGCCGACCCGCTGGCGCTGGTCGCCCCGGTCAAGGCCGCAGTTCAGACAATGGATCCCGCCCAACCTGTCTACGACGTCGCCACCATGGACCAGCGGCTCGCAGAATCCCTGTCGCCGCAGCGCTTCAACGCTTTGCTGGTAGGAGCGTTTGCTTTGGCGGCTCTGGCGCTCGCAGGGGTCGGCATATACGGCGTGCTGGCCTTCTCCGTGGCGCGTCGAACCTGCGAAATCGGTCTCCGCATGGCGCTGGGGGCCAGGCGGGCAGAAGTCTTGACGCTGGTCGTGGGCGAAGGATTGCGGCTCTGCGGTCTTGGCATCGGCTTGGGGCTGGCAGTTTCGGTCCCTCTAACACGTCTGCTCCGCAGCGTGCTGTTTGGCGTCAGCCCCGCTGATCCTCCAACCCTGGCTGCGGCATCAGCAGCGCTTGTACTGGTGGCCGTGCTGGCTTGTTACATCCCCGCACGCCGGGCGATCACGATCGATCCCATGACCGCGTTGAGACAGGAATGAACTGCTCGAAGTCATAGGGCTAACGAAAAAAGCATAAGCACACAGCCGTTGTCGATGACGCGAGTCCGAGGAGAGGAGCTAGCAAGCTGTTGACCATGGCTCGTGACTATGGTATATTGATTTGACCAACGTGGCGAAAGAGGGAAGAAGATGGAGGAGATTGCCATTTCGGAGTTTAAGGCCAAGTGTTTGGCGCTACTGAAACGGGTGCAGAAGACGAAGACACCGATCCGCGTCACTCGCTTCGGAAAGCCCATTGCCGAGGTTATCCCACCGAATCCAACGCCCGACCGGTCGCATTGGCTCGGTTCCATGGCGGGCACCGCAGAAACCCTGGGTGATATTGTATCGCCAGTGATCGAGGAGAGCGATTGGGAGGCGCTCCGCGATTGAGGCTCCTGTTAGACACGCACATCTGGTATTGGAGCCTTGTCGAGCCTGCCCGCCTGGGCCGCCGTGTGCGCAACGAGCTCATGAAGGTTCAGAACGAATTATGGCTGTCGCCGGTGAGTACTTGGGAAATACTATTGCTGAACTCGAAGGGAAGAATCAAACTTCACCAAGATCCATCGATGTGGGTGGCCGGGGCGACGGCGAATCTTCGGGAGGCGCCGCTCACACACGAAATTGTGCTTGCTGCTCATCAACTGCCTCTTTCCCATTCCAATCCCGCCGACCGCTTCTTAGCGGCAACCGCCGAAGTCCTGGATCTGACGCTCGTCACCGCCGACCAACGACTGCTGGGGCTGGGAGAGATCAAAACTCTGGCCAACCGCTGAAAGAAGCGCGGCCGCTTGGGGCATCAACCACGGCAGCGAATGGGAAGTGGGGTGTCGACCGCGAAAAGCCGCAGAGTTCAAATTCCTTTTTTGTACACGAGATTACCGCGATGATCGAGCAGATCGAAATTAGAGCAAACAGTTGAATGGCTCGGCAAGTCCCCATCAAATTTCCTCTGGGACAGGGCCGTGTCGTTGGGGTCCCGAAGGCGCAGGATGGTTGCCCGAAGGCGGCCACAAGGGCCGCCCCTACACCTTTTATTCCCCGAAGACCTGCACCAGGTAAACTCTTTCCAGCGGGCCATCATACTCCATAAAGTAGATGGTCTGGCGGGAGCCCCGCACGATCTTGCCGTTTTCAATCGGAAACATGCACTGGATTCCGCCCAGAATGCTTTTCAGGTGGGAGTCCGCATTGAAGCCCATGCGGCCGTCGAAGTCGAGGTAGCGTCGATGGTGGTAATCTTCTTCCTCAGGGAAAAGGCGCGAAAAATGCGTGAGGATGTCTTCCTCGAGACAGGGAATTCCCTCCGTCACCAGTAAGCCGGATGAGGTGTGGCAGGTCATGACGTTCACCACGCCGTTCTTCACCCCGCTCTTCTCGACGATTTCATCCACCTTGGGCGTGATGTTGATCGCCTCCTCGGCCTTGCGGCTTTGGACCCTCACTCTCTCGAGTTTGATGATCATCGCGACCTCTGAATCCCCAGCAAGCGTTCCGCATTCGAGGAGAAAATCTTGTCCAGACACCCTTCCGTCAGCGCCAGCGACTTGAGCGCTTTCACCATGTTCTTGATCTCCACGCGCGGATAATTGGAGCCAAAAACGACCTGGTTGCGAAGGCTCCGCTCGATGAGCGTCGTGGGGATTTGTCGGCTGAAAACAAATTGGAAAAACTCGCTGGGGCCGTCGTAATAAAGGCATGAAGTGTCAAGGAACACGTTGGGGTACTTCAAAGCCAGAGCGGCGGCATCCCAGACCCAGGGCCATCCCCAGTGGGCCAGTACGAAGCGCAGGGTCGAGAACCTGCGAATTGCCTTCTCCAGCAAGAGTGGTTGTCCCTGCTCGAGCGGAGTTCCCGGCGCCCAGCTCATTCCAGTGTGAATGAGCACGGGTATGCCTAGCGAGGCTGCCGTTTCATAGAGGTCGAAAACTGCGGGATGGTTGAGCTCGAAGTCCTGCAGGGCGGCGTCGAGTTTCAGGCCTTTCAGACCGAGTTGCGTGACGGCGGATTCCAACTCCTTCGGCGCGCCCGGCCGCATCGGGTCGACGCTCGCAAACCCGATGAATCGTTCCGACATGCCGCAGAGTTCGGCAACCTGTTCATTGCTACTCACAGCGTCCTTGCGCGCGCGCGCGCAGGCGATGGGGAGGAGGACAGCCTTCTCGACCCCGGCCACGTCCATTTGCAGGAAGAAGGTCTCGAGCGGCTGAAAGTTGTTTCCGATGTTGAAGACTTCGCGCGCCACGCGCACGTAGTTCGGATATTTCTCCGCGAACTCCCGGATCAGCAAGGGGTGCGTATGAAAATCAATCGTCACTGTGCTTTTACCTTCCCTCCCATGTGCTGCGTAACGGGACGCTGAAAAACCGCTGGTCCGTCATTCCGAGTGAAGCAAGGAATCACGCTCTGACAAGTCGAAAAGTCGGGAATCGAACGTCGAGGAGTTAAGAACTTCTCAACCCTCGACTCCTCGACTCCTAAGCAGAGCGAGATTCCTCGCTTCGCTCGGAATGACAACTTCCACCATCGTTCTTCAGCGTCGTCTAAAAAAATCTTCAAAGTGCCGCCGCTCACGAAATGCTTCCGTACCACCGGGGCGCGTGGTGGAAAAGGCGCCGGCAGTGTTGCCGTAAGCCACGCAGTTGGCGAGCGCCGCTCCGCGGACGTATTGGTGAATGAACCCCGCGTCGAAGCTGTCTCCCGCGCCAACCGGATCGACGACCTCGACATCGAGCGCTGGGCGCCGCACCTGCCCGGAGGGGCCACAGGCCAGCGCTCCTTCGGCGCCGAGCTTCACCACCAACCTGGGCACCCGCGGCGAAAGCGCGGCAATTGCTTCCTCCAGGTTGTCAGCACGCACAATCTTCTGCGCCTCACGCTCGTTGGCAAAAAACACGTCGACATGTTTCAAGACATCCAATAGGTCCTCACTCCAGCGATCCGCAGGGTCGTCGTTCGTGTCGAGCGAGGTAGTAAGGCCTTTCTGTTTCATCTTCTCGAACAACTCCGGGATGCGCGACCTGAGGCTGCGGTGCAAAAAGAAAGACGAAAGATGAAAGTGTTTCGAATCCGCCAGGTAATCGAGGTCCAAATCTTCAAAGCACATCTCGTCCATGGTTCCGGGGTAAGTCAGTATGTTCCGGCAGTCTTTACGTGGCAGGATTACGGTAAGGCCGGTGGTTGTGGGGCCGCTTACTTTTCTCACCCTTGAAACGTCCACTCCGCCAGCCGCCAGCCGATCAAGCGCAATCTGTCCAAGCGGATCATCGCCAATACGGGAGATAAAGCCGACCTTGCTTCCTAACACAGAAAGATTATGGGCAAAAATAGCCGAAGAACTTCCCAGGGTGAGGGCCAGCCGGTTGGCCAACAACTCACGTTCCGGCTCGAGCTGCTCAGGCAACCCGTAGAGAATCAAATCCAGGTTCAGCTCGCCCACGACTGTAACATCGAAATGAGCCACTATGCGCAGCTCCTTTCCAGGATAACGGCCCTCGCCAGATTTCGCGGCCTGTCGATATCGTACCCTTTTTTCAGGCCCGTGTAGAGCCCCAGTAACTGGCAGGTAACGAGGTAGGCGGCGAGCCTTACACATTCGGGAATTTCGAGCTTGAGTTCAACCAAGAAATCTGCTTTCCGCCTTACAGCATCGTCAGCCTGATTGGTAATCACCAGGGTCGTTGCGCCGAGCCCTTTGATCTCCTCCAGAACTTCGCGCTCCGACGCGTATCCTGCCTCCGAAAGTAGAAAAGTGATGAGTGTCTCGGGCCCCACGATCGCCTTGGGGCCATGGCGGAATTCCATGGTATGAAATACCTGCGCGTAAGAGCAGGACATCTCTTTGATCTTGAGCTGGCCTTCTGAGGCGATGCCGAAGAGCGGCCCTTGGCCCAGGAAGACATAATCGGCAAAAGTTCGGGCCGCCACGAATTCTTGAATCCTGGGATTCACCCCATCCAGAATCGGCTGTACCGCAGCGGGAAGCTGCCGGAGTCCGTCCGTAATTTCCTTCCTGTCCGCAAAACACGCGGCCAGCGATTGCAAGCCCAGCAACATGGAGGTGAAGGATCGAGTCATTACCACACTTTTCTCATCGGCCGGCAAAAGGTAGATTGTCTCGGCAGAGATTTCCCCCAGAGGATGACCCTTCGAGCAACTGATGGCCAGTGTGGAGATTTTCCGTTCCTGTTCCAGGTACTGGGCAGCCCTCACAACCTCCGAGGAGTGCCCGGAGCGCGAGACCAGGATGGGCTGGCACTTCGTCGATTCGTTCAGGACGAGGCCTGGAAAAAGAAGCAACTCCGAAGCCGGAATGGCCCAAGCGCGCGTTCCCGTAATCATCTCCCAGCTCGCCGCGGCCGCCAGCGAGATGTAGTAGCTCGAACCGCAACCGATGAAGAGGCATTCGGCGTCTTTGTCGAGCCGTTTTCGCGCCCTTTCGAGTTGCCCGCTCGCATCAAACATCTTAAAACATTCTTCCCAGCAGCGCGGTTGGGAAAGAATCTCATCCTGCGTTCTTGCTTCGCAAGTCTCATCCATGGAATTCATGTGGAGTTTCTCCTTGTTGTCATCGCTCCTCTTTCCAATTATAACGTTTCGCTTCGTTTGTCAAACAAAATTCTCGCTGGACAACGCGCGTCCGAACAGGTTAGGAGACAAAACAAAATCTTCGCCGAGAGTGGTGGCACTCGTCATGCCCTTGGCGTTCAGGGCCAGGTGTTCTATATCTGGCCACGTCTGCATTCCCGGAGGCCCATCCCGGTTTTTCAGAGCCCTTCAATATTAGCCCTTCAATGTTAGCTTGACAACCGTGAATCCTAGATATAAAAGTAACAATGCGAAGTAATCCGCAACAAGGCGTTCGAGAATAGCTCGCTGCAATTGACGAGGCCGTATGCGAAGGGCTTTAGTTGATCTCGGTTTTACTTTTGGCTAAGACTTAAGACGTGTTCGGGGAGTTCTGCGAGACATCTGCGATGCTTCAAATGACACCTTGTAGCTCGTGTTGAGCAAAAAAGGGGGAGCTCTATGAAATGGATGAGAAATCTGGTCTTGCTTGGGCTCATCGTTAGCGTCGGTCACCTAGCGCCGAGCTTTGGTGCGGAAGTTCGAGTCTGGAATGGGACGATCACAGTGCCGACTTATTTGCTGGGGGATGAGGATCCGAATCCCCCCTTCCCACTCGCTTATCCGCAAAACGCATACCCATATACCATGTTAGATGACTTAACCGATAGGAAAGAGCCAAGGACCTATAGAGCGATTTTCCTGGAAAACGAATTCTTAAAAGCAACTATCCTCCCCGACATGGGCGGACGGCTCTACTCCCTCTATGACAAGATAAATAGGCGAGAAGTTTTTTACCGCAATAACGTTGTAAAGTACGGACTAGTGGCTACGCGAGGCGCCTGGATTTCAGGCGGATTCGAATTCGACTTTCCTACCAACGGACACCAATTAACCAACGTCTCTCCCGTCCTCTCGTCGAGCCGTCAAAACCCTGACGGGAGCGCCACAGTGCTGCTGGGCGACATCGATCGAATCACTGGAATGTACTGGGAATTGGCCTATACGCTGCATCCGCGCGAAGCGCGCGTCGAACAACATGTGACTCTCTTCAACAGCACGCCGGTGATCAACTTGTACCAGTATTGGATGAACACGGCCGTTGCTGCTACCGACGATTTGCACTACGTTCTTCCGGCGCGCGAGAGCGTCCCTCACTTTCTCCACACAGTTTGGAGCTACCCCCTCCGGAACGGCGTCGACTATAGCTGGTACAAAAATATCCGCCAACCCACCTCAATGTTCCCACATCAGTGCGAGCGAAACTTTTTCGGTGCTTACTATCAAAAGTCCGACTACGGCGTTGCGCATGTGGCGGATTATCGGGAAGTACCCGGGAAGAAGGTGTGGACTTGGGGGGTGGGTGGAGATGGGCTAGTCTGGACGAAGTTGCTCACTGACCAGGATGGCGCTTACAACGAGCTCCAAACCGGACGCTATGAGACGCAGAGCTACTCCGACTTCTTTCCCCCTCATCGCATTGAGTCACTTACGGAGTACTGGTATCCCGTGAAGGGGCTTGGTGGTGGTTTTCTCGAGGCAACAAACCAGCTTGCACTCAACGTGAGACACATCCCGGCTTCCGCCACTGAAAAAGAACGCGTGCAGTTTCTATTCAGCCCAACAGTTGAAATCCTAGGCGCGAAGTTTCAGGTGCGGCTGGGCTCGCAAGTGTTTCGTGAATTCGGCCCTGTCGCATTTGTGCCTCTAAAGCCCGTAACGTTTGTGGTAGACGTTGACAGCCCTGACACCGCCAGGAAACTCGCAGCCGAGGTTGAATCTTCGAATGGGAAGATCGTGTTGCAGTGGTCTGCCGCAGAGCCTATTGATGGCAATCCCGACTTCGTTCCTGAGGTTGGAGTACACACTCCAACGCCGAAATCTTCCGAAGAAATGACAGTCGAAGAGCTGTTTATGCGGGGGGTTGAGGAAGAGAGAATCGCCGGCCTGGAGGAAGCCGGGGTGGAAACCTACCGTCAAGTGCTGAAGCGTGATCCCAGCCATGTGCCGGCTCTCCTGAAACTCGCCTGGCGCGCCTACCGTACCACAGATTTCACCCAGGCACAATCGCTCGTTGAACGAGCGCTCGACCGCAGCAGCATCAATCCCTCTATCGATCCGTCTGTCTATTACACTGCCGGAGTCATTTATCGCGCAGCGGGGAAGTTAGGCTTGGCTCAGAACTCTTTTTGGGCCGCCATCCGATACGACGGACCGGCAGGGCCGAACTTCGCCGGGTTGGGTGAGATTTCCATGCAGCAGAGGCGTTACGAGGAAGCCGCACGCCTGCTGCGACGAGCTCTGATGTATAACCCCGAAGACGCACTCGCTGCTGCCGACCTCGCGGCAGCCCTTCGCGCATCCCAAAAGCTCGATGAGGCAACAGGGGTGGTGGACGAGGCCCTTCGACGCATGCCTTTGCTCCCCTTTGCCCTGGTCGAAAAGTGGCGAATCGCAGAAGCCCGCAGGGATTCCGAATCGGCTAAGACCGCCTGGCAGCGCTGGCAGCTCTCCATACCTCGAGATGCCCAGTACTACTTGGACGTCGCCTCTTGGTATCACGATATCGGAGATTGGGCCTCCTCGGATGCGTTGCTCCAGAAGGCGCGCAAAGATTTTGCGCATCAATCGGTTTCACCACTTGTCTATTACTATCTTGCGTCCAATGCAGCGCACGAAGGCCGGGATAGTATCGCGGATGGGTATTTCACAGAAGCCGGCTCGGCGCCCTATGAGAAGGTTTTTCCGAACCGCGTCTCAGACGCGCAGGTGTTGATGGAGGCTGTCACCCACAATTCCAAAGATTCGAATGCGAAATATCTTCTCGGCAACTTCCTCTTCGCGCGCGGCGCATATGACGATGCATTCAAAGTTTGGCTCGAGGCGCAGGAACAGGGATTCAGCGCCTCCGTTCTCGAGCGCAATTTGGGATTGTATGCGTGGCGAGTTAAGCAGGATCTCGAGAGCGCGGCAAGCTTCTATGAAAAGGCAATCGGGCTTGCTCCAAACGATTTCCACCTTTATGCGGACCTCGATGAGATCTACTGCCAAATGGGCGACCGGACGAAGCGGGAAAAACTGTTCGCCGCGGCTCCCACTGCCGTGCTTGACCGGGACCTCCTGCGCGTTCGCCGTGCACGCTTGCTGATCGAACAAAAACAATATGACCAGGCAGTAGAGACCTTAGGGAACCACGACTTTAAATCGTGGGAAGCCACGGCAAGCGTCCGCTGGGACAAGACAGACGTTGTCCGCGAAGTCTATGCGTTCGCTAATCTCAAAAAGGGATTAGCAAAACTGAAGGAGGGCAAATTGCCCGAGGCAGAGCAAGCCTTCCGTGCGGCTCTCGAGTATCCGGCAAATTTCAATGTCGGCGGCGCGGACAAGCCCAACGACGAGCGTGCACTCTACTGGTTAGGCAAAACACTAAAAGCACAGGGCAGGGAAAGCGAAGCACGTGAGGTCTGGCAACAGGCCGCCGCCTTGGGAAAAGAAAAAAGCGGAATTTCAAAGGTCTTTGCTGCGCTCTCTTTAAGGGAGTTGGGAGATAACGAGCAAGCCGAAACGATTCTGACGGGGTTGGCTCAGGTTCCCACAAATGAAAAGGTGGATGCTGGCGACCTCTACGCTGCCGGAGTTCTCGACCTCCTTGAGAATCGAAACGCGGAGGCCAGATCTAATTTCCGTCGGGCGCTCCAGTTGGATCCCTTTTTGTGGCCAGCTCGTCTCGAAGCGGAAGAAGCCGACAGCTCGACGTAAAGCTCCGAATTGGTGGTATTAGGGAGGGTTGAGACTCGCGGGGAAATGATGAACTTCGATTCGGGTTTACAGTAGAAACGCTGATGGAATTAATATCGCGACAGGAGGAATGCAGTGAAATGTCCAAGCTGGAAGCTAACGGTAAGCTCATTGGCCGTGGCAGCGCTGGCAGTCCTTGCAGTGCTTGCCAATTTTCTGAATACAAGTTCTCAGTCCGAAGCAAAACCCGGCCGAACGCCCGACGCCGATCTCGCAGGCTTTTCCGCCGTGGCGCCTATTGACGCCCACGTGCACCTCTACAAAGACGATCCGGCGTTTGGCGCGCTCCTCCAGCGCCTGAACCTGCGCGTTCTCGACATCTGTGTGATTGACGATCGCGATCCCTACGCCAAGGGACTTGAACCGCAGCGCACCGACGTGCTCAAGGTTGTCCGCAGCACGCATGGCCGGGCGGCTCTCTGTACAACCTTCAGCCCCTATGATTTCGAGCAGCCGGGATTCAGCCGCCGCGCCATCCGGCAACTCGATGCGGACTTTGTGGCCGGAGCCATCGCCGTGAAGATCTACAAGGTCATGGGCATGGAGATGAAATCGAAAGCGGGAAAATATGTGATGCCTGACGACCCCGCCTTTGAACCCATTTACAAGGATATTGCCGCCCACCATCGCACGGTGGTCGCTCACCTCGCGGAGCCCGATTCTTGCTGGCAGCCGCCCAACCCCGCCAGTCCGGACTACGAGTACTACCAGCAGAACCCGCAGGAGTACGCTTACGCTCATCCCGAGTGGCCCTCGAAGGCTGCCATCCTCGCCACCCGGGACCACATGGTGGCAGAAAACCCCAATCTACGAGTGATCGGCGCGCATCTGGGCAGCATGGAAGCGGATGTCAACCAGATGGCTCAGCGCTTCGACCGCTTTCCCAATTTCGCCGTCGATACGGCCGCGCGTGTCCCTTATTTTATGCTCCAGCCGCGTGACAAGGTGCGAGCCTTCGTGATCAAGTACCAGGACCGCATCCTCTATGGAACCGACTTGGTGGTCATGCCAAAGGACAAAACCGAGGAGGCGCTCGCGGAGTGGAACGACACCTATGCGCGCGATTGGAAATTCTTCGCCACGGACCAGACCGTCGAATACAAAGGCCACCGTTACCAGGGTCTCGCGCTGCCCGGCCCCGTTCTCCGCAAAATCTTCCATGACAACGCCGTTCACTGGCTGCCGGGGATTATGGGGAACTAATAACCTCTTCAAGGGCTGATCGTGACCTATATCTTCGGCTGGACGCGGGGGGTGCCGAAGTCGCAAACGCCGCCCTCTCCCTGGGGAGAGGGTGCCCCGCTGCCGGCGTTTTCACCAGCCGGAGCGGGACGGGTGAGGGGTCACTACCAAGGCGAGGAGGCGCCAGATCGGCTCACCTCACGATCCTCTTCCGCAGCGTCTATCCGCAGCGGCCTTGGCTCAGAAAAGATACCGCCATCAAGCCCGATCTGCGGTCTGTGTTCGAAGCAGCAGACTCGACCAGACAACAAAGGGGTGCCGCTTTTCAGCATGCTTAGGCGGGAGCAACAGGATTGCTTGGCGACCAAAGCAACCCCTCACCCGGCCCGCGACGGCTGGAGAAAGCGCCGTCGCGGTCCACCCTCTCCCTACGGGAGAGGGCTATGATTTCGACTTCTGAACCCCACCCATAGCTAATCTTCTCTAGTTGTCTCCCACGTATTCCGCTGGCATCTTGTCCTGTTGAGGAACGCGACGTTGGGATTTAGCCCCGCGTGTGCTGTTTCAAAGGGCAACGCCACACTGACCGAAACCGAGGAGTTACGGGGACTCGCATTTTTCTCTTGTAGTAGATGATCTATTGGAGTATAACCTCAGCATGCCAAAGAAAGGTTCACCACCGCTGGAAGGCGAGCTGCTCCAGGGCACGCTCGACCTGTTGATTCTGCAAACGCTGGTGCTGGGTCCCGCCCACGGGCACACCATCGCCTATGCCATCGAACACCGGTCCGAAGATGTCCTGCAAGTTGAGCATGGCTCGCTCTATCCCGCTCTGCACCGCCTCGAGGATCGCGGCTGGATCGCCTCGTTCTGGGGCACTTCGGAAAACAATCGCCGGGCGCGCTACTATCGGCTGACGCCCGCAGGCCGCAAGCAATTGGCCCAGCAGACCAGCCGCTGGGATGAATTGGTGCGCGCCGTCAATCGCGTGCTGCGGCCGGCGGAGGAGTAGACAGAATAGTGAATAGTAAAGGATGAATTATTAAATCGTGCATGCTGTCATGCTGAGCGGAGCGAAGCATCCCGGCAGTTTGTCGCCCTATGCGAAGCGCAAAAGCAACTGCAGAGATTCTTCGCCCGCCAAAAAGCGGCGGGCTCAGAATGACAGTTGGCTGAAAGCTGAGAGCTGAAAACTGGGAGCTAAACATGAGTTGGACTCGCTTCTTTCGCCGCCGGCAATGGGACGAAGAACGCGTGCGCGAACTCGAAGCGTATCTCGAAGCCGAAACTGACGACAACATTGCGCGCGGCATGTCGCCGAAAGAGGCACGCTATGCCGCGCGCAGGAAGCTCGGCAACACCACCCTGATTCGAGAGGAGATCTATCACATGAACAGCCTCGGCTGGCTCGAAACGCTTTGGCAAGATCTCCGCTTCGCTCTGCGGATGTTCGCAAAGAACCCAGGTGCGACTGCCATAGCGGTGATCTCCCTGGCCACTGCCATCGGTCCCAACTGCGCGTTGTTCAGCGTGGTGGACCGGCTGATTCTTAAACCTCCACCGGTTCAGGGCGTCGGACATATCTTCGATATGAATGTTCAAAGCGAGCGTCCGGGCGAATGGCAATCGACCTCATATCCCGACCTCCAGGACTACCAAGCCCAGGCGGGTGACATTGCGTCGTTTGCCGCCACGTTTGACAGACAGGGCGCCATGCTGAATTCCGCCAGCCTGCGGCAACTCGTGCTCATGGAAATCGTGTCCGAAAACTACTTTTCAGTTTTGGGAGCGAGAGCGACGGCTGGACGGACTCTCCAGGAGAGCGACGCACATTTTGAGGGCCAGCCCCCTGCGGTGATCAGCTATTCCATGTGGCAACGGTATCTCGGGGGGGCCAGCGACGGCGTCGGGAAGACGCTATTTCTAAGCGGTCGATCCTTTTCGCTAGTAGGAATCATGCCACGCGGATTCCGCGGGCCCGGCTTTGATCTGCCGGTGGACGTGTGGATTCCGTTCAGCGCCGCTCCGGCAGCGGTGCGGCAGAATTATATGCAGCGCGGACGCTACGGCGTTGGTGAGGTAGTGCGTCTGCGCGACGGCGTGGATAAGGCGAGGGCGGAAGCGGTGTTGACTGCGGTGGCAAGGCGAATCTCCAGCCAGTATCCGGGCACGTATAAGGGAAAGACGGTCATCCTCGAGAACCGCGAGGATATGGCCGTGGTTGGCACGATCATCCTCTCTCTGGCCGGACTGGTGGTGCTCATCGCGTGCGCGAACATCGTAGGCATCCTGATGGCGCAGGGCGAGGCGAGGCGGCGGGAGTTCGCCGTGCGCGCGGCCATGGGGGCTTCACGAGCCCGCTTGGTGCGGCAATTGACGGCGGAGAGCCTGCTGCTTTCGCTCGCGGCTGCCGGCCTGGGCCTGTTGGCGGCGCTTTGGCTGGTTCGACTCCTACCGGCGCTTAACCCGCTTACAGTTTTTACGCTGGACTTCGACTTCCGAATGGACGGCAGGGTGCTTGCATACGCACTGGCAATAACGCTTCTGACGGCCTTATCCGCCGGACTTGTGCCTTCGTTGCGAGCTTCCCGGCCCGATCTGGTTCCCACACTGAAGGGCGATGCCCCCACCGGGGGACGGCGACTCCGGTTTCGTGGTGCCTTGGTGATCGCGCAGATAGCGATCTCTCAGTTCCTGCTAGTCGGCGCCGGACTTTTATTTCGGAGCTACCAGGAAGCCCAACGGATACGGCCCGGATTCGACCCCGAGAAAAAGGTCCTGACAGCCATGCTGACGGCACCCGCGGAAGACAAGACCGTCGACTTCGCGCGGCTGGCTGACCGGCTTCGTGAGGTTCCTGGAGTCGTGCGCGTAAGCTTCACCAATTTTCTGCCGCTCAGCGGCATGGGGGGAGGGAAAAGAGCCGTCCTGATTCCGGGGGTGACTCCGGAGCCCGTGCGCGTCGGCGGGAGGGCTGCGAGTGTCGATTACTTTGCGATAATGGGCACGCAACTTCTCCGTGGGCGTGATTTCGACCGAAGCGATTCCAAGGGCACCGTTATAGTAAACGAAACCATGGCGCGCCAGTTCTGGGGTAGCCCCGACGCGGCCATGGGCAAGGTTTTCCGCATGGAAGATAACGACTACAGGATTGTTGGCGTGGCGGAGAACGGCAAATACGAATCGCTGCAAGAAGATCCCACGCCCTTCCTGTTCGTTGCGACGCCACTCCCCAAGGGTGGCGAAGGCACACTCCTGATCGAGACCGCCACTGCACCCACGGCCATGGCCGGAACGATTCGCAAGGCGATTCACGATGCAGATCCTGATGCTTTTGTCATGAGTCTGGTCACCTTGCGGCAGAGCATGCAACTCTCTCTCCTACCGTACCGCATTGGCGCCGGCTTCATAGGGAGCATCGCCATGTTAGGGATATTCCTGGCTGGTGTCGGGCTGTACGGGCTCGTTTCCTATAGCGTCAGTCGGCGTACGCACGAAATCGGAATTCGAGTGGCGATGGGAGCCGAGACGGCGGACGTGCTAGTGCTCGTGTTCCGGGAGGCGGTGTCGCGATTGGCCATTGGGGCAGTGATCGGACTCGCTGCGGGGCTGGCGGCGGCGCAGACCCTCAAGGAGGCGCTCTACCGGGCGAGTGTGAGTCCGACCGACCCGATTGGGCTTGCCGCTGCTGTGGCGGCGGTGGCTGCCGTCGGCTTGCTCGCCGCTTACGCTCCCGCACGGCGGGCTCTTCGAGTAGATCCGATCAACGCGTTGCGAGAAGAGTAGACTCGCGACTGCTAGTGCGGACCCCCGCGCTACCGGAGTAACTAATGAGTTGGACTCGATTTTTTCGCCGCCGGCATTGGGATGAGGAGCGAGCGCGCGAGCTCGAAGCGTATCTCGAAGCCGAGACTGACGAGAACGTTGCCAGAGGCATGTCGCCGCAAGAGGCGCGCTACGCCGCGCACCGGAAACTCGGCAACACGACGCTCATTCGTGAGGAGATCTATCGCATGAACAGCCTTGGTTGGCTAGAAGTGCTTTGGCAAGACCTGCGTTACGGGCTCCGCATGCTGGCAAAGAATCCCGGCTTCACGGCCGTCGCGGTTCTCACCCTGGCGCTCGGCATCGGCGCAAACACGGCGATCTTTAGCGTGGTTAACGCGCTGCTGCTCAACCCTTACCCCTTTCCAGAGCCGGACCGCATTATGTTTGTGCAAGCACGCCATATCAGCGGCAAAAATCATAATACCGGCTACCACGATTTCGTCGACTGGCGCGCGCAGAATGTGGTGTTTGAGGAGATGGCCATCGCTCCCGAGACCCTCTCCTTCACACTGACCGGCCAAGGCGAGCCGCAGCGCATCACGGGCGGCCTTACAACCTTCGGCTTTCTGCGCGTGCTGGGAGTCCAGCCTTTGTTGGGGCGGTTCTTCACGGCCGATGAGGATAAACCGCACGCGCCGCTAGTGGCAGTGCTGACATACCAGGCATGGCAGCGGCGGTTTGCCGGCAGCCCGAAGATTTTGGGGCAGACGATGACGCTCGATGGCAGCCCGTATAGCGGGCCGTTCACCATTATCGGCGTTCTGCCCGCCACCTTCGCCTTCCCCGGGGTCAGGACTTGCGAGTTCTTTGCATCTGTTCAGGAAAGCCCTCTGAATGGCCGGTATCAGCATCAGTACGGCGTGGTGGCGCGGTTGAGGCCCGGCGTCACCGTCGAGCGCGCCCAGGCCGACATGACCACGATCACACGGCGACTGGCGCAAGAGTACCCGGAGACAAACACAGGCTGGGGCGCTGTGGTCATGCCGATTCGCCAGGCCCTGGCGGGGCAGGTTAAGGAGCCTGTCTTGATTCTCGCCGCCGCGGTGGCCTTCGTGCTCCTCCTCGCATGCCTGAACGTGGCGGCGCTGTTGCTGGCTCGCGCTTCGGGCAGAGCCAGGGAAGTTGCGGTCCGCGCCTCACTGGGCGCAACCCGCGGACGAATCGTGCGCCAGATGCTGACCGAGAGTGTGCTACTCGCGCTGGCTGGAGGGGGTTTGGGCCTGGCAGTTGCGGCTTGGCTGATGGACGTCCTGCGCAACGCGGCGCCGGAGGACTTTTCCCTGGATGTCATTATGCGGCTGAATCCCGCGGTGCTCGTCTTTGCGCTGGTCGTGTCACTGTTGACGGGTGTCCTGTTCGGACTGGCGCCGGCGTGGTTCGGCTCCCAGACCGACCTCAATACGGCGCTGAAGGGCGACGCCACCCCCTCCTTTCTAAGGAGGGGGGCGGGGCGGGGCCGGTTTCTGTCCGCTCTCGTCGCCGCGGAAATGGCCCTTTCCCTTGTCCTATTGGTCGGCGGTGGGTTGTTGCTCAGAAGCTTCCTGGTAGCCATTCACGTCGAAACAGGACTCCGGGTCGAGCATGTGCTGACTTTTGCGCTGGACCTTCCCGGTTCCCGGTACTCCACGCGGCAACGGGCGGCGACCTTTTATCAGGAACTGCTCGACCGGCTGCGTGCCGCCCCAGGCGCCGATCCCGCTGCGGCAACCGATACACTTCCCATGACCGAAGTTGGGTACGGAGGCGGGTTCCAAATTGAAGGCAGGCCGAAGCCCGCAGACTGGGTGAGCACCTTGGTTAACTACAACGGCTCCACTCCGGGCTATTTCCGCGCCATGGGCATCCCACTCCTGCGCGGACGGGATTTCGACGACCGCGATACTGGCGCGTCGTCGCCCGTGGCCATCATTAACGACACCCTCGCCCGCCAGTTCTTTCCTCACGAGGACCCCATCGGACACCGGTTCAAGGACGATTACGGTGGCCAGTGGAGGACCATTGTTGGCGTTGTGGGTTCATACAAGAACCTCCAGCCGATGAATCCTCCTCTACCGATGGTCTTCCGGCCGCTTGCTCAGACCTCCTTCGGAGGGGAGGAGTGGGTCGTCGTTCGAACTTCCGGCGATCCGGCTAAACTCGCCGCCACAGCGCGCGCCGCCGTGCGCAGCCTCGACCGTGACCTTCCTATCACAAAGCTGCGGACGATGCGACAAGTGGTTGCGGATTCGCTTTCGGAGCCACGCCTGATGACCTCGTTCGTGGCGGGTTTTGCTCTGTTTGCGCTGTTGTTGGCGGTTATCGGGATCTACGGCATCACCACGTATTCGGTGGAGCAGCGGATGCATGAGATGGGTATTCGAGTGGCGCTCGGCGCATCGCAGAACGACGTCCTTGGGCTGGTCTTGCGCAAGGGGGCCTTGCTGGCCGGTATCGGCGCGGCAATGGGAATTCCGGTGGCGCTGGCGTTGTCCCACGTCATGGGATCGTTCCTCTACGGCATCAGCCCGCGAGACTTGGTCGTCTTCGGCGGAGTTCCTGTGCTCCTGCTGGCAGTAGCGCTGGCCGCGACTTATCTCCCCGCCCGCCGTGCGGCCAAGGTCGATCCCATGGTGGCATTGCGGTACGAATGAGGAGTAGTAAATAGTGAATAGTAAATAGTAAATTATGAATTATGAAGTTGGACGAACAGAGAAATCATCCGTGCTGTCATGCTGAGCGCAGCGAAGCATCCCTGCAGTTTGTCGCCGGATGCGAAGCGCAAAAGCAACTGCCGAGATTCTTCGCCCGCCACAAATCGGCGGGCTCAGAATGACAGGTACCTGAAAGCTGAGAGCTGAAGGCTGAGAGCTAATATGAGCTGGACCAGATTCCTTCGCCGCCGGCACTGGGACGCGGAACGCGCGCGCGAGCTTGCCGCCTATCTGGAAATCGAGACCGACGAGAACATCGCGCGAGGCATGGCTCCGCAAGAGGCGCGCTACGCGGCGCAGCGAAAGCTCGGCAACACCACGCTGATTCGAGAGGAGATTTATCAGATGAACAGCCTTGGTTGGCTAGAAATACTTTGGCAAGACCTGCGTTACGGGCTCCGCATGCTGGCGAAGAATCCGGGCTTCACGGTAGTTGCGGTTCTGACCCTGGCGCTAGGGATTGGCGCGAACACGGCAATCTTCAGCATCGCCAACGTTTTCATGTTCCGCCCTCTGCCGGTAAAGGGCGCCGAGCGCTTAACCGTGGTCGCGGTTCAGAGCAAGGGCCAATCCGATCCCTCGCCGGTGTCCTATCTTGATTACCAGGAGTACCGCGCAGGAACCACCGCGGTTTTCGCCGGAATGACAGGTTACGCCCTGAGCATCATTGGCCTCAGTTATCAGGGTCACGCGGACCGGCTTCTGGTGAGCTACGTACCGAGCAATTTCTTTGCGATGCTGGGCATTCGTCCGGCGCTCGGGCGGTTGATCGATCCCGGCGAAGGCGATGCGCCCAAGACCGGGCCGGTGGTGGTTCTCGGGCACAGCTATTGGAAGAGGCGGTTCGGTGGTGACCCGAACGTAATCGGACGCACCGTAGCTCTCGATGGGACCGCGGTAACAGTTATTGGGGTAGTCCCCGAGGAGTTTCATGGACCGTACAACATTGTGGAGATGGACGCGTATGCGCCCTTTGGCGTGCTGGGATTCGACCCCGATGGCACCTTTTTCACCTCGCGCACCAACGGTGACGTCCGCGTGCTGGCCACCTTGAAGCCCGGCGTGAGCATCCAGCAGGCGCAGGCGGCGCTCGATGTGATCGCACAACGCCTGGCACAACAGTATCCCCAAGCCGATCAAGGGCAGAGAGTGCGGGTCTTTCCGGAGCGGATTGCCCGGCCGGAGCCTGCGGTGGCGGATTACATGCCGCTGCTGGCCGGCATATTCTTCGTGATGGTGGCGTTAGTGCTGGCAGTGGCCTGCCTCAACGTCGCCAACCTGCTGCTGGCGCGGGCGGCGGCGCGTGAAAGGGAGATTTCGATTCGGGCTGCGCTGGGGGCGGGCCGCAAGCGCCTGCTGCGCCAACTGCTCACCGAGAGCATGCTGCTGGCGCTGGCAGGAGGGGTAGGCGGCGCACTCGCCGGCAATTGGGTGTGCCATCTGGCGAACGGTCTGCGCCCGCTCGGTGACCTGCCCCTTCGGCTCGCCTTTGCCTTTGACTGGCGCGTGTTCACCTATGTCGCCGGCGTGGCGCTGGCGGCTGGAGTTCTGGCAGGGCTCGTGCCGGCCGTGCGGGTGTTGCGCGCGGATTTGAACTCGGTCCTGCGCGAGGGCGGCCGCGGTCTGATTGGTGAAAGCGGCAGGCATTGGCTTCGCAACGGCCTGGTGATTGCTCAAGTAGCGGGCTCGCTCATCGTGTTGGTTGCGGCCGGCCTGTTTACCCGCAGCCTCACCCGCGCGGAATCCATTGACCTCGGCTTCAATCCGCACAACGTCTTGAACCTGGGGTTTGACCCCGAGTTGCAGGGATACGATCAGGCGCGAGCGGAGGCCTTCTTCCGGGAGTTGCTTGATCGAGCACGCGCCCTGCCGAGCGTGCAATCGGCCAGCCTGGCATTTTCCGTTCCGCTCGGCATTTACAATGACGGGGCTAAGGTATACCCGGAAGGGCAGACGCTTCCACCCTCCGAGCGCGTGTCGGGCGCCGGCTTCAATCGCGTCAGCCCGGGATATTTCGCCACGCTGGGCATGCACATCCTGCAAGGGCGTGCCTTTACCGACGCCGATACCACTGCTTCCCTGCCCGTGGCCGTCGTCAACCAGACAATGGCGGCGCGGCTCTGGCCTAAGCGCGACCCGATAGGGCAGCGCTTCAGCTACAAAAGCCCTTCCGGGCCCTACGTCACGGTGGTCGGCTTGATGCGCGACGCCAAGACAACTGGCCTGCTCGACGCCCCTGGGATGTACTTCTACGTGCCTCAAACTCAGAATTACAGATCGATTCACGTCCTCCAGGTGCGAACGTCCGTTCCACCTGAGTCCCTAGCCGCGCCCGTGACCGGCCTCGTCCGCACGCTCGACCCGAACATGCCGACGTACGAAGTTATGACCATGGATCAGGCGATGCAGGGCGCCAACGGATACTTTCTCTTCAAGATGGGAGCGGCGTTCACAGGCGTGCTGGGCGCGCTGGGCTTGCTATTGGCCGTGGTAGGGGTCTACGGCGTGGTTTCTTTCACCGCGGGCCGGCGCCGGCACGAGATCGGCATACGCATGGCGCTTGGCGCCCAGCGCGGGAGCGTCTTTGGGCTGGTGATTCGCCAGGCTGCCGCGCTCGTCTGCGCCGGCGTCGGCATCGGGATCGTTGCAGCGCTCGCTTGCACTCGGATTCTCGGGGGCTTCCTGGTGGGAGTCTCCTCGTATGACCCCCTCACTTACGCGGGTGTCGCGGCACTGCTGTTGGCCGCCGCGTTGCTCGCCTGCTATATCCCCGCGCGGCGGGCCATGAAGGTTGATCCCATGGTGGCGCTGCGGTACGAATAAAGAATAGTAAATAGTAAATTATAAATAGTCAATTATAAATGTTCAATTGTTAGCATCACCGCAATTGCTGTCATGCTGAGCGGAGCGGGTAGCGCGGACCCCCGGTTTTGAGGTCCGCGGCTCGCCCACGGGGCCTGAGAAAAAGCCGCGGACCCCAAAACCGGGGGTCCGCGCTACCGGAGTAACTCTTGAGTTGGACCCGATTCTTTCACCGACAACATTGGGACAGGGAGCGAGCGCGCGAACTCGAAGCCTACCTCGACATCGAGACGGACGAGAACATTGGTCGAGGCATGTCGGCGGAAGAGGCACGCTATGCGGCGCAAAGGAAGCTCGGCAACACCACGCTGATCCGGGAGGAGATCTATCACATGAACAGCCTTGGCTGGCTAGAAACGTTTTGGCAGGACCTTCGGTACGCTATGCGCATGCTGGCGAAGAGTCGCGGCTTTACGGCCATTGCCGTGGTAACTCTGGCGCTCGGCATCGGCGCTACCACGGCGATCTTCACGGTTGTCAATGCTGTGCTTCTTCGCCCCTTGCCCTACCCGCATCCCGAGGAATTGGTTTATGTTCAGGAGATTTTGGGAAACTTCCCGGTCAGTCCTTTTGTGTGGAACAAAGAGTTTGCGGCGTGGCGGAGTCAGAGCCAAACCCTCAGCCCGATTGCTGCCTACATGGATTTTACGGCCAACCTCACCGGAGGTGGCGAGCCAGAGCGAGTCATCTGCGGCATGGCTACTACTTCTTTCTTCTCCCTCCTTGGCGTTCGCCCCGTAGTCGGACGGCTCTTTCTTCCCGGGGAAGACCGTCCTGGCGGTCCGCCGGTAGCGGTGCTGAGTGAAGCCCTGTGGAAAAGCCGTTACGGAGGCGATCCGTCTGCGGTCGGCAGGGGTGTGACCTTGGATGGCAAGGTTTATACAGTGGTGGGAACACTTCCTGACGCTTTTGTTATTCCTGATGAATTCAAGATTGCGCATGCTCTTTGGGTGCCAGTTGCCGAGAGCGAGACGGGAGCGGGGCCATTTCGCATCTTTCGAGCCATCGGCCGGCTCAAGCCCGGCGTGAGCCTGGCAAAAGCACAGACTGAACTGGACACGATCATGAAGCCTACTTTGCCAAAGGGCCTCGTAAAGAGCGTCGTCCTCTCACGCTGGCAGGAGCAGATCACCCAGGGATCGCGGCTTTCGTTGCTGCTCTTCCTGGGCGCGGTGGGCTTGCTGCTCCTTATTGCATGCGTTAACGTCGCCAACCTGCTTCTCTCCCGCGCGGCCACGCGTCAAAAAGAAATGGCGGTGCGGCTAACCGTGGGCGCCGGGAAAATTCGGATCGTTCGGCAGCTTCTCACAGAGAGTGCGCTGTTGGCTCTGCTTGGGGGACTCATCGGCTTGGCTTTGGCGCGTTGGGGGAAGGACCTTCTGGTTTCGTTCATTTCTCCGAACCTCCCGGCGCTTGAACCGATCAGTCTTGACTACCGGGTGCTGGCGTTTAGTTTGGCTTTGGCTGTGGTCACGGGCCTGGTCTTCGGCCTGGCTCCCGCGCTTCGGGCCTCCAGAGTCTCGTTGAATGAGGTGCTGAAAGAGGCGGGCCGGGGTGGCGCCGAAGTTCGGTCGGGTATGCTTTTCCGCGACCTGCTCGTCATCTCCGAGACTGCCCTGGCCATGGTGCTTCTGGTCGGCGCCGGCCTACTCTTCAGAAGCTTCCTGCGAGTACTCGGGATCGACCCGGGATTCAAATCAGGGCATATGCTGTGTCTGACCATTGACCTGACACTCTCGAAGTACCCAACGCCGAAGGACCAGGCAAGGTTCTTCCAACAAGTGATAGAAGGGGTCAGAAGCTTGGAAGGAGTGCAATCGGTAGGCGGCAGCGGCATGCCACCGCTCGGGAGTCGATCGGGAATGGTCAGCGGTTTGGCGGTGGAAGGGCGATCGGAAGACGTAGGGGGCGCTTCCTACGCCACCATTAGTCCGGATTACTTCCGGACCATGGGGATTCCCCTTAAGCAGGGACGCGATTTTGCCGACAGCGATCGTGACGGCTCGCCGAGCGTCGCCATCGTCAATGAGTCCTTCGCTCGCCGCTATTTCCCCAATGAGGTGTGCCTCGGCAGAAGGGTGAGCAGTTGGGTTCACAGGAAGGATTGGCTGACCATCGTGGGGGTAGTGGGTGATGTTCGCGACGAGGTGGAAAAGGAGCCAAACCCGGAGATTTTTCTTCCCTATTTGCAGGATGGCGAACCCTCCATGACCCTATTCGTACACACGGCGGGAAATCCACGCCTTTGGGAGGGGGCGGTGCGCAGGCAGGTTGCGAGTGTGGACAAAGACCAGCCGCCCCACGACTTCGCGACGTTGGAACAACTCCAGGCAGCTTCCCATACGTCACGGCGCGTTAATCTGCTCCTGCTTAGTACCTTCGCAGGGTTAGGTCTGATCCTCGCATCGGTTGGAATCTATGGCGTGGTGTCCTATTCGGTGAGCCAACGGACGCACGAAATTGGAGTCCGCACCGCTCTGGGAGCCGGCCAGGGCGCGGTTCTCAAGCTCGTCGTTGTGCAAGGGCTGCGCTCGGCGTTGATCGGCACGGGAGTCGGCTTGGCAGCGTCGTTTGGAGTCACTCGGTTCCTGCAGTCCTTGTTGTATGCCGTTAAGCCCGCTGACCCGGCAACATACCTTGTGGCCGCACTCTTGTGGATAGCTATCGCCCTGCTGGCGTGCTACATTCCTGCACGCCGCGCGACCAAGGTCGATCCCATGGTGGCCTTGCGGTACGAATGAGGAGTAGTAAATAGTGAATAGTAAATAGTAAACTACGAATTATGAAGTTGGACCAACAGAGAAATCATCCGTGCTGCCATGCTGAGCGCAGCGAAGCATCCCCGCAGTTTGTCGCCGGATGCGAAGTGCAAAAGCAACTGCGGAGATTCTTCGCCCGCCACAAATCGGCGGGCTCAGAATGACAGGTACCTGAAAGCTGAGAGCTGAAGGCTGAGAGCTAATATGAGTTGGACTCGATTCTTTCGCCGCCGCTATTGGGATGAAGAACGGGCGCGCGAGCTTGAATCGTATCTCGAAGCCGAGACGGACGAGAACATTGCGCGAGGCATGTCTCCGCAAGAGGCGCACTACGCGGCATGCAGGAAACTCGGCAACACCGCGATGATTCGCGAGGAGATCTATCGCATGAATAGCCTTGGCTGGCTCGAAACCCTCTGGCAGGATCTGCGCTATGGATTACGGATGCTAGTGAAGAATCCCGTATTCACTGCGATAGCCGTGGTGACGCTCGCGCTGGGCATCGGCGCCAATACCGCGATCTTCAGCTTGGTGAACGCCACTTTGCTCCAACCCCTGCCTTTCCGTGACGCCGGTCGCATCATGTGGGTTCGAGAGAAAAATCACGGCTCCGTTGCGCCGGCAAATTTCTTCGATTGGAGACGGCAGAATCACGTCTTTTCCGCAGTCTCCGCTTATTTTAGTTGGGGCGCGAACCTGGTGGCGCGAGGCCAGCCCCGGCGGATCAATCGCACAACTTGCTCCTTTGACTTGCTCAAGCTTCTGGGTGTGCGACCTGCGCTCGGTCGCGATTTCCTTCCCACTGACGAGCGAGCGGGTCACATCCCCGTCGCTGTCATCAGTCACACCGTATGGCGGGAGAACTTCGGTGGTGACCCCAGCGCCATCGGCGGATCGCTCGCAATCGACGGCAAGGAGTTCACGATAATCGGCGTCATGCCCGGCGGGTTTCGCTACCCTGGAGACACCGAAGTGTGGGTCGCACCCGAGCGCGACGTCCCCGAAGTCCCTATCGATATTGGCGATGTGACCCAAAACCGCGGCTTGCACTATCTTACTGTCATCGGCCGCCTTGCGCCGGGCGTGACGCTGGACCGCGCCCGAGGTGAAATGGATGCCATCGCGGACCGCCTCGCCAACCAGTACCACGAAAGCCCCAAGGAACGCGGCGTGATTGTCGAGCCGCTCAAGCAGATCTTGGTGGGTGACGTCCGCCCGTTGTTGCTTATTCTGCTGGGCGCCGTAGGGCTAGTGCTGCTCATCGCCTGCGCCAACGTTGCCAACCTGATGCTGGCACGCGCCCGTGTGCGGAGCATGGAAATGGCCGTACGCTCGGCGCTGGGGGCAACCCACCTGCGCTTGGTGCGGCAAGCGTTCACTGAAAGCGTCCTGATTGCGTTGCTCGGGGGCGCCCTGGGACTTCTGCTCTCAGGGGCGGCCACCCGTCTGCTGCTGAGGATCGGGTCGGAGATTATTCCCCAGGTCGGGGTTGTGCGCATGGATGGCGTCGTGCTCGGCTTTACCTTGGCGATGTCGATGCTAACCGGGATCCTCTTCGGCCTTGCTCCGGTGCTTCAGTTGAGACGGGTGAACGTGAATGATAGCCTCAAGTACGGAGCACGCCAGGTGACTGGCGGACGGGAGTTACTGCGTTCTTCCCTGGTGATTTCGGAAATTGCCCTCGCGTTGGTGCTGTCGACGGGGGCGGGTCTATTGATGCGGAGCTTCATAGGGCTCTCGCACCAGGCTCGGCTAGGATTCAATCCCGAGAACGTTCTCACCTTTTCCGTCGCCCCCACCGGTGAGCGTTATCGAACTGCCAGTCAGCAAACTCTCTTTTACCGGCAGACCCTGGAGCGTTTGCGCGCATTGCCCGGCGTGCTCGAGGCAGGAGTGGTCAATTCCCTCCCACCCTACTCCGAGGCGTCCGGCGCCATCAGCATTGCCGAGCATGGTTCGCATGTGGATGAGGATCTTCCTCACGGGGCCTTCACCGTAGCCAGCCCCGGTTACTTCCAGTCCTTGGAGATTCCTTTAGTTCGCGGTCGCACGTTTTCCGCACGCGACAGCACCGAAGCCCCCAAGGTTGCCGTCATTAA
>Ga0326728_10007742_pt1 | contig 27265 bp, 25 predicted proteins | sample MB3enrmetagenome_FD_207602 | JGI IMG/M metagenome (GOLD analysis project Ga0326728, IMG submission 207602) | Lab enriched peat soil microbial communities from McLean, Ithaca, NY, United States - MB31MN | ecosystem: Environmental > Terrestrial > Soil > Wetlands > Peat | place: USA: New York...
AGATGACGTCGAAGCTTTCGGGGGCGAAGGGCAGGGCGAAGACATCGGCCTGGAACGCGACGAAGTCGCGGTCGGCAAGATTCTTGGCGGCGACTTCGGCGGCAGCGCTGAGGTCAATGCCCACCACCCGCGCGCCCCAACGGGTAGCGACTTCGGCGAAGCGTCCCATGCCGCACCCGACGTCGAGGACCAGTTTGCCTTTGAGATCTTCGGGGCGGAGAGCGGTCTTCATCAGGAAGTTCTGCTCGGATTCGCGAACTTCGTCGTGGTCGAGCTGCGTCCTCTGATAACGGTGCCATTGAAAACCGAAACTGGCGGCGTAGTGTTGGCCGTTAACAAAGCGCGCGATGCCCTGTACGTTGGGGTAGACGCGCTTGCAGGCCGGACACAGGAACCCTCCGGATCGGTCGCTTTCGAGTTTCCCGCCGCAGTTCAGGCAACGCAAAATTGCTTCCAAATCAGCGGACAGGGGTGACTGCGCCGGTTTTCCCGTAATCGGCATAAACCTCCAGGAAATGTCGTGGCTTGCTCGGGCCCGCGGGCGCCGTGCTGGGTTCCAGTTCCCTCTCTTTTAGGGTCTGCAGCAAGGTCGAAGTGAACGCCACTGCGAAGTACGGGAAGAACTGATAGGCCTCGGGCGCGAACAAGGCGCCCACGACGAAGCCGATCAGCGAGCTGTGCAGGGCGCCTACGAACAAAACTGTGTGCTCGTCGAGATTCTTGGCCTTTCGCATAATGCGGAGGTTCTTAAAACCAGCGCTAAAGAACATCAGGTAAATAATCAAGCTCGGAATGCCGCCTTCCACGCAAATCTGCAAATACGTCATGTGCACTTCGCGCCAGACCAACGAGTAGGACTGAAAATTTCTGGCGCCGAGGCCAAAGATAGGATAATTCTCGATGCCGTCCAGCGCCCGCAGCATCAGGTATTTGCGGTCCTCGTACGATCCATAGGCCGACTGCTCCGTAGTGCTGCCACCCTCCAGGGCTTGAAAGCGGTCATAAAGTTTTCCGCCCGCAACTGCCCCCAACAGGATGCCGGCAAGAGCGACCCCCGCGATCAGCCCAGGACGTTTGCCCTTGACGCCAAAATGCCACATGGTCACCGTGCCCGAGATGAGCAGATTAATAAAGCCAGCCCGCGAAGCGGTAAGGAACAGCGCCGCCATCATCGGGAGCATCGCCAGCCCCCACAATGCCTTTTTAAATGCGCCCTTGCTCGAGACCAGGAAGGCAAGTGCGAAGGGCAGCGTCAGTACGATCGCGAATGCGAGATCGTTCGGGTTCCCATAGATGCCCCCCAACACACCCTCCAGCCGTGGCTGGTCGTGCCCCTTGATGATGGAGATCGTGGTAATCACCGCCACTGAAGCGGCTTGAATGTGGATGATTCGGCGTAAACGATCGAAGGTTGTTATTAGCAGGAAGGTGAGCATCCAGGCCACCCACACCTTGGAAAAATCGATGGTGTGACTGATGGCACCACCTTTCCAGATCGGCGACAGAAAGCCGCTGACGAAAAAAAGCACGATCAGCGCCAAAAGCAGTTTTCCTTCCTTCGGCACATCCTTGAATGTGCGTTTGGTTTTGCCCCAGGCGTTGAACAGGCCCCACATGGCCAGGATGGCGGTGATCTTGGCGCACGGCAAATAGCTGAGACCGGGAATCCAATCTTCCGGGCGGGCGCAGTAAACCACGAAGAATGCGCTCAGCCAGAAAAAGGCGGACTTCGTCGGGTCCACGGCCGAGGCAAGCCTGCGCCAGCCTGGGGTTTCCGCTGTTTCAGTTATGTTATCGCCGATGGCCACCATGCCCTCTTTCTCTAACTGTAATCCGTACCGCGGCGCCGCAGAATGTCGCTGATCCGCTCGCCCATAGAGCCCTGCTCCACACGATTCTCATGACGGTTCACCGGAGCCAGATTGCTTTTCTCCCCGTCACGAAGTTGACGAAGGCCACGACAGCAGCGGAATTCAGCACGACAAAGGTGCGTGACGCATCGGCCAGGCGCGACAGCGGGCCGATCTTGAACCCCGCCATGGCCGCCAAGCTCAGGCCGTAAAATGCCATCTGCGCCGCCAGCGCGGCGCGGTAGAAAGGCTGCGAAAGAAACAGTGACGCCAGCAACACCGCCAGCAAGGCAAATGGCACCGCCAGCCGAAGCAGTTTGTGGCTGACAAATTCAAATCGGATCGAGTTCTTCGACGTCAGCAGCCAGGGCGCAAGCTGCAGGAGTTGATAGTTGCCGCTGAGGGTCCGCACTTTGCGGGAAAACTCCCGGCCTTCGCCCAAGTCGGGCGAGTCCCAGGCGCGGGCTTGAGAGTCAAAGACCACGCGCGATTTGTTGCGCACGACCTGCATGGGCAGCAACACGTCGTCGAGGATGGCGCCCTCGGGCAAAGGCTCGAGAAGAGCCTTCCGTACGCAGTAGAGCGCTCCGGTCGCGCCCACAACCGATCCCGAGGCTGACTCCAGTTCGCGAATCTTCTTCTCGATGCGCCAGTACAAACCCATTCCCTTCCCGGCTTCTCCGATGGCCGGATCGCCGAGCATCAGTTCGCCGCTCACACAGCCGACCTCGGCGTCCGCGAAATTCCCCATCAGGCGCCGCAACGCGCACGATTCGATCTTCTGCCGCGCATCGGTGAACAACACGATTTCACCGTCGGCCAGTTTCATGGCATCGTTCAAGCCTGCAGCCTTGCCCCGCGACAAAGTCTTCAGCACACTCCGCAAGCGGGGGTTGGCTGCGAAGTCCTGCAAGATCTCCGCCGTGCCATCAGTCGAACCATCGGAGACGACCACGATCTCCAGTTTCTCCGCCGGGTAATCGAGCGCCAGCAGGTTCTCGATTTTCTCTGCGATTACTGCCTCTTCATTTCTTACGACCATGACCGCGGTTACATCGGGTTCCACGACTCCCCGCCGAACCGGCCGCGGCGACCACCGGCTGCGGAACCACAACCAGAGCGGATATCCCAGATAGGCATAACCGATCACGGCAGCCGCAATCCAGAAAATCCATTTCATTGCGCGCCCCGGCGCAATAACACCGTCTTAATGGTTTGAAACATGATCAGCAAATCGAGGCCGATCGAAGCGTTCTTGATGTAGTACAGGTCGTACTGGAGCTTCTCGCGCGCATCTTCGACGGTGCTGCCGTACTTGTACTTGACCTGCGCCCATCCCGTCAGGCCGGGCCGCACCATGTGGCGCACGCCGTAGTAGGGGATCTCTTTGGAGAGCTGCTCAATGAATTCCGGGCGCTCGGGACGCGGGCCGACGAAGGCCATATCGCCTTTGAGCACGCACCACAACTGGGGAATCTCATCGATGCGGGAGAAGCGGAGAAACTTGCCAATGCGGGTAACGCGGGGATCGTTATTATCCGCCCATTGCGGGCCGTTTGCAGCTTCGGCATCCTGGCGCATGGTGCGGAACTTCACCACCTTAAAGGTGCGTCCGGCCTTGCCCACTCGCGTCTGGCTATAGAACACGGGGCCCTTGGAATCGAGGCGGATGGCGAGCATGATCAACGGAAACAACGGCAGCGCGCAGAGGAGACCAATCAGCGAGATGACGACCGAGAGCACGCGGCGAACCGCGATGAAGGCGGTGCTGCGGCGAAAGCCCTCGCCAAACACCAGCCAGCTGGGAGACAAATTCTCGACCTCGATCTTGCCGGAGATTTTTTCCAGCCAGGTGGTGGCTTCCTCGATCTTGACGCCATGCATTCGCAGGTCAAGCAGTTCCTGCATGGGGATGGTGCCGCGGCGATCGGGCATGGCGACGATGACGCGATGGACCTTCTGTTTGTGGACGACATCCATCAGGTGCGCGGCCACGGAGTCGCGGGTCACCGCGCCTTCCATCTTGCCCGTCCAACTGGCGATCTCGACGCCAAGCTCAGGATTCTGGCGCAGGCCCTGCACCACGCGCTGCGCGCGCTCGCCGGTACCCAGGACGTAAACGCGCTCGACCAGAATCGGCAACTGGACCAGCCAGGTAAAGGCGAGCCGCCATCCGATCAGAGCCACGGTGAGGATGATCAGACCAACCGCCGAAGAACCGCTCCGGACAACCGTCGAAGGACCGTACCCCAACAAGTAATCGGGCCGCACGTAGGCGACGCCCGCAAGAATGAAGGCGAGGACGCCAGGAAGCAGCAGCAGACGGAAATAAAGCTCACCTTTGGTATTGAGGCGGGCGGTGTCGTAGAGGTCAAGCCCGTGCGAACACAGCAAGACCAGCACGGTAACTCCCAGGATCTTGTAGAAACCGCCGTCGTTGCGGAGCGCATAGTAGCTGTCTTCGCGAAGCACCAACACGGCCCCGAGCAGGAACGAGGTCCACACAATCAGGGCCTCTCCGATCAGCAGGATCAGAGTCCGAACTGGGTAATAGACATTGAATAGCCGGATCAACTTGGCCTCGGTTCGTCTTCCTCTTCGCTCTTAGGCGGGGCTATTCACGGCCTCGCCATAATAGTACTTCGACCGCGCAAGCTTTCCGGAGGGGGCTCCGTTCAGCACAACTCCGAGCAGCAGCTTGTCGGGAAATTCTTCGCGCGCGCGCCGAGCCAAATCGGAAGGCGTCACATTGGAGCGCACGACCATGAGGATGCCGTCGCAGGAACCGGCAACCAGGGTGGCATCCGAGACGGGGATGACGGGCGACGAGTCGAGAATGATCCAATCGAACAAGGGCTCGACGCGCTGGAGGAACAGCTTCAGACGTCCGTTGGCGAGCAGTTCAGGGGCGCTCGGAACGGCCCGGCCCCCGGGCATGAAAAACAGGTTTTCCATAGGCCCGCGTTGCAGGGCGGCGAACTCGTCGCATTCACCCAACAGGTATTCGGCCAATCCGGGCGACTGGGCCGCGCCGAGGTGGCGGTGCATGCCCGGGTTGCGCAGGTCGCCGTCAATCAGGAGGACGCGGCGCCCGTGCTGCCGCACCATCACCTGGGCTAGATTGGCAGCCACGAAAGACTTCCCTTCTTTGGGGAGCGCGCTGGTCACTAACAGGCGTTTCAGCGGCATCTTCTCGCGGATCTGGTAGAGGCGGGAGCGCAGCGTGCGGAACTCTTCCGCCCCAACCCGGCTGTCGTCCTCCTGGAAGAAGAGCATGGTGCGCGGATCCGGGCTCCATTCGGTGTGCGGGCAGCGGGCGACCAGCGATTCGTAATTCATCCCGGAGGCCAGGCTGGGCATCTGGCTGGCTCCCACTGGCGGCATGGAAGGCATGTTTGCACCGGGCCCGTCGTTTTGTAATTGGGTTTGTTCGAAAGCGGGCTCGACGTGCGTCCCCATGGAGGTTGCTCTTTCCTGCTCGGCGCGTTTCAAAGCGTCATGGATACGGCTCATAGTTTCCTTTCCTTGGGGAGATCCTGTTGTTCGGATTGGCGCAGCCGGTCGGCCAGGGTGGCCAAGGTGCGTAAGGCTTCGACCAGATCAAATTTTTCGGAGGACGGGGCGGCCGGGGCAGTCATGGCTGCGGCGGCGTTGCCATCGGCCAGATCGAAATCGCGGGCGACCGAATCGACGACATCGACCGAGACCGTCTTGCTCTGGTCGACGAAGGCGCTGACCAGACAGTGCTCGCAGAGCAAGTTGATGATGCGCGGAATGCCCAGCGAATAACGGAAAATGGCGACGGTGGCGTCGGCATCGAAAATCGGCTCGCCGTTCGACCCCGCGATGCGCAGGCGCTGGACGATATAGGACTTGGTTTCCTCCAGATTGAACGGATGGGTTTTGGCGCGCAGCGTCAGGCGCTGGCGCAACTGCCGCAACTGCGGCTGCTTCAAACGCTGTTCGAGCTCCGGCTGCCCGACCAGAACGATCTGCAGCAGTTTCTCGGTGAAGGTCTCGAGATTGGTCATCATGCGGATCTCTTCGAGCACTTCGTCGGTCAGGTTCTGGGCCTCGTCGATGACCAGCACCGCCGTTTCCCCGGCGCGATAGCGATCGAGCAACCAGTTGTAAAGGCGCTGCAGGATCTGACTCTTCGACTTGGTATCGCAGGGAATGCCGAAATCGGCCATCATGAAATCGAGGAGTTGGGGCACGTCCATGCGCGAGTTGAAGATGAAGGCGGTAGCCACCTGCTGCAGGCGCAGCCATTCCATCAATTTATTGATCAGCGTCGTTTTGCCCGTACCGACCTCGCCGGTCAGCAACACGAAGCCTTTGCGGCTTTGGATGCCGTAGGTAAGGCAAGCCAACGCCTCTTCGGTATGCCGCGTGAGAAACAGGTAACGCGGGTCCGGATTGACGTTGAACGGGTTGGCGCGAAGTCCAAAAAATTCCTTGTACATAGGCTTACGCTAGACCTCGACGTGCTCGTGTTCTTTGGGCGAAGGGGGACTGCCGCGGCCCCAGAAACGGCGGCGCCCATTGCCGTTGGCGGCATCGTCCTCATCCTCACCCAGCCAGGGCACCGAAATCAGAAGCGGCAGATCCATGACCGCGGCAGCATCCCTTTCGGTGCGGATGGACTTGTCGCTAAACTCCAGAAAGATAGCGATGACGACGCCCAGCGCCAGACCGCCACCCATGCCGGCTGCGGCAAAAAGCGGGCGGAATGGGAAACTCGGAGCATCCGGCAGGTTGGCAGTGGCCAGAATGGTCATCTGTTCGCCCTCCTGCTGGTTCTCCATGTTGCTGCCCACCTCGGCGGAGTTCTTCTTGGCCAGCAGATCTTTGTAGAGGGCCTGGGCGTTATCGTTGTCGCGGGTGAGCAGCTTGTATTGCTCCTCGACGCCCGGGCTCATGTTGGTACGGCTCTGGTAGACGCTGATCGAGCTTTGCAGCTTCTTCTGGTCGAGCGTGGCCTGCTCGATCACGCTCTGGTACTGATGAATCTGCAAACGGAGTTGGCGAATTTCAGGCGGCTCGGTGGCGCTCGCCTTGTCGGTGCCGTCGGTGGCATTGGCGGCTGCGGCGTTAACCTCTTTCAGCTTCTTCTGGACCTCGGCGATATCGGCTTTGGTTTTCATCACGTCGGGGTGATCGTCGGTATAGCGCGCCTGCAGTTGCATCAATTGCGCCTGTAGTTGGGTCAACTGTTGTTCGAGGGTCTGCGGATTAGTACTGGACTGGGAACTCTTCCAGGCGGCAACTTGCTGCGCCAGCATGCTTTCGGTGTACGCCTTATCCTGCTGGGCGCGGCTCAGGGTCTGGGTGGTGGCATCGAGTTGCGAGTTTAGCGACATCAGCATGCGCATGTTGTTGTCGACGTCACTGGGCAACTGACCCATGTATTGCTTCTTGAAGGCGGCGAGCTTGGCATCCTGCTCGTCAAGAGCGCGCTTGGCGTCTTCGAGTTGGCGGCCGAGAAATTTGGTGGTATCGTCGGCGATCCCGGCGCGCTCGCGCAAGTTTTCATCCACGATCAATGAGGTCATGGCATTGCAAATTTTTTGGGCGCGGACGGCGTTGCTGTCGCTGTACTTGACATTGAAGCCGGGCACTGGCTCGTTGCTGGCAGAGGGCTTTTTCTTGGCAGTCGGAGAGGTAGCCACAGCCGCGCTCATCGTGGTGATCACCGGCTCGACCTGCATATTCTGCTGGATCTCTCCCATGAGCTTGCCCTCTTCTTCGGGCTTGACTAGCGCGAGGCTCTGAATCACGGGACGGAGGCGGGTGGGGCTCACAACCTCCTGGCTCAGAGTCTGCACGCGCTGGGTAAAATCGGACGTGATGACCGGCGTGACGTAGTTCTCGGGCACCTTCTGGCCTTCCACCAGAACCGTGGACTGCGAGGTATATTTCGGCGAGAAGCCATAAGACACCACGAAGCCCGCCAGCGGGGCAATCAGCGCCGGGATCAGAATGACTTTCAGGCGCCGCCGCAGCATTGCCAGATAATCGTCCACTGTCAGTTCGCGAGTTTCACTCATACTGTTCACCAATCCGGCCGCCTGAGGCGGCCAAGAAATTATTCGATACGAGTCGGCTTGGGGTGCCATTCCACCCCAATGGTGCCGCCTTGCCGCTGAGCAATCCTACCGGTGCCGCTGATGCCGCGTATACCAGGTGGAACATTGAAGGCCATTTCGCCGAAGCGATAGGCGGCAAAGAAATCGTATGTCCGTCCCAAGTGTTTGCGAAAAATGGCGTTCGCAGAACCGTTGTCGTAGCTGGACGCATTCACGGCTCCAAAATCCGCGGGCTGGAGTTTCTTATTATGGGAGTAGCTCAGATCGCCATAGAACTCCCAGGTGCGTCCCAGTGGGCGGGTATACCCGAGCCGCGCAACCTGAACATCGGCGCCGGCGAACAAGCCCGCTCCCGGCGAAGTGAATTTTTCGTAGGACGCAATTAGCGACGCGCGGCCCAGCTTGTAGCGCAGCTGAACCCGGGCGCTCAGCGACCAATGCGTATAGTAGCCACCTGCCTCCAGGTCGGTATACTGCGGACCGGCTCCGGCAATGAGCGTCATCCTGCCGCTCATGGTATGGCTCCACCGCAAATTGACGATGTGGTTATAAATCTGGCCGCCGGTCTCCTGCGGAAATTGAAACAGCTGAAAAGCGTAAATTACGCCGATCTGATCGTGACGGTTCAGCAGATGGCTGTACCCACCCTCAATTGTCAGTTCGTCGCTGTTGATCAGAATCTGCGAGGGGTCATTAAAATGAGCGTTGCTGAATCCGCCCGCCACCGTGATCGCGGAGACCGGACTAATGGCTTGAACCGCATCGAGGATCGCCGTGTTCGCAATCCGGGGAATGTTTTCCACCGAACCTAACTGACTGGCGAAGCTGCTCATGCCGGGCAGACCACCACCCTGCATTCCGGTACCAAAGCCGCCGTTGGCAAAACCGAACCCTGGGACACCACCAAAGCCCATGACGAACGAACCGTCGGGCAGGTAACTGAAGGCGTCGCGCAGCGTCGCCTGGCCAGTTCGCCAGCGCGTGACGGCTTCCAGTCCAACGGCTTGCAATTGCTTCGCGTTATAAGGACTGCTGTAGAAGGCTCCGCCGCCGAGGTACTCGAGAAAGAGATCGCTCTTGGGCCAGAATTGCTGGAGATCGAGAGCTCCGAGAATGCGGGAGACAGATTCCAAGTTGTTGTTGCCGAGCTGGTTGGCCCCGTTTGTGTCCGCCGATTCGCTCACCTGCAAAGCTGGCGAGATGAAGCTGCGGGTAGCGGTATGCAGATCGAGACTGGGCACGTCCAGTCCAGATACCGGCGGGTTCTCCGGGTCCAGTACGGGCGCGTTCTGGCCGAAGGCCGGGGCCGGCGCCGTATCTGGCTGGGATTGGGAACTGGTCTGGGCAGCCGCGACGATGCTCACGCCGAAAATCAGCAGCGCCAACCGGATTGTTCGCATTCTTAACATGCTTTTCACCCGTAGATCCCTTGATCGGACCGGATATGCCTTACGGGACAACAATTGTATCCCCCGGCTGCAGAACATAATTCTGTTCGATTTGCTCACCTTTGACCAGCTTGCGATAGTTCACTGGCAGTTTCTGCTGTTTGCCGTTCTCGGTGCGCAGGACGTAAATGCGTTTGGTGTTGGCAAACTGGTTGATTCCTGCACTGGACAATGCTTGTAGAACGGTCATGTTGGGTAACATCGGCGTGGCCCCAGGGCGCGACACCTCGCCGACCAAATAAATCCGCTTGCTGTTGATAGTAGTTACCACCACGGTAACGCGCGGGTCGGCAATATATTTTTTCAGTTTCTCGGTCAGCGACTCGCTTAATTGCTGGGGCGTCAGGCCTGAGGCCTGCACATCGTTGAGCAAGGGAAGAGAAATTTTGCCATCCGGACGCACCGGCAAGGTGGCGGTAAGGTCGGCTTCTTTCCATACGGCTACGTGGAGCACGTCATCGGGGCCGATGACATACTCGGGTCCGGCTGGGCTGCTGGAAGCCGCATTCGCTATCTTGTCAGAGGCGGCCTTGTCAGGAGCGGGAGTGGCGGCGGACTGGGCTGGCGCACCCTGCGTCAACGCGATGCCGCTGCTCAAGACCAGTGCCAATACCGCCGCTTTCCAGGTTGATCTCATATCGATTCCTCTCAATTTCAGCATCATGCTCCGTACTCTTCGTACCCGATCTGCTTCAGCTTGTAGAGAAGCGCTTTGTAACTAATCTGCAACTCCTGCGCCGCCCGGCGCCGGTTCCAGCGGGTGCGCGTCAGCACCTGAAGAATGATTTCCCTCTCGGCCTCGCGCGAGGCGGCGCGCGCCGCATCTTTGAGAGAAATTTTCTCGCCGTTAGCACCGTGATCGACGCGCCGCAAAAGAGAGCGCAATCCTCCCATGGCGAGCGTTTCGTCGCCGAGCGCGACAATGGCTCGAGCTGCGTCTTTCAGTTCGCGAATGTTTCCCGGCCAGTTGTATTCCAGGAAGAAGTTTTGCGTCTCGGAACTCAGCGCCGGTACGGCCCGGCAAAAATCACGGGCAGCGGCCGAAAGGAACCAATCGCGCAGAACAGGAATATCTTCCTTCCGCTGGCGTAAGGGAGGCAGCCGCAAACAAACTCCGCTGATTCCATAATAGAGGTCCTCGCGGAACTTGCCGGCTTTGACCTCGGGTTCCAATTCACAAGAGGTTCCGCAGATGAAGCGCGGCACGCGGCGCTGGTCATTGCCATTGCCATTGCCACTCAAACCGATCTGGCGAACCAGTTCTTTCTGGGCCGCCGCCGTGAGGTCCCCCACCTCCTGAAGATAGACGGTTCCCCCTTGGCCCTCGCCGGCCGCCAGAACCTCTGCTCTGGCCTCACGACCCTGATAGACCTGAAACGGCTCCGCAGTGCGGCTGGAAAGAACATGGATGCGCGCTGCCGCTGCCGCCTTGCCGGAACCGTGCTCCCCCACCACCAGCACGGGAACGTCATTCTGCGACAGCTCGCGGATCACGGCTTCGACCGTGCGCATGCCCGCGCTGACGCTTTCGAGCCAGACACGAGCGCCGCCGTTCTGTGGCCCTCCGGCAGTTGCCAGGATTTTGGTTCGGTCGAGATCCATGTTATTTCGCTTCGCTGTTTCGGGGGCCAAGATAGCAGGGAGATGTCTTGGACAAACGCGTGTACAGTATAGAGCACACTCACTGCCAATCCAGTCCAAAACCGTTGCCTATCGCTAAAACAATATATGCTTATCTGTCAATGACTTGCAACTTGGGCCCAGTTGGGTAACGGCGCTTGCACGTTACCACATTGCGCACAAATGGGAAAGCTATTGCCCACATCTTCGGTAATCCGTGGGGATTACTTCCCACTTGTCTCCAGGATAAAGTCCTAACTCCCTGCAAGTACTAGCAAATTGGCTTTTGCCTTAAAGGGACGAAGGACACTGACGACATGCTGGAGTGGGAAATAGTTTTCCCTTTTTTAGGAACACACGGGGTTCGTCGGCCAAGCGCCCGAGTAAGTGCAACCGGCCCAAAGGCCACTTCTGCTCGTCGCCCGAAGTGCGGGCCCGGAGTGCTGCTTTTACTTTGCGCGGAGACCCACTTTCGCATATTCTCAGATGCAAGCGCGCGCCATATGAGTAACTCAGCAGAGGCAGTTCCGCTCGTCTCGACGAGGGACCGTCGCTTGTCGTCCAGTTTGCCCCGCTGGCAGGCAGTGGCGCTGCTGCTTCTGATCGCGTGGCTTTACGCCTCGATTCTCGCCCGTCTTTTCTTGCAGTGGGTCGGGCCCCATCACGATCCGAACTTCGAGCACGGGATCTTCGTACCCCTCTTTGCTCTGTTTGTTCTCTGGCAGGACCGCAAGCGCTTGCAGCTAATCGCGCCGGCTCCATCATGGACTGGTCTTCCGCTGGTCGTCCTGAGCATGCTGGTGCTGGTTCTGGGAGTCTTGGGCGCGGACATTTTTTTGCCGCGCGTGTCGCTGCTGATCCTGCTGGCTGGCCTGGTCATTCTGTTTCAGGGGTGGACCTTTTTTCGCGCCGTTCTCTTTCCTTGGGCGTTTCTGGTTCTGATGATCCCGATCCCGGCCCTGCTCATTAGCCGGGTGACATTTCCCCTTCAGTTGCTGGCTGCCAAGCTGGCTACTGCTCTGCTGGGACTGGTGGTCGTCGTGCACCGGGAAGGGAACGTAATCTGGCTTGTTTCCGGGCCGCTGGACGTCGTGGAAGCATGCAGCGGAATTCGGTCGCTTCTAAGCCTGGTCACGCTGGCCATCATATACGGGTACCTCCTGGAGTCTCGGAAGTGGGTGCGGGTAGTCCTCGCGTGCGCAGCCGTTCCAATCGCGGTGGCGGCTAACAGCTTTCGAGTTTTCGGCACAGGGCTGCTGGTGCAGTTCGGATATGGGGATGAAGCGGAGGGGGTTCCCCATGCCCTCGCGGGATTATTGATCTTCGCGGTGGCATTGATCATGCTGTTCGCAGTGCACCGCTTCATCTGCCTGATCTGGAAGAGCGGTCCGGCTGCACCGCGTAACGTCGCGCATCGGGAAAAACAGCCCGCTGGGGAAATCCGCATGAAGGCGGGGTCTTTTCGCTTTGGGATTGTGGCTGTGCCTATGTTGGCCACGGCGATCGGCCTGCAGGCCCATTCGAGCACCGAGATTATACCGCCGTACCAGCCTCTGAGTTCCCTGCCCTCGCAGATTGATGGTTGGACGGGAACCGACGACCCGCTCGACCAGGAGACCCTTGACATCCTCGGGCCGGGCGAATTTCTGGTGCGCGATTACGAAAACGCGAGCCAGCCGGAACCGTCGATTAATCTCTACATCCCGTTCTTTCCGTCGCAAAAGGCCGGCGATACGATCCATTCACCGGAGCACTGCCTGCCGGGTGCGGGATGGATTCCGACTTCGCGGGAAGTGACTCAGCTTACGCGTCCGGATGGATCTTCCGTTCCCGTCAACCGCTACGTGGTTTCAAAGATGGGAGAGCGGCAACTGGTGCTTTACTGGTTTCAGGCACATGGCCGCGTGGTAGCCAGCGAGTGGTCGGCCAAGTATTATCTGATCTCCGATTCAATTCGCATGAATCGCAGCGACGGCGGGATGGTGCGCTTGATGACCCCGATGCTTGACGGCGAGTCTCCCGACGCCGCCCAGTCGCGCATGATGAAGTTTGGGTCGCAGCTCCTTCCGCTGCTTGACAGTTACATTCCCCGCTAATTTTGTTTCGTGCCGGCTTCCGCCTGTTCGGACTGGCCTCGCCCCGTCCCTACAGGAAAGCAAATATCCGAACGCTTGGGGTCCTCAGGCGTGATAAACCCGCTCGTGCCGCCGCGCTTCGTACCACAGCGCCAGCTCGACGCGGTTCCACAATCCCAGCTTGTCGTAAATCACTCGCAAATAATTCTTCACCACGTGCTCGGTGGTCCCCATCGAATCGGCGATCTCCCGGTTCTTGCAACCCTCGGCTACACGTTGAATGATGAGCTGCTCGCGTTCGCTGGGCCCGCGGGGGTTTGCTGTCTCTCCAACCATAATTGCCTCCGATAAAGTAAAGTCGCGAGCTTAACCCGCTTGATGCCGCCCTTGATTCCGAAACGCACAAACAGGCGGTTGAAATGCGCTTTCACCGTGCGCTCGGCAATGTTCAGATCGTGAGCGATTTCCGAGTTGTCACATCCCTGGAGCAGCAGATTAATGATCTGCCGTTCCCGTGGTCCCATTTGGTTGAACTGCTCTTCCATAAATCACTTCACCTCACCGATACGGCGCCGGTCACTGCAAGTGCGCTGAAACCGGGCCCCTCTCGGCACATCTGAATTCGGGTCTTTGCGTCTCATTTTGCATTCACGCGGCCAAATCGCGCTCCGGTTGTTAACTAAGTGTGAAAACCCTACTGGCGCCTTTCTTTGCTCGGAAAATGGCGGTTACCACCGTGATTGCAGGCAGGTTGCGGCAGAGAAGTTGAGCAGTTTTGCTCAGTATCTAGGGTGAATCACTTAGTACAAACTTCCGATGTACCTGCCTGCCAACGTGCATGATTTACACGGAAGTACATCCTCAGCCACTCCTCGCCCCTCCCATATAATGAGCCGTGGACTTCAAGCTCGTAAGCAACTACAAGCCCCAGGGCGACCAGGCACAAGCCATTGACGCCCTCACCCGCGGCATCTTCGATCGCGAGCAGCATCAGGTCCTGCTCGGAGTCACCGGATCAGGCAAGACCTTCACCGCCGCTAAAGTGATCGAGGCCGCCAACCGCCCCGCTTTAGTGATGGCTCACAATAAAACCCTGGCCGCCCAGCTCTACCACGAGTTCAAGAGTTTCTTCCCGCACAACGCCGTGGAGTACTTCGTCTCCTACTACGATTTTTACCAACCGGAGGCTTATGTGCCTGCGGCGGATCTTTACATTGAGAAGGAAGCGACCATCAATGACGAGTTGGATAAGTTGCGGCTGTCGGCCACGCGGTCGCTCTTTGAGCGGCGCGATTGTTTGATTGTGGCTTCGGTTAGTTGCATTTATGGGCTGGGCTCGCCGGAAGCTTACTACGGCATGCTGCTGTTCCTCGAAAAGGGCCAGAAGATCAAGCGGGCGGACATTACTCGCAAGCTGGTTGAAATTCTCTACGAGCGCACGGAAGGGGATTTTCGCCGCGGGACGTTTCGCGTCCGCGGGGATGTTATCGAAATTTATCCTACCTATGACGACAATGCTTATCGCGTCGAAATGTTTGGCGATGAGATTGAATCGCTCTCGCAGATCGATCCTCTGTTTGGGACGGTCAAGCAGCGTTACATGCGGCTGCCGATTTATCCCAAGACGCATTACGTCATGAAAGAAGAAACTCGCGCTTCCGCCGTGGCGTCTATAAGGACCGAGCTGGCCTGGTGGGAAGCGGAACTCGAGAAGCAAGGACGGCTGGTCGAATCGCAACGCATCCATCAGCGCGTGATGTACGACCTGGAAATGATCAGGGCCATGGGTTACTGCCACGGCATCGAAAATTACTCGCGCCATTTCACCGGACGCCTTCCCGGCGAGCCGCCGCCCACGCTGCTCGACTATTTCCCGCGCGATTTTCTCATGTTCATCGATGAGTCGCACCAGACTGTGCCGCAGCTCCACGGCATGTATCACGGCGACCGCTCGCGCAAGCAGACGCTGGTCGAATACGGATTCCGGATGCCTTCGGCGCTCGACAATCGTCCGCTTACTTTCGAGGAGTTCGAGCATCGCACCAACCAGATCGTCTACGTCTCCGCCACGCCCGGTCCCTACGAACTTACTAAGTCGGCCGGCGTGGTCGTCGAACAGATCATCCGCCCCACTGGTTTGATCGACCCGCCGGTCGAGATCCGCCCGGTCAAAGGACAGATCGACGACCTGCTGCATATGATCCGCGACCGCGTTGCGCGCAACGAGCGGGTGCTGGTGACCACGCTGACCAAGCGCATGTCCGAGGACCTGGCGGAGTATTACAGTGAGGTCGGTGTGAAGTGCCGCTACATGCACTCCGAGATCGAAACGTTGGAGCGGGTGAAGATTTTGCGCGACCTGCGCAAAGGCGAGTTCGATGTATTGATCGGCATCAATCTTCTGCGGGAAGGCCTCGACCTGCCCGAGGTATCGCTGGTGGCGATTCTCGACGCCGACAAAGAAGGCTTCCTGCGCTCCGCCGGTTCGCTGATCCAGACCATTGGACGCTGCGCCCGCAACCTGAACGGGCGGGCGATTCTCTATGCCGATCGCATGACCGACTCCATGAAAAAGGCGCTCGACGAAACCAACCGGCGGCGCGCCATCCAGCAGGCCTATAACGAAGAAAATGGAATCACCCCCGAATCTATCATTCGTCCGCTCGACATGACGCTCGTCGCCATCGTAAGCGCCGACTACACCGACCTGACCGGGCCCGAAGCCGACGGCATCCCGGATCTGAAATCGCAGGAAGAATTGGACGCTTACATCGGAAAGCTGGAGAGCGACATGCGGGAAGCGGCCAAGCGGTTTGAATTCGAGAAAGCGGCCAAACTGCGGGACACGATTAAGGAACTCAGAACGAAGGAATTTCTATTCGTGTAAGATCGCAGGGCGACGGGCGTCGCTGCGTTAATAGCACTACGTTACGACAGCATGGCGATGCACCGCCCGTGTGATCTTGACTAACTTCCCAGTGTGTGCAATTTTGACCAGACAACCAATTGGCACGGTTGTACGGTGCTCTAGTAAAAAATACCGCAAAAAAATTTCGTTGTATGCAGGGTAGGAAACGCGGTAGGATGGCAATTCCGAATCAAAACTCAACCTGGAGGCAGATGATGAAACGGCTATTCGCAGGGTTATGCGCATTAGCCCTCCTGTCCTTGATCTCACTGTTACCGCTGGCGCAAGCGCAGACAGCGGCAGAGACGAGGACGGCAGGGCCACTCACTTACGATGTCGCCAAGGAAGTCACACTCAGCGGAACGGTATCGAGTGTGCTCACGAAACCCGCTGCGGGAATGATTATGGGTTCGCACCTCCTGCTCGCAACTCCCTCCGGTACGGTGGACGCGAGTTTGGCGAGGTTCGGTTTCCAAGGCAAGGGCGCTCTCTCGGTCGCTGGAGGCCAGCAAATTGAGATAACCGGCGTCATGACGACGTTTAAGAACAAGCAAGTTTTCCTGGCCCGCACCGTAAAAGCGGGTGGACATGTCTATGTGATCCGAAACGAGCACGGGTTCCCGGCATCGCCGCAGGCACGTCAGCGTGCAAGCCGGAAAACGGCAGGGGAGGGACTATGAACCGCAAAGCTTACGTAAGCATCCTGGCCTTTGTTTTCCTGGCCTTTGTTTTCCTGACGGGCTGCAATAATTCGAGCTCCAAACCTCCCGTCGAAACGATGACGTTGCAGAGCGGAAGCCCGCAGAGCACGGCGGGCGGCACGGCGTTTGCAGCGCCGCTGGTGGCGCAGGTGACGACGGGCGGAACACCAACGAGCGGCGTGTCGGTGACGTTCACCGCTCCATCGTCGGGAGCGAGCGGCACATTCGCCAATGGAACGGCAACGGAGACGGATACGACAGACATCAACGGTCTGGCCACCTCGTCGCAGTTCACAGCGAATACAACGACCGGAGCTTATACGGTGGCGGCAACGGCTAGCGGGTTGCCGACGGTCAACTTCAGTCTGACGAACACAGCGGTGCCGGCAACCATCACGGCGACGAGCGGAGGCGGGCAAAGCGCATTCGTTCTCACTGCGTTTACAAATCCGCTGGTGGCGACGGTGTTGGACGTCAACTCGAGCCCGGTGAGCGGCGTGGCGGTGGTGTTCACGGCTCCGGCGCTAACGGGAGCAAGCGGCACATTCGCGAATGGAACGAATACGGAAACGGATACAACAGACGTGAACGGCAACGCTACCTCTTCGACGTTCACAGCGAATGCGATAGTCGGCGGACCTTATAACGTGACGGCTGCGGTTACAGCACCGGCGCTGTCGACCACGTTTGCTGAGACAAATACAGTGGGCGGGACGGCCGTAGGCATCACGGCGACGGGCGGAGTAACGCAAAGCGCGGTGATCAGCACGGCGTTTGCATTGCCGCTGGTAGCGAACGTGACGGTGGGCGGTGTGCCGACGGCGGGCTTGTCGGTGACGTTCACGGCTCCGGCGACGGGCGCGAGCGGCACATTCGCGTCGAATGGGACGGCTACGGAAACGGATACAACAGATGTGAACGGCAACGCTACCTCGTCGACGTTCACAGCGAATGCGACCGTCGGCGGACCTTATGTGGTAGCGGCTACGGTTACAGGAGCGGCGGCGCCAGCCAACTTCAATCTGACGAACACGGCGGCTCCCACTTCGTTCACCTATGCCTTCTACCTGACTGGGACAGAGGCCGCGAATGGGGGCCCGAATTTCTACGCCCTTGCAGGAGCGGTGACCGTCGGCGCGGATGGCACTGTCACGGCGGGAGAACAAGACTATAACGACGGTTTTGGACTCACGTCACCTCAGCCTGCCGGCGACACCATCACGGGAGGAACGCTGACGGTGAGCACTACAGTCCCCGGCCAGGCGACACTTACCCTGATCACGAACAACACTGCTTTGGGCGTGGCAGGGACCGAAACTCTCGGCGTCCAGTTTGTGAACGCCAATCACGCGCTCATCGTTCAGTTTGACGGGTCGGCAACATCCAGTGGAAGCCTGGACTTGCAGACAGCGACGAGCGGGTCCAACGGGGGATATGCCTTCACCCTCTCTGGAGTAGACACATCCTACGCTCCAGTTGTGTATGGAGGCGTATTCTCGATCAGCACCGGCACCGCCGTGGCTGGTGTTTACGACGAGGATGACGCTGGAACTGTGACGTCGGACGCGGCTTTCACCGGAACGGCCTCAGTGCCCGATGCCTTCGGGCGCGGCACGGTCACCGGCACCGATTTCGGCGGTTATCTAACCACACTCAACTACTACATTGTTGGTCCGGAAGTTATGCGGATCATCGATGTGGATACTAGCGACTCGGGCGTCGGGTCGGCGTTCGGCCAAGGCACTGGAACTTTCAGCAACCTATCGCTCGGAAACTCCGTGTTCGGCATCTCGGCCAACTCGTTTGGGAATCCCTATGCTGCGGCAGGCGCGATTACGACTTCCGGGAACGGATCGTTCACGGGCATCGCGGATGACGATGAACCTTTCGGGGCCGGTGTCGTTACCGACTCCTCTGTCGTAGGCGTCTATTCCATTGGAAGCAATGGATACGGCACCATGACGATCAACAACTTGGGAAGCATCGTCAGCTTGGGGATCTATGCGACGGACCCGACTCTCAACCTGAACGATCCGAATAACTCGAGTGGCCAAGCGGGTGCCACGTTGGCAGGCGCTCTTGTCACCGACTTGGATGGGAGTCTGAACGGCACGGGAGTTCTGATTCCGCAAACCGACAACACAGATGCCGACTTCACAGGCAATTATGCCTTTGGAGCGCAGGATTACTGGCTCGACGTAGACAGCGCCGAGTGGGAGTTCGACTTTGTCGGGCAGGGATCGGTTACGGCAGACGTTTTGGCCGGAACCGGACTCGTCAGTGATCCGTTCACCTTCTTCACCGGCGACCCCACGACGGATACCGGGGTTACATTTGCTGGAACTGCAACGCCTGACGGACTAACCGCTGGGCGCTATACAATTCCACTCGCCGTCACCCCCGTCGATACCACGCCCGCCACTTTGAACGCAGTCATCTACCAGGTTAGTGGTGGACAGTTGTTCTGGGTGGGCGCAGATGCCGCTGATGTATTCCTTGGATCCCTCGAACAGCAGGGGTCGCTAACCGGTCTACCCGCGGTGAAAAAAGCCGGGGCAAAAGCCAACCAACACAGAAGCAGAACTAAGTAGCCAGTAACCGGGAAAAGGGGCACAGCCGAAACCATCCGGCTGTGCCCCTTCCCTTTTTTTGTAGTAGACCCGCCAGGCCATCGCCGAGGTCGCGGGGCCATGTGAGTTCTCTCTCCCAATCGTCAATTACTAGAGCGTGTTTCAAAAATGCCTTTCAGGTCGGACGGCGCATCCCTCAGGGGCTAAAGCCCGCATTTTTGTTGGCCCATGGCGGCACGGCTGAAGAGGCTGCGGAAAAACGTAGTGGGATTTGGTCCTCCCAGGTTAGCGACCAAAGAACGGTCGCGAACCTGGGGCACCAAGTTCACCTTTGAAGGGTGGAATTCCACGGTCGTCTCCCGCGCGGAGCAGCCCTTGTCCTCCTTCAAAAAGACCCTCGCAACCTGGCAATGTGTTCCTTTCTGCACAGAAACACCTTCCCGCGGTGACTAATATTTGGGCTGGGATCATGCAGTATCGATCGCCAGTTGGGAGAAAAGAAATGCTCCCTGCTCAAGGCGAATCACGCGCCAGCCGTCGCATCACCACGGTTTGAGATTTCATCTCGAATTAGTCACATCGATCAAAGGAGGAAAGGAAGGAATATGAAAAAGCTCAGATTGACAGTAGCCCTGCTCACGCTGCTTGCCGCCGGGATTCTGGCGGGATGCTCGGGACCGGTAAAGTCCCCCGATGTTTCCGACAGTATTCGCAAGTCGCTCGACCAGGCAGGCTTGAAGAACGTCTCCGTCAGCCAGGATCGCGAAAAGGGCGTCGTGACCCTCGGTGGACAAGTCGCCATTGACGCCGACAAAGCGCAAGCCGAATCGCTGGCCAAGGCGCTCGCGGGCGCACAAGTAGTCGCCAATCAGATAGCCGTGATTCCCGTGGGCGGAGAAAAAGATGCCAAGGCCGTGAACTCCGATCTGGACAAAGGCATCGAGCAGAATCTGGACGCGGCCCTGATCCAGAACAAGCTGCACGAGCACGTGAAATACGAAGTGAAGAGCGGCGTCGTCACGCTGACCGGAGAAGTGAACTCGCAGGCCAAACGGGCGCTCGCCGAGCAGGTGGCGACGGGAGTGCCCAACGTTCTGCAGGTGGTGAACGATCTGCAGGTCAAGAATCAGAAGGCCACTTCATCGCAGTAAGAGCTGCGGATTGGACAGTCTGCCAGCAGTCCCGAAACGGGCGTCTGATTTCCCGTAGAGACGGGGCGAGCCCCGTCTCTACGGAAGGAGATACAAGGAGATACTATGTCGTTCGGAATTTACGCGGTTGGGTTCGCCATCCTGATTGGCGGACTTATTTATGGCGCGCACCTGATGCACGTGCCCGCGCACTGGATTGCAGTGGGCGCGATCGTACTCTTAGGCATTGGGATTCTCTCGGGTGTGAAGGCCACGCGTCAAAAGGATCCTTCGGAATAGCGGCCCGTGGCGAAAGTGGGACCCCGCTCTTCAACCCTCAACTGGCAGGCTTTGTCGCCAAAGGTGTCGCTCGTGCACCGCTCCTGACCCGCCTTTCACCACGGGATCCTGGAAAACGATCAATTCTGACCAGTCTTCCGCCGCCTAAAGTCTGATACTGGCAACTAACCCGGTTCTAACCCCGGATGGAATTTCGTGAACAAATTGGTTTTGTGGACATTCTGTGATGTAGGGAGGTTTCAATGAATTTGAACCTGCTGGATCCGAAGCTGATTGCGCTTGTCGCCGTGGTGGTTCTACTCATCGCAGCGCTGGCTTGGCTGTATGTGCGAAAGCGCAGGAGTACGACTGCAAACCTGCGGCAAAAGTTTGGCCCGGAGTACGATCGGGCGGTGCTCAAGCATGGGTCGGAACGAAAAGCACAAGCGAAATTAGAGGATCGCGAGAAGCGGGTCGAGAAGCTCAATATTCGCGACCTTGACCCGATGGAACACGACCGTTATTTGAAACGGTGGGAGGCCGTACAGTCTCGTTTTGTCGATTCCCCAAAGGGGGCAGTCACGGAAGCCGATGACCTGGTGTCCTCTTTAATGAAAACTCGCGGCTATCCCGTAACCGATTTCGACCAACGCGCCGCCGACATTTCTGTCGACCATCCCCGAGTGGTGGAGAACTACCGGTCGGCGCATGAGATTGCGCTGCGGGTTGGCAAGAACGAAGCGACTACAGAAGAACTGAGAACGGCGATGATTCATTACCGCTCTCTGTTTGAGGAACTGGTGCAGGTACCGGCCAGTGTTGAAAGAAAAGAAGTGGCGTAAAGGCGACGGCAACCACGCTCTGGCCATGGAGTGAAAACACAATCGGAGCTTATTGCAGGAAGAAAGGAAAAATGATGAAACCAAGCACCAGCGACAAAGCCGAAGGCAAGTTCCACGAGGTGAAGGGAAAAATCAAGGAAGAGGTCGGAAAGGCGACGAACGATCCGAATCTGGAAGTCTCTGGGGACGCGGAAAAGAAAGCTGGCAAAGTTCAAAAATGGATCGGCCGCGCTGAAAAGGCCGTCGGAGAATAAGGACGTATCAACCCTGGCTCGCAAAACCCACCGGAGGGGATCATGTCACAAACCGTAGTGGAAAGAACAGCGGAACAGATCGCCGAAACCGCGCAGCAGGCTTCTCGCGCAACCTGTGCGGTTGCCGATGCCATCGAGAATGGCGTGGGAGTAGTGCGGCGTGCGGTAAAGCAAAGCGGAGATGCTGCCGAAGAATTCTTGAATGACACAACTCAGCGCATCGAGCGGCATCCAGTGCTAACGGTGGCGACGACGTTTGCGGTGGCGTTCACCGCAGGAACATTGACCGGCTGGATGCTGAAACGAAGGTAGATCAGAACCCAAGGCCGGGATTGGAAAAGGAGAACAATAACTAATGCTGACAACAAATGAGCAGTCTAAGTGTGCGCACCTGCCATGCCGGTGCCTGGTGGAACCTGGCGACAAATACTGCAGTCAAGCCTGTAAGGAAGCGGGATCCAAGGACGTCGAGATCGCGTGCCAGTGCGACCATGGAACTTGCCCACTTACGGTATGAATCTGGATCTTAGATTGACCTAGGGAGAATCTCGATATGAAGACGCGCTGGTTTATCCTCTTGCTGCTGGCCTGCGGCTGCCTCGGAGCGCTATCAACGCTGGCCAAGGCGCAATCACTGTTCGATTCGGGAGGCTCTTCCAGCGCTGCTGTCGCGTCAGTAAGTACGGCGGCACCGCTGCCGGATCTGACGTACATACGTCCGACGCAGAAAACGAAGCTTCGTAACTACGCTTTCGACGCTTTCGGCCCCTATCCCATCGTCGGCGCAGGGCTCGCGGCTGGTGTCGACCAGGCGTATAACGCCCCACCAGAGTGGAAACAAGGCGCGGAGGGTTACGGCAAGCGAATCGGGTCCAACTTCGGCATCGCAGCCGTAACTACGACGACGCGCTACGCGCTTTCGGAAGCCTTCCGCGAAGACGCGTTGTATTACCGCTGTGAGTGCAAAGGTGTGTTTCCGCGGCTGAGACATGCCCTAATTTCTACCCTCACAGCGCGCCGCGGCGACGATGGCCATCGTGTCTTTTCCATCCCTGCTCTGGTCGCTCCGTATGCCGGAACCATGACCGCCGTCTATGAGTGGTATCCCGGGCGCTACGACTACAAAGATGGTTTCCGATTGGGCAACTACAGCTTGCTGTGGTATGCAGGTGGAAACATCGCCCTGGAATTCCTCTATAGTGGGCCACACTCATGGATTTCTCGCATGCATATGAACAATCGGCACGGAGCGCCGGCTTCGGGGTCAAATCCGTGATCGACGGGAAATCCAGGGCGGTCGCAGGCATGGACCCGCCACTCCCGGGGCCGCGGACCTCGCTTATGTCCGCCATGATCAACTCCTCCATGGGCCTGATCAACAGGTTTTTCGAGTGGTTCGGCGATCTGGGCATATTCTTCTGGCGAGTTGTGCGCGCTGCCGTAACGCCACCGTTTGAATTCCGCGAATTGTTTCTACAACTCGACGAGATTGGATCCATGTCCCTGCCGCTGGTGGCTTTGGCCGGCGCTGCCATCGGCGTGGTACTTTCTTTGGAAGCACGTTACAGCCTGACGCGATTTGGCGCCAAATCGCTGCTTCCCGCCGCTATCGTGTTCTCCGTTATTCACGAGACCGGCCCCATCATCACCGGTCTGGTAGTAAGTGGTCGAGTAGGCGCTGGCATTGGCGCGGAGCTGGCGTCAATGAAAGTGACCGAGCAGATCGATGCCATCGAGGCATCGGCGGTAAATCCTTATAAGCTGCTGGCGGCGCCCCGCATTTTGGCTTGCATTCTCGTGCTGCCTCTCCTGACGCTGGCTGCCGACTTATGCGGTCTGCTGATGGGCTGGGTTGCGCAGGCACTGGCTGAGCCGCTCTCCTTTCACCAGTTCATTACGAGCGGTTTCAAGGGCGCCGATTTCAACGATTTCCTGCCACCTACGTTCAAAACCATGGTCTTTGGCCTGATCATTGGGCTGATCGCGTGTTTTCAGGGAATGCGGACACGGGGAGGCGCCGCGGGCGTGGGCCGTGCGGCCACGAGTTCGGTAGTGTTGTCCTCGCTGTTTGTGATTCTGGCCGATGTCGTGCTGGTGAAACTCATTCTTATATTTTTCCCGTGAACATTTTCGCGTGAAGATGAACTAAGTAGCTCATGAAACCAGGTATGGACACAATCGATCAAGTTGCGATGGAGCCAGGAGAAGCAGAGCAAGAAGGCGGTGCGCCAGTTATCGCCGTCGAGGACTTACATAAGTCCTTTGGAACTCAAAAGGTCTTGAACGGGATCAGCCTGGCCGTGAGCCGCGGCGAGACCCTGGCGGTGCTGGGGCGCAGTGGTACCGGTAAGAGCGTCTTGCTGAGGCTCATCATCGGCCTGGAGAAGCCCGACTTGGGATCGGTTTGCATCCACGGTCAAGACATCGACGGCCTGGCCCTCGACCAGCTCGGAGAGATTAGAACGAAAATGGGTTTTCTGTTTCAGCACGCCGCGCTCTACGATTCGCTGACCGTCGAGCAGAACGTGGCGTTTCCGCTGCAGCACCATAAGAAGGAGATGTCGAAATCTGAGCAGGGCGACCGGGTGCGGCAACTACTGGAGGAAGTGGGCATGGAAGGCGCCTTTGAGAAAATGCCTTCGGATATTTCGGGCGGTATGCAGAAACGAGTGGGGCTGGCGCGCGCGCTGGCGTTGGAGCCGGATATTCTGCTGCTCGACGAGCCCACCGCTGGTCTCGACCCCATCAGTTCGGCGGAGATTAATGATCTGGTTCTTAAGCTCCAGGCGGAACATCACACGGCATCCATCGTGGTGACGCACGACCTGCACAGCGCCAAGACGATTGCCGACCGTCTGGCATTGCTCAATGAGGGAAATGTGGTGATCGAAGGCAGCTTTGAAGAACTTCAGAAAAGTGACGACAAGTTTGTCAGGGAATTCTTAGGGTATTCGTAGGAGGACATATGTCGAGGGCGGCGCGGTTAGGAGCTTTCATCGTTGTGACACTGGCAATACTGGTGGCCGGTGTCTTCATCATCGGAAGCAAGCAGTATCTCTTCAGTTCGACGTATCAATTGAAGGCGCAGTTCGACAATGTGGTGGGCCTGGACGCGGGAGCCGATGTGCGGGTGGGTGGGGTTCACAGTGGAACTGTGAGCAGCATCGTGCTGCCCCACCAGCCGGGCGAAAAGGTCACGGTAGTCATGGAGGTCGGCAAGTCAACGCACGAGATCATCAAGCAAGACTCCGTGGCCACCATCGAAACTGAGGGGTTGTTGGGCAACCAGTATCTGGCGATCTCGTTTGGATCCTCAGGGAAAGGGGATGTGCGGGATGGCGATACGATCGCCAGCCAGCCGCCACTCGAAATGTCAGACCTGCTGAAAAAGACGGACGGCATTCTGGATAGCAGCCAGCAAGCCATTGCGAACACCACTCGGGCGACGGCGAATCTACAGTCGATCAGCGCCAAGATCGATACGGGTCAAGGAACCGCGGGAGCGCTGGTCAACGACAAACAGCTCTATACCAACCTCGAACAGACGACAGGCACCATGCATGACACGATGCTCCAGGCGCAGGCAGGGGTGACCGACTTCCAGGAGAATATGGAAGCCATGAAGCACAACTTCTTCTTGCGCGGGTATTTCAAGACTCGCGGCTACGAAGATTCCGCCGAGCTGGCAAAAAACGAGATCGAACGGCTGCCGCAAGGCACAGCGATAAAGGAGTTTACGTATTCAGCGCAGCAGCTTTTCGATAAGCAAGATTCGGCCAAGCTGAAGAATCAGAAATCTCTGAACGCTGGTGGCGAGTTCCTGGCGAATAATCAGTTTGGATTTGCAGTGATCGTGGCGTCCGCGGGCATGGAGGGCGATACCCAGAAGGACTTGGTGCTGACCGAAGCCCGCGCCATGGTCGTGCGCGAGTATCTGGTCGAGAACTTCGGATTCGACGATAGCCAGCTCAAGACTCTGGGGATGGGCAAGCAGACGGAGTCGAAGCCAGATGGCGGCTGGGGCACAGTGCAGATTTTCATTTATCCAGCCGGGACCGAGATTCCGCCTGCCAAGCAATCGCCGGCGGGTATCGCATCCAAAACGGCCGCAGACCAACCGGTTCAGGCTGCAGTGGCGGCCACACCGAAACCGCAATAGGAGTTGCCGTGACCGGCGAAAGCGAGGATGCGCCGCCCACTGTTCATTTTTGAACAGCTTTTGCCCTGCTGTACTTCGATAATATGAAGAAGCTTCGGCCGTACCTTCGTCAAGCGGCGTAACGAGAACTTTCCCGTAGAGTGGGTACATGGTGGCGGAATTTGGCTCATGTTAAGGAACAGATTGAGGACGGCCCGCGAGTGTTGGCCGGCCCAGAACAGGTGGATGCCATGGACGGCGACATTGAAGCCGCGGGGAAACTTCTGGCGGACCTGCGGGAGTCGTATCGGCGCCTGCCACAACATATTCAGGCGCACATCGCATGCCTGTTGCGCGAGAGCACGCTGCAGGCACAACCCGGTAACAAGTCGTGAGCTGACACTCCGCGCACCACAGTCATGAGCATTTTCAAAGCTCAGCTTCGAAACCCTTAACTTACTCGCGCAGCCATGGGCTTCCGCTAGCATCAAAATGTCAGTTTGCCGAACCGAGTTCCGGTTTTTTTTGCGGCTCTGGCGGCTGCGGGACCAAGAAAGCCTCAAGAATGTTTGTACGCCACAGGGAACGACATCGCACCGGACGCACCGGTTGGCTGCGCGCGGCGGTACTGGGCGCAAACGACGGCATCCTTTCAACCGCAAGCCTGGTGCTTGGGGTCGCAGCGGCGCATGCGACTCACAGCAACGTATTGGTTGCGGGGATCGCCGGCCTGGTGGCGGGGTCGATGTCGATGGCTGCCGGGGAGTACGTTTCTGTGCACTCCCAGGCCGACACCGAACAGGCCGACCTCGCGCTGGAGCGCGCGGAACTCAAGACAGACAACCAGGGCGAGCACAAGGAACTGATGGCCATCTACGTCGCTCGCGGGCTCAAACCTGCGCTCGCGAAACAGGTGGCCGAGCAGTTAATGGAACATGACGCGCTAGGCGCGCATGCCCGCGACGAGCTCGGCATCTCCGAAACTTTCCGCGCGCGTCCGATTCAGGCTGCATTGGCATCGGCTGCCAGCTTCGCGGTTGGAGCCGCCATGCCTCTCCTGGTCGCTGCTCTGGCCCCGGCGGCGATTTTGATCCCTCTTGTCTCTGGAACTTCACTGCTGTTCCTCGCGCTGTTGGGCGGGTTCGCTGCACACGCGGGTGGCGCAGGAGTACTGAGGGGCGCAATCCGCGTTACGTTCTGGGGCGCTCTCGCCATGGCGGTAACCGCGGGCATTGGGTCGCTCTTCAGAACCGTTGTGTGAACGGGCCAACCGGCGTCCGGCGCGGTGTCAGCCGCCGGCGTGCGCGGCTTTCTTGCTGGACTCGCGAGCCGCGACGGTAAGTTCCTTTTCGATGGAAGAG
>Ga0326728_10007745_pt1 | contig 27256 bp, 22 predicted proteins | sample MB3enrmetagenome_FD_207602 | JGI IMG/M metagenome (GOLD analysis project Ga0326728, IMG submission 207602) | Lab enriched peat soil microbial communities from McLean, Ithaca, NY, United States - MB31MN | ecosystem: Environmental > Terrestrial > Soil > Wetlands > Peat | place: USA: New York...
CACCGCATAACGCCGCTCCGGACGAACCTCAACAAGCAAAACGGCCTCCCCAAGGGAGGCCGTCGTTTTTGCTCCAAGAATCTTTCTGCTTAGTCTGCCGTCTGCGCCTTCGCCAACTTTTGCACCTTGCTGTGCTTCACGGAGTAGCCGAAATAAATGATCAGCCCAAAGATCAACCATCCGATCATGACTTCCCATGTGAACAGCATTAAATGAGCCATGAGGTAAAGAGCGGAGAGAATGCCCAGAATGGGCACGAGTGGCACGAGTGGAGTTTTGAATGGGCGCTCCAATTCGGGATGGCGGACTCGCAATACCCAGACGCCTGCTGAAACGATGGTGAACGCTAACAGCGTACCGATATTGACGAGTTCGGACAGGGTCGCGATGTTGAAGAGCCCGGGCATGATGGCGGCAAACGAACCAAAGACAATAGTCGTGATCCAAGGCGTTCGGAAACGTGGATGCACTGCGGAGGCCCACTTAGGTAACAGGCCATCCTTGGACATCGAGTAAAAGACGCGCGTCTGGCCGAGGAGCATGACAAGCATCACCGTCGCAAGGCCGAAGATCGCGCCAACTTTGACTAAGAGCGATCCCCACCCGACGCCAGTGGCATCGATTGCCAGAGCCACAGGTGCCGACACATTGAGCGTCTTGTAGCTCACCAGACCGGTGAGGACGAGCGAGACCAGAATATAGAGAATAGTGCAAACAACGAGGGATCCGAGGATGCCGATGGGCATATCGCGCTTAGGATTCTTGGCTTCCTGCGCTGCGGTGGAAACGGCATCAAATCCGATATAGGCGAAAAAGATGGAAGCGGCTGCGGTGGGGATGCCACCCCAGCCGAAGTTCCCGTTCGCATCCTTCGGCGGAACAAATGGATGCCAATTCATCTTCGCGATCGCAGGATGCGTGAAAAGGAAATAGCCACCAACCACAAGAAAGATGCAGACGATCGCCACCTTGACAATGACTACAGCGGAATTGAAGTTTGCCGACTCCTTGATGCCGATGACCAGGATGCAGGTGATCGCCACGACAATGCAAACAGCGATCAGGTTGATGACGCCTGTCACATGCGGAAGACCCAAATCGCTGACACCGGGGGGAAGAGACATCAGCTGCGTCCACTGGTCGTGGTAGAAGACAAGCGTGGTTCCCGGGGTAGCCGTAATCTGCGGCGGAAGATAGATGTGGAACTGCTGCAAGAGGCTGTTGAAGTAGCCGGCCCATCCGGATGCGACAGTAGAAGCGCCGAATGCGTACTCAAGGCAGAGATCCAAGCGACGAGCTCGCCGAGTGTCGCATAGCCGTAGGTGTATGCCGAACCAGCGATGGGAATGATGGAAGCAAACTCCGCATAGCAGAGCCCGGCAAAGGCGCAAGTTACGCCCGCGACGATAAAACTCAGGGCCACTGCCGGGCCCGCATGCAACGCCGCAGCCTGGCCTGTGAGAGTGAAGATTCCGGCGCCGATTACGGCCCCAATGCCCAGCGTCACAAGGTTTACGGCACCCAGCGAGCGCTTCAGCGTGTGCTCGCCCTGCTCGCCAGCCTCTTCGGTGAGCATCGACATGGGTTTAATGCGCAACAGATTCGAGAACAAGGACTGATTTCCTCCCTGGCGAATGGATGGTGCAGCGCAAAACAGAATCCGCCGGAACTCGTTACGCAATCATACGATACAGCGCCGGCCGGCCAGCACCAGCCGGCACGCACAATTCCCCGGCCGGTCGCTCTCAATGAGACCGTCTCTCATGAGAATTGTCTTGTTTTTCGACATCCGATGTATCGATTTCGGCCACAGACTGTCTCGACCCGGCCAGACTCGCCGCGAATCGGCACAGATGAACCGTCCCAATTCCGTTCAGTACTGTCTCGTTTTCAGGCACTCGCGATTCCCGCTGTTGGTGCGCGGCTACCCAAGCGCATCGACCCACCGCCGGAACTCGCCTGCCGGATTCTTCGCACGGAAGATCGCGGCTGACACGCCAATTACGCTCGCTCCGGCTGCCAGAATCTCCGGCGCCGTCTCGATCGTCACTCCGCCCACGGCAACCAGCACCACATCCTGTCCCGCCTGCTCACGCAATCGGCGCACGCCGGCCGCGCCGATCGGCGGCTTCGTCGTCGCTTTGGTTGTCGTGGGAAAAATCGGCCCGATTGAGAAATAATCCGCCGGCTCTTTCAGGATTCCGGACACCAGCTCTTCGCTTCCGCCAAACGTGCCAACAACCCGATTCGACCCCAGCAACCGCCGAGCCTCGACAGGCGTCGCATCGCCCGCATCCACGTGCACGCCGTCGAATCCGGCCCGCTCCACCAACTCGACGCGATCATCGAGAATAAGTTTCGTCGTTCCCGAGGGCAGCGCTGCGCGAAGAGTCGCTGCATCGGCCAGCACCTCGGTCTCGCTCCCTGCCTTGTTCCTGTATTCGAGCAGCGTTACGCCTGCCTCGGCCAGCTCGCTCGCCAATCTCCGCAAAAACTCTGCCCGCTCAACCTGCGGAATCACTCCCGCATCGAGAATCGGATACACATTCGGAAAGGAAAAAGACATGCAACAAGACTAGCGCTGAAAAGTGCCGCACCAGAATCCTGAAGACCGCAAGCTCGGCGAGATGATCACCGAGCCCGGCCATTCACATTCGGCGCTTCCTTTTCTTGGTTCGCCGACTTTGGCTCACATGCCCGGCATCTCGTCCGCGCTTGGCCCGTAGATTCCCGGAACCTTTGCGCCAATCAATCGCAGATACACAGTCAACTGTCCGCGATGGTGAATCATGTGGTTCAAAACCGTTTCGCGGAACACGTTGTACTTGGTGTCGTCAATCCACGCAGTCCCGCCGAACACAAACTTCCAATTCCGGTCCCAAGCTTCACCGGTCGTCGCCACCAGTGCCGGGCGCGTCTCTGCCAGTTTCTTGTCAAACTTTTCCAGCAATTCCGCTTTGCTCGTAGGCGCAAACGGCTCCCACTTGTGGTCCGCGGCGAACTCCAGCTTGTCCATCGTCAGCGTGTGATTTCCCCAGTCGCCGACGAAATCCGTCAGATGGCCTGCGAGCCGGCCCAGGCTCATCGACTTGGGGTGTGGCTTAAAGTTCCAATCGGCATCCGCCGGAATCGCCTCCAGCATCTTTCGCGTCTTTCCCGCCTCTCGGTCAAATTCAGCAATCAGTTCCTTTTGTGCATCCATTCGTGCAACCTCCTTGTTGCCAAAACAGCATAGCCCATTTCCGCATGAAAAGGCGAAGAAAAAGCGATAATCTTTTCCACAGACCCGCCTCCATTTTCAGAGCGAGAACGCCGCCGAGTCTCATCAATTCAAACTGTTTACTTATTTTGAATCAGAATTTTGCCGGAACAACTGAATGTGCTGCACCACTTCTCTGCTTTATTACGTCTTCTTCTCCGCCTCGGCCCGCGCGGCCAGAAAACGATCCATATACCCCGTATCGAAGTCGCCGGCCTTGAACCCCGGATCCTGGAAAATCGCCTCATGCAGCGAGATCGATGTATCAATTCCCTGCACGATGAATTGGCTCAGAGCCCGCTCCATTCGCGCAATCGCCTCTTCGCGATCCACTCCGTACGAGATTAACTTGGCAATCAGCGAATCGTAATACGGCGGTATCACGCCCTCTGCATAGAGCGCGGTGTCTACGCGAATCCCGTTTCCGCCCGGCACATTGAATACCGTGATCTTTCCCGCTGACGGCGTGAACTTGCTTGGATGCTCGGCGTTGATCCGGCACTCAATTGAATGCCCGCGAATTTCCAGCTTCGCCGGCAGAATCGCATCCAGCTTCTCTCCTGCCGCAATCCGCAGTTGCGCTTTCACCAGGTCCACACCCGTGATCGCCTCGGTCACCGGATGCTCCACCTGGATGCGCGTATTCATCTCGATGAAGTAAAGCTGATGATTCTTGTCCATCAGGAACTCCACTGTTCCCGCGTTCTGGTAGCCAATCTCCCCCATGCACTTGCACAGTGTCCGCCCGATCTCCTCGCGCATCTTTGGCGTCACCTGCAGACTCGGCGCTTCTTCAACCAGCTTCTGGTGCCGCCTCTGGATCGAGCACTCGCGCTCAAAGAGCGAAGCCACATTGCCATGCTCATCGGCCAGCACCTGGAATTCGATATGTCGCGGATCTTCGATGAACTTCTCCATGTAAAGCTCACCGTTGCCGAACGCATTGGCCGCCTCGGTAAAGGCTGCGTGAAACAGATTAGGTAAGTCCTCGGCCTCGCGCACAATCCTCATACCCCGACCGCCGCCGCCTGCCTTGGCTTTCAGGATGACCGGGTAGCCAACTTTTTCGGCCCACGCGCGCGCCTCTTCCGCTGTCGCCAGAATTCCATCGGACCCCGGCAGAATCGGCACCTTGGCCTTCTTCATCGCTTGCCGAGCCTTTTCCTTCTCGCCCATCAGCCGCGTCACTTCCGGCGGCGGCCCAATGAACTTGATATTCGACGCGCGGCAAACCTCGGCAAAGTTTGCGTTCTCGCTCAAGAGGCCGTATCCAGGATGGATCGCCTCCACGTCGGCAATCTCCGCAGCCGAAATCACCGCCGGCACATTCAGGTAGCTGTCCGCAGCCCGCGGTGGCCCGATGCAGATCGCCTCATCGGCAAAGCGCACGTGCAGCGAGTTGCGGTCGGCCTCGCTGTACACCGCAACCGTGCGAATGCCCATCTCCCGGCACGCGTTCAACACGCGCAGCGCGATCTCGCCTCGATTGGCAACCAGTACCTTACGAAACATGAATGACCTTTGGGGGATTCGTTAACGGAGTGAGTCCGTTCATGCCGGCCGAACCGAAAACAGCGGCTGCCCAAACTCGATGGCCTGCCCGTTCGCAACCAGGCATTTGACCACCTCGCCCGACACGTCCGCCTCGATCTCGTTCATCAGCTTCATGGCCTCGATGATGGCGATCACCTGGCCCTTCTCCACGTGGTCGCCCGGTGCAACAAACGGCGACGCGCCGGGGGACGGCGAGCCATAAAAGGTACCTACGATCGGCGACTTCACCATGTGCAGACCGGCCTCCGCATTCCCGGCCGGTTCTCCCGCAGATGGAGCTCCAGCTGCCGATTCCGCCGCTACGCTCGCCGCGGTAGCCTGCGCCGCGTTTTGAGGCGCTGATTGCAGCAGCCGCGCCAGATCGCTCAACCCTGCGGGGCCGCTCTCCACTGGATTGAACTTCAGCCGGAGCTTCATATCGCCGCGGTCCACGTCGAACTCCGACACACCGTGCGACTTCAAAAATTCAATCAGTTGCCGCAGATCCTCAATGTCTTGTTGCTTCATTCGTTCCTTCAATTCCACTTCCCTCAGCCGAACCAGCAGTTCACTGCTACTCAAAGCTCGATCAGCGCTTTCGGTGCCGGGGTCAGCACCTGCCCTCCGCTGTGCGTTACAACGACCATGTCTTCAATGCGAATCCCAAACTTTCCCGCCAGATAAATGCCCGGCTCGATCGTAATCACCATGCCCGGTTGCAGCCGCGTCGTTTGTCCGGCGCCTACACGGGGTGGCTCATGAATCTCAAGGCCGACGCCATGCCCCGTGGAGTGCGTAAACGCCTCAGCCAGTCCCTCCCTGCGCAACACGCTTCGCGCGGCCTCGTCCACCTCCGCGCAGCTCGCACCCGGAGATACGGCGTTCACCGCATTCTCCTGTGCTTCCAGCACCGCCTCGTAAGCCTTTCGATCCTCGGGCTTTGGCTTGCCCAGAAAAACGGTCCGGGTCATGTCCGAACAGTAACCCTTGTGGATTATACCGAAGTCCATCGTCACGAACCCCCTTCGCGGCAGAGGTGCGCTCGTCGCGCGGCCATGCGGCATTGCCGACCGCAAACCCGCCGCGACGATGGTCTCGAACGACATTCCTTCCGCGCCCAGCTTGCGTGCCTGAGATTCGAGCTCCGCGGCTACTTCAACCTCGGCAATCCCAGGCCGCAGCACGCCCAGGATGTGCTCAAAGAGCTTGCAGCCCGTGCGCGCTGCCTCGGCCATGATCGCCAGCTCGTCTCCATCCTTCACTGAGCGCAGCATCTCCACCAGCGACGCCGGCAAAGCCTGAAAGAATCCTCTGCGCAGGCGGCTCGGCAGCCCACTCTTCCAGCGCGCCAACTCCGCCACCATGGTCTTCGCCGGATCGAACCCCGCCGTGGCCACGCCTGCCTGTGCGGCCAACCACTGCGTAGCTGCCACGGCCGGCGATCCCGACGCAATCTCGAACTGTGCCGCCTTCACTTCTTCGGCGGCCTGCGCCGTATAGCGCCCATCCGTGAACAAGCGCGCAGTCCGGCGAGTCACGGCCAGCGCAGCGCTCGAACCGGTGAATCCGCAAAGATAGCGAACATCTGGGAGGTGTGTAACGAGAAGTCCGGGGAGCCCGGCGCGAGTCAGTCTGCGGCGCAGCGCGCCCATGCGGCGGTTGTGGTCCACGCGCTCAGTTTTATCACGGTCGGCTTCCGCCGCAACTTGGTCGCTTCTAGTTGCTGGCCGTCGCGTCGGTCGCCGGAGGGTACTTCGCGTCGACAGGCATTTCGCTGCGAGCCTCTGCGGGAAGAACGGGAGACTTATCGCCAAGGTAGCCGTCTGCGAAGAGAATATTGCGCGCGAGGCCAACTTTCCTGAGACCCAGGATGATGAGGCCATTTAGATCCGTCTCGTGTTTGAACATTCCATGGAATGCCGACCGCGGATAGCGATGATGGTTGTTGTGGTACCCGTCGCCGAAGGTGAGCCACGCAAGAATCTTGTTGTTCTTGCTGTTGTTCTTCATGTTGTAGTTCTCGTAGCCGAAGGTATGGCCCAGAGAGTTCACCGCCCAGACTGAATGCTGGAAGAGCACCGTTCTGAGGCAAGCTGCGAAGAAACAGCCCCACGCATCGGTCAGCCCACCGAACGCATAGCCAATAAGCCAGGGTATGGCCACGGAGACTACCGGCCAGACGTAATGCGTGCGTGTGTAGAACCGGATGACGGGATCGCGTACAAGGTCGCGGCCGTAGACGTCGACGTCGGTGCTGGTGTCGTCGAACATCCACCCAATGTGGGCGTGGAAGAGGCCTCTCAGCGAGTTCTCATGGTCGCAGTGGCCGTCGACGAACGGACTGTGGTTGTCGCCACAGTTGTCAGTATGGGCGTGATGGCGCCGGTGATCGGTCGTCCAGGTCAGTAGCGAGCTCTGAAAAGACATGGACCCGAATGCGCCCAGCATATAAGCGACCCACGGGGATGTCTCAAAGCTCTTGTGCGAGAAATAGCGGTGAAAGCCGACGCCCGTGCCCATGCCGACAATGAAATAGCCGACAGCGAACGTAATGACCTCAACCCAGTGGATGGGGTGCGAGCGGAACCAGAAGATGCCGGCTACCGATCCAGCCAGCGGAAAACCGATCAGGAAGGTGTTATCGAGCCGCTTCTTGAGGCCGGCGCGAACGGAAATCATGCCTGGAGGCGGGTCCACGATTTGTAGGCTGTCTCGAGAAATTGCCAACGCGCACTCTCCAGTCCAATCTATTCTCGCAGACGGCAGTCACCGTGCCGGCGAAGACCCTTGCTCCGTTGGATGAATAATACCGCAGCGGAGTTACAGCAAAAAAATGTCGTATCCGCGCCCACAGGCCCTCACGACGGAATTACCCCAGCACGCCCTCGGCCGTTATCTCGACCGTCGGCTGCAGCATCTTCGATACCGAGCAGTATTTCCCAATCGACAGCTCCACAGCCTTCTGCAATTTCTCCACCTCGATGGAGCCATACCCTTTAAAGCGCAAGTGAATCTTCGTGAACACAGCAGGAACCGCGGGCGCCCGTTCGCCTTCCACTTCCACCTCCAGGCGCTCCAGATCCTGGCGCTGTTTCTTCATGATATGCAGCACGTCCATGGCGCTGCACCCAGCCAGAGCCGACAGCAAGGTCTCCATCGGTCGCAACCCGGCGTTCTCGCCGCCCAGATCCGGAGGGCCATCGATCACTCCCGTAGCGCCCGCGGTGTTCGTCGCCGTAAATTTGGACGGCCCCGTCTGCACCAGCTTGATTCGCGTGTGCCCCGCCATCAGTCGCTTCCTTTTCCGCAGCCTTCTTTACCGCCGGTTGAAAACAGGTCGCTTGATAAATACCGGTCGCCCTGATCGCACAGCACAAATACAACGACGCCCGATTCGAGCGTGCCCGCCAATCGGCAAGCGGCCGCGCAGGCTCCTCCCGACGAAACGCCGGCAAAAACCCCTTCTTCGAGCGCCAGTCTGCGCGTCATGTTCTCGGCCTCCTCCTGCGTCACGTCCATCGTCACATCCACGCGATGCGGCTCAAAGATGGCGGGCAGGTACTCTTTCGGCCACCTGCGAATTCCCGCAATCTTCGCGCCCTCCGAAGGCTGCACTCCGACAATCCGCACTTGCGAATTCTGTTCCTTCAGGAATCTCGACGTCCCCATGATGGTCCCGGTGGTTCCCATCGCCGAAACGAAATGCGTGATGGTCCCTTTTGTGTCCCGCCAGATTTCCGGCCCGGTGGTCTCGTAGTGCGCGCGCCAGTTGTCGGGGTTGCCGAACTGATTCAACATCAGCACGCCGCCCTTCGCCACTTGCTCCCGTGCGTAATCGATGGCGCCTTCCATGCGCCGGTCGGCGGGCGTCAGGGTCACCTTGGCGCCAAACGCCTCCATCGTCGCCACGCGCTCCGCGGTGGAGCTCTCCGGCATCACCAGCTCAATTTCCAAGCCCTTCACCGCCGCGATCATCGCCAGCGCAATTCCGGTGTTACCGCTGGTCGGCTCGATAATGCGTGCCCCGGCCTTCAGTTCCCCGCGCTTCTCCGCTCCTTCGATCATGAACTTTGCCGCGCGATCCTTGACTGACGAGCTGGGGTTGTTGCCCTCGACTTTTCCGAACAGGCGCACTTCTGGGTTGGGATTCACCCGCTGCAATTCAACGAGCGGCGTGCTTCCGACAAGGTCCACCACATTCATTTGCCGCCTCCGCGAATCGCTTCTCGTAGTCCATTATCGCAACTTCGCAGGCGCAGACGTCCCAACCGGCACCTCGCTGCGGCCGCATTCACGCAGCTCAAAGACGAACAGTGTTAGGTATTGCGCGCAATGAATCCGCGGGGATATCCCTTGATTCGCTGATCCCAGCGATCTGATTTGTGCGGAAATCGAGTGGTGCCGCGGCGGCAAGCTGAGAACTGAAGGATGACAGCTGGGAGCTAGGAGCTAGCAGCTTCTCGCTGCACTGGCTTCTTCTTGCTCGCGTCCACTTCGCCGCCCGCTTGCAGATCGCTCTGCCGATCCATCCACTCATCCAGCCGCGACCGCTTGAAGCGCCACCGGTTGCCCAGCTTGAACGCCGGCACAAATCCGTCCGAAGCGTACTTGTAGAGTGTGTCTGCGGAGATGCCAAGGTAATTCGAGGCCTGGCGAATGTCCATGACCTCGCGAATCTCGGGAACCAGCAGGTTGGAGCGGACAGCAGCGTTGCGCATGATTGCCTTCCAAACAGAAGAATGCGGAGTGGTATTCTTGCGGCAAAAGAGGCCGGTACTTCTGTATTTAACCCGACTTGATCGGTTCATTCAAGGAATTTCCGTAAGTTACAGGAATTTCACAGGGTTTTGCCCACATCCTATCAGCGCCAAGCCTGTGGAAAACCCCAATTCCTTGTGCCCATCTCCCTATCGGTCCCCAACCAGTAGCGCCCTTGAAGCAGATGGTCCAGATTGTTGGCCTCCCTTGCTCCCGGCCTTTCTGTTCCCTGGTTCTTTTTCCCTATTCCCTGCCTTTTTCACATTTCCTTCCGCCACCACGCCGTCTTCTCGTCGCTCAGGAACTTCGTCTTCTCGCCCCGCGATAAATGGAAGTCCAGCACTTCGTTCTTCTGAAACGCCGAACAGTCGGGCCAGCTCATGTCCTTATCAAAGTGCGTCTCCGTCTGATGCACATCCACCAGCGTGATGTCGCCGGGAGTGCACTCCACCACGTGTTGCGCATACATCCAGAACGTATATCCCGATGGAGGGTCGGGAGGAGTCTGGTTGGCAATTTTGGTCAACAATAGGATGAATACAAAGACAGCCGCGATCGCTGCAATTTTCTTCATGGCAAACGCACGCCTTCAGAAGCGCCGGTGAGGTCAAGTATAGCCAAGCGCATCGCCGCCGGCAGCCCGCCCTGGGCCACAAAGCAGAACGGCTTCCCTTCCCGGGAAGCCGTTTTACTTCTGACACCTGATCCCTGAGCCCTGTCTTTCAGTTCTGATCGTCGCGGCGGTGTAGCGTCGGCGGCCCATCGCCCGAGTCGCCGGAGCTGCTGCCGGTCTGCGCGGTTGAATTCCCCGAACCGCTCGAACTCCCCGTTCCATCCGTCGTGGTGCTGGCCCTGCGCAACGACGGCTTGGGACCATTCTTCGCGTCGATCAGCCTGCGCTTGTCTTCGATCCGCGCCAGCCGCGCCTTCACGTCGTCGAACTCAGAGGTCGTCACAAGGTAGTCGTCTTTGGCCGGAAGAATGCGCGCAATTTCCATCTGCGTGTGCAGAATCCGGTCCGGCGTCTGGGGATGGTCGCTGAATGCCTTGGCCACTAGTCCCGGCTTGCGCTTTTCCAGCGCCTGCACCTTTTCAAAGAAGGTGATAAATGCCTGAGGATCGTAGCCCGACCGGTACATGTACTGCACGCCCAGATAGTCGGCCTGCGCCTCAAAGTCGCGCGAGAATTGCAGGAACGTGATCGGGATCGCCAGTTGGGCCGCTTCGTAGATCCCATACCCTGTCCAGTCATAGGGAAGCAGGATCATGAGCGGCACCATGCCGATCTGGGCATAGTTCAACCGCGTCATCTCGCGCGCCGCGTGGTGCGCGCACACATGAGCCGTCTCGTGTGCCATCACGCCTGCCAGCTCCGCCTCTTCGTCCGCCGCCAGAATCAATCCTGAGTTCACATAGAAGAACCCACCGGGCAGCGCCATCGCGTTGATCTCGTCCGAATCGATCACCTTGATCGTGAACGGTACCTTGCAATCGGAGTTCTTCACGATGTTCTGCCCGATCCGGTTTACGTACTCGTCCACCACTGGATCGGTGATGAACTTCGTGCTCTTTTCGATCTCGTCGGCGTACTGCTTGCCCATCTTTATCTCGCCGTCGGTCGAGTACCAGTTGCCCAGCCCGCGCCCGCCAATATTGCGGTTGCCCACGGCGTTCACATCCTCGATGCTGCCCGTTTTGATGGGGATCATCTGGCTGCCGGGATCGATAATCTTGTTCGCATCCACCGGCCCGGCACAATCGCCGCCAACCGGCGCGGTCCCCGGCTCGGGATCATCGTCCTTGACGTCTTTATCCTTCTTCTTGTCTTTCTTGTCGTCGCTCTTCTTGGCCTCGCAAGGAGGTAGCGGAGCGCTGCTATCCGCGGATGCAGTCCCACTGTCACTCGTAGTCGACGCTGTTCCCGCATCCGGCTGCTTGGCCGGAGCCGGCGCATCGCCACCCACCGGCGTTGTGCCGGCAGCAGGCTGCGCCGTCGTCGATGTCGTTGGGCTCGCGGACGGGTTCGTCTGCGTGCCGGCGGCCGGCGTGCTTGCCGGTGCCTGCGCCGCGGGTGTCGTCGCCGGCGTTGTGCTGTTTGGCGAATTGCCGGCTGCGGGCGTGGTCGACTGCGCCCAAACTCCAACGGTCATGGCCAGTGCAATTCCTGCCAGAACCGCCGCTCTATATCCCATGCGATCCACTGTCACCATGACCTCACCTCTGCCGCCGTGCACGCCTTCGCCTCACACGGCCCCGCTTCGCTCTATCACTTAGACGCAAGTATGTTCCACTTTGGCAACAAAGGCAAAGTGGCTTTTTTCGGCCTTGCGCCCTGTCCCTTACCTCCGGCGCGGAGCTGTCCGGAGCCCAGTCGGAGGATCCCTGCGAATCGGCCCTACCAGCGCAAAATCCAGCCTCTTAGGGGTCCGCTCTGGGCCAAAACGAATAATTCCCTTCCTTTGGCTCCCTCCCCGAGCTCGCTTACATTGAGCGGCTGCCGGTTACTGGCTATTGGCCAGGTCCTGCTCCGCATTGGCTCGTCCCTGTCTTCTTCGAGTACAGTGAAGAAAATAGTCAGGGAGGCGCTTTGCGGCTGAGGTCTTTAGCAGCAATTTGGATTGCCATCTGCGGGGCAGCGCTGCTTGCCGCCCAGGCTGCCCCTCCGTCCCCAAATCCAGCCCCTTCCACGCCCGCGGCCAAGCCCCACAGCCACGCCCGGGTCAAGCACGCGGCCGCGCCAGTCTCTACGGCCATCTTTGACGCGACGGGCATTGGCTCGCCCATCGCCCTCGACAAAAACTGGCGCGTCGGCATCACATCCGACCTCTCCGCCTCGTCGCCTGCCTTCGATGACTCCGCATGGGCCATTCGCGATGCCCTCCCTTCGATCGGAGAAGTCCCCGACGAAGATGCGATTGCGCCTGCAAAGAGCCAGTCGACGGCGACTCCGACCGTCCCCGCGTCGACGGCTCCCTCCCGTCGCTACGCTTGGTTCCGCTTGCACATTCAGCTCGCTCCCCATCACGGGCCGCTTGCTTTACTCATCGAGCTTCCCGTCTCGCACGGCACGTCTGTCGAAATCGGCTCCCCCGGGCTCAGCCCCGAGGTTTTCATGAATGGCCAGCAGGTCCAGCCCGAAGGCCCACACGGAAATGCGCCCGACGAGTATCAGCCCATCTCTCGCCTCTACAACCTGAATCTTGATCCCTCCGTAACCTCGCTCACTTTGGTCGTGCGCGTCATCTACTCCGCATTCGGCAAAGATGCCTACACCGGCTTCTTTGCCAACCACACTCTTTCACTCGGCAACCCTGGCGATCTGGAGGGCGAGCTCAATCTCTGGTCCGACCGCATGCTCTTCGAGCGCTTGCCCGAGCTGATCTACTCCATCCTCCTCGCCGTACTTGCCGTCTTCCTCTTCGCGCTCTACTTCTCTGAAAAAGGTCACCCCGAATACCTCTGGCTGGCCTTGCATGAGCTTGCCGCCGCGCCTATCGGCTTTATCGAATTGGCGGGCGGCTCCGCTAGACTCACCGCCTTCTTCTGCGCAACGCTCGTGCTCCAGCTTGCGGTCATCTCCGCTTATCTCTTCTTCGAGTTTCTCGTCGCATTTCTCTCTCTCAAGCCGCGTTGGTACATTCGCGCTCTCCGTTACACCGCGCCGGTTTTGCTAGGCATCGGACCGGCTCTGCTGTTTCTCTTTCACAGCGGGGCTTTCCCCTATTTCGCCGCCATCTTCATCGCCTCTGGTTTCTGGTTGTTCGGCTGGTGCATTTTCGTCTTCGGCACCCTCATCTCCGCAGCAGTGCGCCGCAACTTTGAGGCGGGCCTCTTTCTCGTTCCACTGGGATTCAACGTTGTTGCCGTCGTCGACGGCATCATCGGCAACGTCGTGAATGGCGGATCCGGCACTGCATATACTTCGCCGCTCACCATCCAGGCCGGCCCCATTCCCATTCACATCTCCACCGTCGGCAACTACGCGGGCATTCTTGTCATCGTGCTCATCGTCTTTTTCCGGTATCGGCGCTTACAGCGAGATCAGGAGCATGCCACCAATGAGCTGGCGGCTGCTCGTGGCGTGCAGGAGCTCCTCATCCCCCGGGAAAAGCTGGCCACGCCCGGCTTCGAAGTCGATTCCGTCTACAGCCCCGCCAGCGAAGTCGGCGGCGATTTCTTCCATGTGCAAACCATGGGCCGCGACGGTCTCCTCGTGGTCATCGGCGACGTTGCCGGCCACGGTCTCAAAGCCGCCATGAACGTGTCGCTGCTCATGGGTGCGTTGCGCAGAATGCAGGACGCCAGCCCCTCCAGAATTCTGCACGGACTCAATCGCGTTCTCGCCGGAACTGACAGCTTCACCACCTGCCAGGCCCTTTGGTTCGGGTCGAATGGCGAGATGGTCATCGCCAACGCAGGCCATCTTCCGCCCTACCTCAACAGCCAGGAAATTACCCTGCCTGGCAGCCTCCCGCTTGGCGTGCTCGGCGAAATCACCTACGATGAGTCGCGCTTCTTCCTTCACCACGGTGACCGCATCCTCATGCTCTCCGACGGAGTGGTTGAGGCCCGCCACCCTAACGGCGAGCTCTTCGGCTTCGACCGTGTCCGCATGCTCAGCCAGGAGACGGCTTTCAATCTCGCCGAGGCCGCCAAATCTTTCGGCCAGCAGGACGACATCACTGTCCTCACCGTCCGCCGCGAAGTGGAAGCGGTTAAGCTGGACGCGCCCGCCGCTGTGCTATCTTCTGCATTGTCGTGAATTCCCCGAAAAACCCTTCCGAGCATTCATCGTCGGGCAAGCCTTCGCATGCGCTTTCCCTATTCGTCGAGGCCGCTGCCTTCCTCGCTCTCATACTCGCCGTCATCTATCTTTTCAAAACCAATCCCTCTTCACTTCACTGGACGCAGGGCTACAACCCCACCGGCAGTTTTCTCCTTTCCACCCTCGTCGCCGCGCTGCCCATCGTCATTCTTCTCGGCGCTATCGCCATCCTGCGCCTCAAGGCGCACGCCGCTGCGCTCGCCGGCCTCATCACTGCCCTGCTCGCCGCCATCTTCGTATTCCACATGCCGGCGCGGCTCGCCTTCACCACCGCCGCTTACGGCGCCGGTTACGGTATCTTTCCGATTGTCTGGATCATTCTTCCTGTCATCTTCCTCTATGACCTCACCGTGAAAACCGGCCGTTTTCGCACGTTGCAGGAAAGTCTCACCGGCATTACGGCCGATAGCCGGCTGCAACTGCTCCTCATCGCCTTCGCTCTCGGATCGTTCTTTGAAGGAACCTCGGGATTCGGCACGCCCGTCGCCGTCTGCGCGGCCATCCTCATCAGTCTCGGATTCCGGCCTCTGCAGGCCGCCGGCCTTACGCTGCTCGCGAACACCGCGCCGGTCGCATTCGGAGGCATGTGCATTCCGATCGTCGCGTTGCACGGCGTCACCGGCATCGATCTTCATTCCCTCACGCGCACCACCGCCACCATCCTCGTTCCGTTCGATGTGCTGATTCCCTTCTGGCTCATCTGGGCCTTCGCGGGCTTCAGCGCCATGATCGAAATCTGGCCGGCGATCCTCGTCTCCGGCCTCACCTTCTCCATCACGCAATATCTGATGGCCGCTTATTCGAACCCTTCCCTCATCGCCATCGTCGCCGCTGCCGCAACCATGGTCGCCCTCATCGCGTTTCTGCGCTTCTGGCAGCCGCGCCGCACGCTCAGCGTCGATCTCAAAGACATCACCGGCCATGCGCGCCGCCACCATGGCCACAGCGGCGGAGCCATCTTCAAAGCATGGCTTCCCTGGCTCGTCTTGAGCCTCGTCGTTCTCCTCTGGGGCCTGCCGCAAATCTCAAGCTGGCTTGACGCGCACACCACAATCAAATTCGCCGTCGCCGGTCTCAACAAAGCCATTCAACGCGTACCGCCCATCGTTGCCGCGCCCACCGCTGAGGCCGCTGTCTTCAGTCTCAACTGGCTCTCCGCCACCGGCACCGGAATCTTTCTCGCCTCAATCCTCGCCGGACTCCTCATGGGCCTCGGTCCGCGCTCTCTCGCCGCCGCCTTCGCGCGCACCATCGTCAATATCCGCTACACCATAGTCACCATCGCCGCGATGATGGCGCTCGGCTACATCACGCGCTATTGCGGACTCGACGCGACGCTGGGCCTCGCCTTCGCGCGCACCGGCCCGCTCTATCCGTTCTTCGGAACCCTGATCGGCTGGCTTGGCACTGCGAGTTCCGGCTCCGACACCGCCTCGAATGTCCTCTTCGGAAGCCTGCAAACCCTCACCGCTCGCCAGATCGGCGTCTCGCCCGTGCTCATGGCCTCAGCCAACGCAGCCGGCGGCGTCATGGGCAAAATGATCGCCGCTCCCAGCGTCGTCGTCGCCAGCACCGCCACACAATCCTACGGCCAGGAGGGCTCCATCCTTCGCTTCGTCTTTTTCCATTCGCTCGCGCTCGCCGCCCTCGCCGGGATCGCCGTCACCCTCCTCGCCTACGTTCCGCTCCTCGCCGCCTTCGTCGCGCATTGAGCAGGCGCGCCGCGCGAAGCGCGGCTTGCCCATTCACAATGTGTCATCATGAGCGGAGCGGCTTGGGGCCCCGTGATCGCAGCGCAATCATGGGGCCGCGGCTCGCCGCGGGGGGAGTCGAAGGATCTGCTTTTGTATTTCGCCACAGCCATCGCGAATAATCCCGACTCCCCACTAAGCACTTCCCCTCCCGACGGAATAAAATTGTTTCGCATTTGAAAAGGACCCCAATGACACCCTTTAATCCCAATCGCCGCGATCTTCTCCGCGTCGGCTCGCTCGGCATGGCCGGCGCAGCCATCCCCGCTGTCTCCTTCGCCGCCCAGCCGGGCTCGCCGAACCCCGATCCAGCCTCCGCCACCGCGCCAGTCTTCAACGTCCGCCAGTACGGCGCTACCGGCGACGGCAAGACGATTGACTCGCCCGCCATCAATCGCGCCATCGACGCAGCGTCCTCGTCGGGCGGCGGAATGGTCCTCTTTCCAGCGGGTATCTATCTTTGCTTCTCCATCCGCCTCAAGAGCAACGTGCATCTCCATCTGGAACAAGGTGCGACCATCCTCGCCGCCGATTCGCCGAAGCCCGGCGAAGCCACCGGCTACAACGGCGGCACCTACGACGCCGCGGAGCCCAACGATCCCTGGGAGCCTTATCAGGATTACGGTCACAACCATTGGCACAACTCGCTCATCTGGGGTGTGGACCTCCATGACATCTCCATCACCGGTACCGGCCTCATTTACGGAAAAGGCCTGAGTTTCGGCGCCGGACCCGGCCGCGCTGCATCCACTGAAGTACGCGGCTTCTTTACCGAGCCTGTACGCCCATCCGCGGGCAGCCAGCCTCCCGCCGCCGCATCGGGCACGCCGCCTGCCCAGCCCGAACGTCATTTCAATCCACGCGGCGACTACCCGATGTTCCAGGCCGAGCAGCCCGGCGTCGGCAACAAGGCCATCGCACTCAAGAACTGCCACAACGTCCAGCTGCGCGATTTCTCCATCCTCAAGGGTGGCCACTTCGGCCTGCTGCTCACCGGCGTCGACAACCTCATCATCGACAACCTCACCATCGACACCGATCGCGACGGTATGGACATCGATTGCTGCCAGAACGTCCGCGTCTCCAACTGCACCGTCAACTCGCCCTGGGATGACGGCATCTGTCCCAAGTCCAGCTACTCGCTCGGCTACGCGCGAGCCACGCGCAACGTCACCATTGCGAATTGTTTCGTCACTGGCTGTTATCAGCTCGGCACCGTGCTCGACGGCACCTGGAAGAAATTCCCTGAAGGCGGTCGTCCCTACGGCACCGGCCGCATCAAGTGCGGCACAGAATCCAACGGCGGCTTCATCAACATCACCATCACCGGATGCGTCTTCGAAGGCTGCCAGGGCTACGCTCTTGAAACAGTCGACGGCGCGCTGCTCGAAGACATCACCATCTCCAACACCACCATGCGCGACATCATCTCCGGGCCGCTCTTCATGCGCCTTGGCGTCCGCCTTCGCGGACCCAGAGACACTACCAAGGTCGGCACGCTCAAGCGCATCCTCGTCAACAATCTCAACTGCCACAACGCGCCCATGCGCATCAGTTCCATCCTCAGCGGAATTCCCTCCAACGCCATCGAAGACGTCAAGCTCTCGAACATTTTTGTCGAAACCGTCGGCGGCGCAACATCCGATGCCGCACAAATTCAGCCTCCCGAGAAAGAAGACGCCTATCCCGAGCCCAGCATGTTCGGCCAGATGCCTTCTTCGGGGTTTTTCCTCCGCCACATTCGCAACCTCGAAATGTCCCACGTCGAAATCGCCAACGCAACGCCCGACGCCCGTCCAGCGTTTTACCTTCAGGACGTTAACCGCGCCGACTTCTTCTCCATCACCGCGCCGCGCACCTCAGACGGTGCCTTCGCCCTCCACGACGTAAAGGATCTGCGCATCGGCTGGAGCCGCGCCGCTAGCGACATCGCCCTCCCCACAGCAGACAACAAAACGCTCTGACTCAACAACATCCGATAGCCCTACCCTCGCCACGCTTTTGTTTTTGTGGCTAGGGTGGGACCACCGGGTGCACCAACTCCGGCCTTTACAGCTCGGGACACCACCAACCTCTGTCCAGCACGACAAACTGACAACTGAATCCTGATCCCTGTTCTACGTCACATTCGCACGAATCCAAAAATCGTACTATTAGGGTGGTACCTTCCATGAAGCGTCCCTCCAGCCCGCTCGCCTCGCCGCCCGTCAGCTCATCCGGCGCGCCGCGTCCCCGCCTGCTCTCCCTGTTTGACGACGACGCCGGAAATCTTCGCGGCAAAGTCATCGGCATCTACGGTCTGCTCTTCGTTTTCAATGCCGGCGTATGGCTCTGGGCCGTTGTCGCCTTCCGTCACTATCCGCTCCTGCTCGGCACCGCTCTGCTCGCCTACAGCTTCGGCCTCCGCCACGCTGTCGACGCCGACCACATCGCCGCCATCGACAACGTCACCCGCAAGCTCATGCAGGAAGGCAAGCGCCCCGTCGCCGTCGGCCTCATGTTCTCGCTTGGCCACTCCACCATCGTCGTCATCGGCTCGGTGCTCATCGCCGCCGCCGCGCTAGCCCTTCAGCACCGCCTGGACGCGGCCCGCGACATCGGCGGCCTCATCGGCACGCTCGTTTCATCGCTTTTCCTCTTTGCCATCGCCATCGTCAACATCGTCGTTCTCGTCTCCATCTATCGCGCGTTTGTCCGCGTCCGCTCCGGCGAGCCCTACGTCGATGAAGATTTCGATCTCCTCCTCGCCAATCGCGGATTTCTTGCCCGCATCTTCCGCCCCATGTTCGCCATCATCCGCCGCAGTTGGCACATGTACCCGCTCGGCGTTCTCTTCGGCCTCGGCTTCGACACCGCAACCGAAATCGGACTCCTCGGCATCTCCGCCGCTGAAGCCTCTCGCGGGCTTCCTCTCGGCTCCATCCTCGTCTTCCCCATCCTCTTCGCCGCCGGCATGTCGCTCATTGACACAACGGACAACATCCTCATGCTCGGGGCTTATGGTTGGGCGTTTATCAAGCCCGTGCGCAAGCTCTACTACAACCTCACCATCACTTTCGTCTCTGTCGTCGTCGCGCTCGTCGTCGGCGGCATTGAAGCCCTCGGACTCCTGGCCAACCAGCTCCATCTCACCGGCAGCTTCTTCGCCGCCATCCTCCGCCTCAACTCCAGCTTTGGAACCCTCGGCTATCTCATCGTCGGCCTCTTCGCTCTCAGTTGGATCGTCTCCATCGCCATCTACAAATGGCGCCGCTTCGACGACCTCGAATTCGGCGACTGAGCCTCCCAAACTGTCATCCTGAGCGAGTCGCGGCTGCGACGAGTCGAAGGACCTGCAGTTGCTCTTCGGCGCGCCATCCCGCAGTCCCGTAGTCCCTAGTCCTACGTCCCTCAGTCCCTGTGTCCCTAGTCACTGTCCCTCTGCTCCCCCGCCTTGGTATAACAATCTGTCATGTCCTCATCGTCTCGTTCCGTCGCCTCTCCGCGCGTCGTCAGCATCGGAGATTTACGAGTCATCGCCCAGCGCCGCGTGCCCAAGTCCGTATTTGATTACCTTGATGGCGGCGCCGATGGTGAAGTGACCCTCCGCGAAAACTGCCGCGTTTATGAGGACGTCACCTTCCGTCCCCGTCAAGCCGTCGCTTTCGCCGATTGTCCTTTGCGCACGCGCGTTCTCGGCTTCGATCTCGCTCTCCCTTTTCTTCTCGCTCCCGTCGGCTACAGCCGCCTCATGCATCCGGTGGGCGAAGTGGGCGCAGCCCGTGCCGCTGGTAAGGCTGGCACCGCTTACATGCTCTCCACCATCTCCGGCCACAAGCTTGAAAACGTAAAGGCTGCCTCCACTGGACCCGTCTTCTATCAGCTATATCTGATGGGTGGCCGCGGCGCTGCCGAGGCCGCGATTGATCGCGCCCGCGCCGCGGGCTTTTCCGCGCTCGTTGTCACCATCGATACCACCGTCTCTGGCATGCGCGAGCGCGATTTCCGCAACGGCATGAAGGAGCTCGTCAGCGGCAGTCCCTTCCAGAAAGTTCCTTATCTTCCGCAAATCCTCTCGCGCCCCGGCTGGGTCATCGGCTTTCTGCGCGACGGAGGCATCCAGCCGCTCCCCAACGTCGTCAGCCCGGGCAAGGGCCCTATGCCGCTCATCGATGTCGCCGTGGCCCTTGCCGAATCCGCCGTCACCTGGAGCGATCTCGCCTGGATTCGCGAGCACTGGCGCGGTCCCATCGTCGTCAAGGGCGTCCTCACTGCCGATGACGCGCGCCGCGCCGTCGATGAAGGCGCTGCAGCCATCTCCGTCTCCAACCACGGCGGCCGCCAGCTCGATTGCACTCCCTCTGCCCTGCGCGCATTGCCTGAAGTCGTCAAGGCCGTCGGCGCCCAGACTGAAGTCCTCATGGACGGCGGCATTCGCCGCGGCGCCGACATCGTCAAAGCTCTCTGCCTGGGCGCGCGCGCCGTGCTCTGTGGTCGCGCATACGCTTACGGCCTGGCCGCTGCCGGAGAAGCCGGCGTCCATCGCGCCATTGAAATTCTGCGCGCCGACGTCGACCGCACCTTGCGCCTGCTCGGTTGCCCGTCCGTCGCCGCCCTTGATCGCTCCTATGTCAACGTTCCAAAAAGCTGGGAGACAAGCTGACGGCAAGGTGCCCGTGACCGCAACGCTACTCTCTTGACTTATAGCTGCGAATTCAATACCTTGCACATTGACCCCGGCAACTGAACGAGGTCCGGAAACAATGAGCGTCGACGCTGAACGCAAGCGAATTCTGATCGTCGATGACGATCCGTCCCACCTCGAAATCTATGGGATGATCGTGAATCGGGCCGGCTATCACCCGGTTCCGGTACTGGTGCGCTTTGCCGGACCAGGTCCGGTGCCGGACGGGGAAATCGCGGCGGTCCTTCTCGACTATCGGTTGAATTCGGTGAAAACAGCCCCCGAAATTGCCCAGGAAATAAAAGCCAAGCATCCTCTGGCGCCGATTCTGGTACTCTCGGACCTTTGGACCATGCCCACAGATATTGAACCTTATGCCTCTGATTTTGTCCGCAAAGGCGAACCCGAGAACCTGCTGAATACTCTTCGCAAGTTAGTCGCGGCTGCCGACGACGCAATTCCGGCGGAAGAAAACCCATAGCCGATTTCGCCGGCGTCGGCATTCCCCATTTTGCTGTCGAGGTCAACAGACGTTGAGAGCGGTAGCAACCCAAGCAGCGAGGCGAGCAGATGGGCCCTTCCAGCGTGCCTCGTCCTCCTGTCTCATCCCCGCAATTCGCCAAACTCCGGCCCGCCGTATCTGGCCACGCTGGGTTTCACCCTGCGTAGGCGCTCTGGCGTTCGCCGTCGCCCTGTCATCGACGCTCCTGTTTTCCTCGAATCCGCTTCCCGCTCAATCCAAACCCACAGAGTACACCGTAAAAGCCGCATACCTCCTCAATTTCGGCAAGTTTATGCGTGTTTCGCCGGGCGGTGAAGCCAGTCACAACGATTTCAATATCTGCGTCATCGGAGAAGATCCGTTCGGTCGCGCGCTCGACGATATTACAGCCGGCGAACAAATCGACGGCCACCCCGTCCGCGTTGTTCGGCTCGAGAAGGCGAATTTCGACAAACCGGAATCGCAAAAGTGTGCCATCGCGTATCTCGGCCTCTCTGAAGAAAAACGCATGGACCAGGATCTCGCCGCCTTTCGCGACTCTGACACGCTCACCGTGAGCGATGCGCCGGATTTCCTCAAGCGCGGAGGCATGATTCAGTTTTTGCTGCTCTCCGATCACGTTCGATTCGCCGTCAACCTTGACCCGGTCCGGCGCACGCATCTCGTTCTCAGTTCCGATTTGTTGAGAGTTGCCTCCTCAGTCTCCGGCAACCGCTCCGGCGAGGTGCAGCAATGAAGCCTTGGAGTAACCAGTCCATCGCCGGCAAGCTCACGCGCATGAATCTCGTTGTCTGCGGGATCGCCTTGCTCCTCGCCTATGTTTCGTTTCTCATGTATGACCTGTACAGTTTGCGTCAGGCTCTTAAGGCGGATTTAGATACTGAGGCACAGATCATCGGCTCCAATTGCGTCGCCCCGCTGCTGTTCGATGACCCGCAGGCTGCGCAAAGCACGCTGTCCGCCCTGCGTGGGTCGCCGCACGTGCTCGCCGCCGTGGTCTACACCGCTGACGAACAGGCCTTCGCCTCCTACTCCCGACGGCGGACCGGCAGTATGAATATCTCGCCGCGCCTGGCCCGCGGCGAAGTGTCGGGTTACTGGTCGCACGGAGACCAGCAAATCCTGTTCGGGCACCGCATCGAATCGCAGGGACAGGTCGTCGGTTCGGTGTATATCCTCGCCGAAACCACCGACCTGGCCTACCGCGTTCGCGAGTTTGGAATGCTGTCAGCCGGCATCCTCATCATCTGCTTCATCGTCGCGCTCGTGGCCACCACAACGATCAGAAGACTGATCTCCAGCCCTTTGACGGCTCTCGCGCAGACGGCGACGGTCGTTTCCCGCGAGAAGAACTACGCCATCCGCGCCGAGTCGCCCGGAGGCTCCGACGAAATCTCGATGCTCATCACGTCCTTCAACGAGATGCTCGAGCAGATTCAGCAGCGCGACTATGCTCTCGAGGAATCGCGTCGCGGACTCGAGCAAAAAGTGCAGGAGCGGACTTCGGAGCTTCAAGCCGCCAACCAGGAACTCGAGGCGTTTTCGTATTCGGTGGCCCACGATCTCCGCGGCCCCCTGCAGCAAATTACGAATCTTGGTTTCCTGCTTCGGAACTCCGCCGAGATCCCGCGCGATGGGGATTGCGCAAATCTGGCAGTAAAGCTCATGGATGGGGCTCGCAGGATGTCCACGTTGATCGACGACCTCCTCAACCTGTCGAGAGCCGCGAGTTCGCCCTTGCATTACCGTCCCCTTGACATGACCCGAATGGTGCAGTCGATTCTGGAGCCCCTAATGGCAGAGAAGGGCGACCGCGAGGTCAAGCTCTCCATCAGCCCCGGCGCACACGCCATCGCCGATGAAGGCCTCATTCTGCTGGTGCTCGAGAATCTCATCAGAAACGCGTGGAAGTATTCTTCAAAACGCAATCCGGCCAAAATCGAGTTTGGCTTCCGCGAGACTGCGGACGAGATCGTCTTCTTCGTCCAGGACAATGGCGTGGGATTCAACGCCAACTATGCCGACCGCCTGTTCCGCCCGTTCCAGCGCCTCCACTCGCACGTCGACTTTCCCGGAACCGGCGTCGGCCTGGCCACCGTGCGGCGCATCGTCACGCGGCATGGCGGCAGGGTGTGGGCCGAAGGGACCGTCGATCAGGGCGCCAAATTCAGCTTCAGCCTCCCCTACAAGCCCCCCCACACGGATTCAGGTGAAAACTCATCCCATGGGCAACCGCAACACAAATGACCCGCATCAAACGCTCAAGGATTCTTCTGAGTGTTTTTCCACGGTGTCCCTCCCCCACGGACTGCTTGACACGGGCCATGATTTCCAAAACCCTCGAGGTCGCAGATAGATGAGGCGTGTGGAGACGGATTCAAACCAGTGGGACCCCCCGCGCGTCTCCCATCGTGTCCCCGGGCCGGTGTTCCCGCGCGCCACATCTTCCCGGCCGCTCCGCCCGGCTGCCAAAGTAACGATCTTGGCTCTTCTGTTCGTAGCGGCTTCCGTAGCTCGACCGGAGGATGAGTCCAGCCAAACGGAAATGGCCTCCAATGGCGCCCAGCAAAACCTGAAGCAAATGACCCTCGAACAACTGGGCGAAGTCGAGGTGACGACCGTCTCGAAGGAACCGGAGCAAGTCTGGAACACACCCGCGGCGATTTTCGTCATCACGCAGGATGACATCGAACGTTCGGGTGCCACAAACATCCCCGAGGCTCTGCGCTTGGCGCCGGGCGTTGAAGTTGCGCGCATCACCTCAGGCGAATATGCCATCGGGATTCGTGGCTTCAACTCTCGCCTTTCGCGCTCCGTCCTCGTCCTGGTTGATGGCCGCACCGTCTACAGCACGTTCACTGCGGGCACCTATTGGGAAACGCAGGACGTGTTGATGAAAGACATCGACCGCATTGAAGTCATTCGCGGTCCGGGCGGCACCATCTGGGGACCGAATGCCGTCAACGGCGTCATCAACATCATCACCAAAGACACCAAAGATACGCAGGGCTTTCAGGGAGCCGCTGGCGGCGGCAACGTCGAGCAGGTTTTCGGAGATGCCCGATACGGTTCTGGCAACGGCAAGGGATTCACCTACAAAGCCTATGTGAAGGGATTCGGCTGGGCCCCGCAATACCACTCCGATGGCGACAACTATGACGACTGGCATGCTGGGCAGGGTGGATTCCGCATGGACTGGACTGCGCACACCCACGATAGCTACCGGCTGCAAGGCGATGTGTACGGCCAGGACTTTGGCGAACAAGTCCCACTGACAACGTACAACCCTCCCGCCTCCACTGTCGTGAACGGCGACGCCTCTGTTTACGGCGGAAATATTCTCTGGAATTGGAGGCGATTGCAGGGTGAGGGCCGCGACATTCAGCTGGCCGCCTATTATGCACACGATACGCGGAACGAGCTGAACTTCGGCGACATTCGCAACACGGTCGACGTCGATTTCATCGATCGCTTCTCCCTGCCCCATCAGGAAATCTCCTGGGGTGCAACTCTGCGCGCCAGCCACGGTACTGAAGTCGAGATCGTTAGTGGACTCACCTTCACGCCTCCGCACCGCACCGATCAGCTCTACCAGGGATTCGTCCAGGACCAGGTTTCGCTCATAGAAAATCGGCTGTTGATCGTCGTTGGAACCAAGGTCCTCAAAACCAACTACACACCGGCCCTCGCGGAACCGAGCGCGCGGCTTTTGTTCACCCCCTCCGCCTTTCAAACCGTTTGGGCGGCGTACACGCACGCGCTCCGCACCCCCGCCGACGTCGAGCGCGATTTCAATCTCTCAAGTTTCCTGGGATACGCATCGAACGGGCTGCCTGAATTCGCGCGCTTCAGCGCCAATCCCAGCTTCAGGTCCGAACAGTTAAACGGCTGCGAGCTCGGTTACCGCGGTCTTGAAGCGAAGAACTTCTACGTTGACCTCGCCGGCTTTTACAACCACTACGGCGACCTCTTCAGCGAGGACCTTGTCTCAGCTCCGTACGTCGAGACCAGCCCGGCCCCCACGCATATTCTGATTCCTGCGCAGTTCGGCAATGGGCTGGTGGCCTCGACAACCGGCGTGGAAGTCGCGCCGGAATGGCGTCCGGAACCGTGGTGGCGTCTGCGCGGATCCTATTCCTTCCTCGATATGCACGTGAAAAAAGGAACCAACTCGCAAGACATCGGCAGCGCACCCGGCGTGCAAGGCTCCAGCCCGGAGTACCAGGCTCTCATCCAGAACGGTTTCGATCTGCCCAAATCGGTCAGCACCGATATCGACGTGCGCTACGTCAGTGCGCTGCCCGGCCTCTCCGTGCCCTCATATTGGACTGGCAACGCTACAGTTGGCTGGGGTGTGACGCATCATATTCGGTTGACCGCCGTTGGCCAGAATCTTTTCGCGCCTCACCACGTCGAATTCAGCTACGATCCCGGCCCTCCAGTCGGAATCCTGCGCAGCTTCTACGGCGAGATCACCTTCAATAAGTGAACTGGCCCCGTCTTTCTGTTCACTGCTCCCTGTCCACCGTTCACTTAGGGGGTCAACTAACCCCTAATCACATTGGTCGATGCATGAGGTCTCTCGGGATGAATCTCGGACAATTGATCAAGCAGGACCGCATTCAATAGCGACTTGTGAACCTTGATGCGCCCGCTGTATTCAATAAACCCCAGCTTGCGAAAGCGGTTCATGAAGAAGCTGACACGGGACCGTGTGGTGCCAATCATCTCCGCAAGGGTCTCCTGTGAGATCTTGGGAATGTATCGCTCCGGTTCCCCAGGCTTGCCGAATTCCGCCATCAACAGCAGAATTCTTGCCAGGCGCTTTTCACTCGAATTGAAAAGCTGATCGACCAGGTCGGCCTGGACGCGCATGCTGCGCTCCAGCAGGAACTTCAAAAAGAAGTCTGAGAAACCGTGCTCCTCATGCATCACGCGGATCATTTCTTCCCGGCGGATTTTGAGAGCAGTGCAAGCGGTAATGGCATGGGCCGTGGCCAAACGCAAGCCGGGCATCGCCGCGAGTGCCTCTTCTCCTACAAAGTCGCCCGCGGAAACCAGAGCAATGGTAGCTTCCTTCCCCCTGGAGGAAACGACCGTGACTCTTGCGCGGCCTTCCTTAAGATAAAGAACCGCGTCCGCGGGATCTCCCTGTGAAAAGATGGCTTCCTTCGGCGCAAACTCGATGATTCTTTTCCCCAGGGCCGCCTTCGCCAGAAAGGCGGCGGCGTTGAATGGGGGCTGTTCAAATACGGCCATTGAGGAGCCTCCTTCCTGGTGCGTCCATCGCAGGATGACTGCTGGAGGAGCACACACCGAATTGCCGTCAGCCTAGCAGAACCAAGAGGTTATCAGTAAGAATACAGGCCGCAGCGAGAGCCCGAGATGCGAATGCCTTGGCAAGCCCCTCGACCTCCAATTTCTCCGCAACCCTCTGAAAACACGACCAAAATTCTTTTTCAAAGTTTGCCGATCATTATGGCCGACTGGCGCACAATGGTCCCAGAGATCAGAGAACGGCGATGGGGCCAACCGACGGGGACAATTCGGACAGAAGACGCCCCCTAAGTCCTTTCGATGGAATAGTTTACGAGATAAACCCTTTGGAATCAGCGATTTGGCGGAAGCGTCCGAGGCACAAGTGGCTGACAACACACTACTTAACCACAAAAAATGGCACAAATTTTAAAGCCAGAAGATACCACTGCGAACCGAACCTCGAACCATGAAGCACGCCCCACCAACCACGCCAGCAGGCGCTGACTCCGGTAGCTCCGCTGCCGAACTGTTCTCTACGTACCGACCACGAAGGCCGCCCGAATTCCCGGGCGGCCTTCTGCTGCTTTTATTCGTGATGCCGGTCTTACTTCGTTGCATTGACCTGGTCTTCAACCTTGTAAAGGACCGTGTGCTCGATGGTGCATGCCTTGTCGATCTCCGAAAAGGCATCGTCGGTTGTCATCTC
>Ga0326728_10007746_pt1 | contig 27254 bp, 23 predicted proteins | sample MB3enrmetagenome_FD_207602 | JGI IMG/M metagenome (GOLD analysis project Ga0326728, IMG submission 207602) | Lab enriched peat soil microbial communities from McLean, Ithaca, NY, United States - MB31MN | ecosystem: Environmental > Terrestrial > Soil > Wetlands > Peat | place: USA: New York...
CTCGCGATAACGAAGGATGGGCCGGGTGGTGGAGGAGGTCCGCAGCACCCACTTCCAATCATCCCCCCACGTGGAGACGGAACTGTTCGGAATCTGCAAGCGGATGGGAGCGAAGATATCGGTCAGAACAAACCTGGCGATGGCCGTTTCATCGGCGTCCACGCGAATGCCGTTGCGCATGGCCGGCACGCGCGTCGGGGCGCTTACCTTGAGAGAGTACCAGCCGGGGACGAGATGCTCAATCGAGAACTGGCCGTGCGCATTGGTGATGACGCGCTCCACGGTCTGGCTGGTCATCTCCGTGGCGATGGCGGTAGGCCCGAGAATCATCACCGTCGCCCCCATCAAGGGGGTCCCCCGGGTGTCGGAAACGATCCCCGCCAGTTTCCCATACCCCGCCGCGAGGCTCTGGGAGGGTTGCAGGCATGGAACGAGAAGCCCCCCCACCAGCAATAACGTCGTCAGCCGGTTTCCGGATTTAAGTGTCTTCATGAATCCGTTGTGCACTCCCTTAAGCCTACTGTCCGTTGGGAAGAAAATATCCGTGCTTAGCGTACCTCAAAACTGGCCGTAGGGATAGGGCTAATACTTTGTTTGCGGACGTTGTCCGTGACCTTGATCTGCACCGTGTAGGTGCCCGGCGCGAGCGCCCTCAAGGGCATGGTCTTTTGCACCGTGAACTGCTGCGCCACCTTCGCCAAATTCTTCGGATCCTCAGGTTGATCCAGAATGGGCTTCCCGTCTTTCATAATGGCATACTGGACGTCCAAGGAGGATTTGTGCGTCTTTTCGTCGACCGCCAGATTATACACCTGCATGTAAATCCCGAGCGTTTGATCACGCGTGAAGGTGCGGTTGACGCTGGGACGGACCTTGGTCCCGCCAATCACAAACATTCCGGTTCCCACCTGGCTGGTGGGGAGCGGCTGGATCTGGTCGGCCAGAATTAGGGAACTGTTAGTGAGCTGATCGTCTTCGAACCGGGGCACGACGATCCCGACCTCCATGGATCCCATGTGGCCATTCAAATCGTCCTTCAAGACCAAGCTGAGCTTGTAACGGCCGGGCTTGAGTGGTACGGAATACTGATACACCGACATGTGATTCTGGTAGCCTTGGAACTCATGTTCGGGGACATCCAACACCAAGCTCTTTTCCTGCGTATCGACGATACGCCCACCGAGGCTTGAAAGCTCGCCAAAGATATCTAATACCCCATGCATGACCCCGTCTTTGTCCTGAAACTGCAGGTCACTGTTATGGACCTGGACCGTAATCGGGGTGAGGACGGTTTCCTCGGTCACGCGGATGAAATCCGTGCGCTCGTCAAAGGGCAGGAGGTTGGCCGAAAGCTTGGACGTGACCACCGCTTTCAGGTCCTTGAACTTCACCTCGGGCGGTTTGAAGATCTTGGCAAAGAGATCCAGGCGGGTAAATTCTTCCATGCTCTCTGGCTCTGCGCCCATGGCGGTCCCGGTGGTCATACCGTCGGTGCGGGTAAAGCGGTCTTGCTTGGAGCGCTGCCCGCCCAGGCCCATCTGCTCGGCCAGGGTCAGGCCGGCGCCGGGCACGTAAAGCAAGGCGTCCTTTTCACCGGGGTCCATGGTGAGATGGAACTCTCCGGTCATAGTGGTGTCGACAAATTCCAGTTCGATGTTGGTTCCGATACCATCGATGTAGCGGTACCGCCACGTCTCGAAGGGATATGTCTCCGTCGAGCCGCCGCCTTCACTCATCGGACGCTCGTAGGTGCCCCCACTGGGGTGGGAATCGATTTCGTCGGGCGGGCCCCACATGATATAGATGCGGCCGCGATCCGTCTTCCAGCCGGGGATGCCGGAAGCATAGTGCTCATTGGCGTAAGCAATGCGGCGGTAATATTCCTCTTTAAATTCGTTTTCAGGGCTGCCGGGGCTGGGATTGCGGCGCTCCCAGAATCCCTCGATGAACTGTTCGCGCTCTTCGTCGGTACTGAGTTTCTTGAAAGACGCCCGTTCTTCGTCCGTGATGATATAAGGCACTTCCTCGGAGAGCCACTTCTTGTAGGGGCTCTCCATTTCTTTCTGAAGCGCCTTCTGACGCCGCTTCTGCTCTTTGCTTGGCTTTGGGGTGTCCGGCTTGGTCGTAGTGTCAGATTCCTGGCCAGGCGCGGCCCGCAAGGCCACCAAATATGATCCCAAAAGGACTGCGGCAAGAACCCAGAGGGCTCCGCGGCTTATCCAAGTATGGCGTCCTGACAGAACTGCATGTTTCGACACTTTGCCCATCCTCTGCAATATTAGGTTACGTTCCGATTGTATTTTTGTGAATTCGGAAAGTCAAGCCTGCACCTCACGGCGTTAGCTTTCGCTCCCCCAATCCGGACCTCATTTTCGATGCATTCGCGCCGGGAAGGGTGGCCTGCCCTCCCCTGTGACAAAATTCCTCATACAACCCTCCCACCCCCGCGAACCTCTTAAGAAGTTACAAACGTCTAATCACTAGAGGGAGGTTGAGATTCTTGTTTTTTGCGGTGCTATAAGGCGCTAAAATAGATTTGAAATAGTATAAGTGTCGGTACTCCGTCACGTATGGGTATTGCAGCCGGACTATAAGACTGGATCTCGCCCCCACCGATTGACTGGGCATGTCGCGGGATGGCGAGTCAAACCCACAAGTCCCGTTAGGCATCCTCGCTGTTTGCCACCCAAAGGGCAGAGATTTTGACGAAACTTTCGAGGTTCAAACAGCGTACTAAACCTTGGGAGCAAAAAACGGGGCGTCCGGCAGGGCCTGCGAGTCGGTTGCTCTCGAAGGGCGCGCGCTTCAGCTTCACGCCTGCGAGGAGAAACCGATGCCCATTCGTACCTTCGAAGAGCGAGAGGATCTCTCCATGGCACAAACCAAGGAGCTGGAACTGGGGAAGACCAACGGCCCCGGCTGGGAGGAGAAGCCCGGTCCCGTTCCGCCCCCGCGTCGCAACGGCACTGGCAAGAAACGCTGGAAGAAGATCACTTTACTGAGCGTGGGCGCCGCGGCCGTCATCGGATTGGCTATCGGGGGAGTGGTGTGGAGTAACCGCGGGATGGTGACGGTCCAGACCGGCAAAGTCCTGCGCCAAGACTTGACCCAAATCGTTACCGCCAACGGTGAGGTCAAGCCCGTCGAGCAGAATCAGGCCAACGTCAACGCCAATTCCACCGGAAAGATCACCGAAATTCTGGTGAAGGAAGGCGATCACGTCACCAAGGGCCAACTGCTGATGCGCACGGAAGACATCTATCAGGCGGCCAGCGTGGAGGCCCAGGAGGCGGCCGTCACTACCGCCCAAGCCGATCTGGCGGCGCAGGAGGCCAATGTGCTCTCCGCCAAGGCCGCGCTCGACACCGCGCAGGCGGACTTGGCACAGGCGGTCGCCAAGCAGAATCAAGCCACGGACAATTTCAAACGTGGCCAGGAGCTCTTCAAGGACAAGTTGCTTTCCCAACAAGACTTCGATACGCGGCTGAGCGACTATCGGGTTGCCCAGACGAGCAAGGATTCTGCCGAGGCGAAGGTGGGCCAGGCCAAGGCCCAATACCAGCAGGCGTTGTTCAATCGCGACTCCGCTCGGGCGAAGGTAGGTCAAAGTAAGGCTCAACTTCTTGGCTTCAAGAATCAACTCGCCCAAACCGTCTACAACTCTCCGCTGGACGGATATATAACCTCCCTCCCTGTCCATTTGGGGGAGAACGTTGTCCCGGGAATCCAGAACGCCGTCGGAAGCCTGCTCTACCAGGTTTCCAACCTGGCGATTATGACGGTCGAAGTCAAAGTGGATGAGACCGACATCCCCAACGTAAAGCTGGGACAATCGGCAGACGTGTTGATTGACGCTTACCCCGACAAAACCTTCAAAGGCCACGTGACTCAGATTGGCGAGAGCGCCGTGGGGCGTAATAGCGGGACGACCAGCGGTGCGACGACGACAGCGGCCACCGCTGAGGAGGCCAAAGATTTCAAAGTGGTCGTGGTCATCGATAATCCGCCGCCCAGCCTCCGGCCGGGACTTTCCGCTACCGCGAAGATCACCACGGCAACCCGGCAGAACGCCGTGACGGTGCCGATTCAAGCTATGACCGTCCGCATGCGGCGTGAACTGGAAGAGAACAAAGACAAGAATGGCAAGGTCGAGGCGGCAAACAATACGCCAGCCACCGCCAAGGACAAAGAGAAGGGCAAGGAAGAAGTGCAGGGGGTCTTCAAGGTGCAGAACGGCCGCGCCGTCTTCGTTCCCATAGTGAGCGGCATTATGGGCTCGACCGACCTGGAGGTCCTGAAGGGCGTACAACCCAACGAAGAAATCGTTACCGGCAGTTTCAGCGTCTTGCGCACACTGAAGAACAACTCCAAAGTGAAGATCGATAACAGTGCCAAGACGCCGGGTGGGCCGGGAGCGTGATCACCTACCTGCCTGCCGGGGCGAGCTTCCTATTGGTTTGCCCCGGGCAGCGAAAGACCAGCGCCACGCCAATACCGGCCTGACGAAACAGGAGTCTGGATGTCAGAGGAAAGGGACAGGCGAACCCCCATGGCGACTCAAGTGGCTTCCCCCTCCTTCGAGGAGACGCACGCCCCTGGGGACGGCGTCGTCATCAAGGCAGAGAATTTGTGGAAGACCTATGACATGGGTGAGGCCATCCAGGTCCACGCCCTGAGCGGCGTTTCGTTCGCCATCGATCGGGGAGAGTATGTGGCCATCATGGGCCCGTCGGGCTCCGGCAAATCCACGCTGATGAACCTGATCGGCTGCCTGGATACCCCCACCAGCGGCGCCTATTGGCTGAACACGCGCCTGGTGAGTGAACTTTCCGACGATGAACTGGCCTACATTCGCAACAAGGAAATCGGGTTCGTCTTCCAGACCTTCAACCTGCTGTCCCGCGCCAGCGCTTTGCACAATGTGGAACTGCCGCTCATCTATAGCGGGATGCCGGCCAAGGATCGTTTGGAGAAGGCGGCGGAGGCCTTGCGCAAAGTAGATTTGGCCGACCGCATGTACCACAAGCCCAATGAGCTTTCGGGCGGCCAGCGGCAACGAGTGGCGGTGGCGCGGGCTCTGGTCAACAACCCCTCCATCATTCTGGCCGACGAGCCGACCGGAAACCTTGACACCGCGACTGGCGAGGAAATCATGGGCCTCTTTGAGCGGCTGCACCAGTCCGGCAACACCCTGGTGCTGGTGACCCACGAGCACGACATCGCCGCCCACGCCCATCGCATCATCCACGTTCGCGACGGCCGGATCGAGCGGGACGAGCGGAACGGTTGAATAGGTGAATGCTTGTCGTCCATCGGCCAAACCGCTTCGCTTCCGCACGCGCTTGGGGCCCGTTCCAGCGTGGGCTCCGGGATCTGGGTCACCACACGCGAGGCCTTCTGGATCGCCCTGGAGGCACTTCGGGCCCACAAGCTGCGTTCCTTCCTCACACTCTTGGGCGTAGTCATTGCCACCACAACGCTCATCGTCGTCATGTCGGTCATCAACGGCATGAATTCCTATATCGCCGATCGCGTCGCCAACCTGGGCGCGAACACCTTTGTTCTCCACCAGTATCAATGGGCGCAAGGTTATGAATCCTGGCTGAAGGCCCGGCGCCGCAACAAGCCTATCCGTGTCGACGATTTCAATTTCCTGCAGGAAAACCTTACGGGCTACAAGGCCATGGGCGCGGAAGCCTGGATGGATGGAGAGAGCGACGCCCATTACAAGGGCCATATCCTTTATGAAGTCAACCTGACGGGAGATACGCCTAACATGATTGATATCGGCCAAGCCAAGGTGAGCATGGGCCGGTATTTCAATGAGACTGACTACCAGCACGAATCCTTCGTCTGCTTCATTGGCTCCGACCTGGTGGATGAGTTCTTTCCCACCGTTGACCCCGTCGGCAAGGATATCAGTGTACGGGGCGCCAATTTCACCGTGATCGGCGTCGCCGCCAAGATCGGCTCGACTTTCGGTGAGAGCCAGGACAAGTTCGTGCAGATTCCCCTCAGCACCCTGCGGAAACTCTTCCAGGCCCGCCCGCAACTTGCCGTCAGCGTGCAGGCGTGGGATGCTCAGCAGATGATGGTGTTGGAAGACCAGGTGCGCGCCCTCATGCGCGCCCGGCGTCACGTGCCTTACACGGAGGAGGACCCTTTCGGGATCAATGCCTCGGAAACCATCATGGCGACCTGGAAAATGCTGACCGGAACGATTTTCGCCGTCACCATCGGCATCGTGGCCGTCTTCATGGTGGTGGGCGGCATCGTGATCATGAACATCATGCTGGCGAGCGTCACCGAACGGACGCATGAGATCGGCATCCGCAAGTCGCTGGGAGCGCGCCGGCGCGACATCCTGGTGCAATTTGTCATCGAGTCCAGCATGATGGCTTGCGCGGGCGGGGGCGTAGGAGTTTTGCTCGCCCTTATCATTAGCAAGATTGTGGATTATTTCTTTACGTCCTCGGTGCCGTTGAGCGCCGTGCTCGTCGGGCTGTTGCTTTCCACTGCAGTGGGCCTCTTCTTCGGGATTTACCCGGCCAGTCGGGCCGCCAAACTCGATCCCATCGAAGCCCTGCGCACGGAGAACTGAGTATGGTGACCGCTCCTCGCCACAACATCCGTGAGAACCTCCTGCTGGCGCTGGACACCCTACGGACCCACAAGTTTCGCGCCTTCCTGACGGTCCTGGGAGTCTTGATCGGCACCATGACGGTGATCGGAGTGGCCTCCATCTTCAATGGCCTGGACCGGCAGGTGGTCGACGTTGCCCAAGGGTTCGGTACCGACACGCTTTTCATCTTCAAGTGGGACCCCGGCATCAAGTTCAACGTCACGCGCGAGGAGTGGCGGCGCAAAGAACTCACCTACGACGACGCCATGGCCATCCGGGAGAACTGTCCTTCGGTGAAGACAGTGTCGGTGCGGCTGCTACGATTTTCCAACGCCGTGGTGTCCAAATATAAAGGCCAGGAAATGGTGGACACCAACTTCAATGGTGTGACCTCGGAGTATTTCGACAACGGAAATTTCGAGCTGGCCGACGGCCATATTTTCTCGAACATTGACAGCTTGCATCGCCGCGACGTAGGCGTGGTCGGCGCCGACATTGTACTGCGCTTTTTCCAGGGCGTAGACCCTATCGGAAAAATCATCACCGTGGATGGAAAATCCGTGGAGGTTATCGGAACCCTCAAGAAGGGAAAGACCATCGCGGGCGGCGACAACGGGTTCGACCGCTTTGTTTGGGTTCCTTACTTCACGTATAAAAAGTATTACCCCCAGGCCAAGGAGAACTTCATCGCCGCGGAGGCGCAACCGGGAAGGCTGGACCAGGCCCGGGATGAAGTTCGCAGCCTGCTGCGCCGGCGGCGCAAAGTGAAATACTCCGACCCCGACAATTTCGGCATCTCCAGCGCCGAGGCTTTGATCTCGCAGTTCCGCGACATCATGGGAACCATTGTCCTGGTGACCATGGTGATCTCTTCCATCGGCCTCATGGTGGGAGGCATTGGCGTCATGAACATCATGCTGGTGTCGGTCACCGAGCGCACCCGCGAGATCGGCGTCCGCAAGGCCATTGGCGCACGACGCAGCGACATTACCTGGCAGTTCCTGCTCGAGGCCATGACCCTCACCGGCACCGGGGGCTTGCTGGGCATCCTGGCCGGTACCACGCTCAGCTTTCTGATCCGGACTCTCGTTCCCAGTCTCCCCTCCACCGTCCCCCTCTGGGCGGTCATCACGGGCTTCGTCACTTCCGTTAGTATTGGCTTGTTCTTCGGAATGTGGCCCGCCGTCAAAGCCGCCCGCCTCGACCCCATCGTGGCCTTGCGACACGAATAAAAAAGAATGGTTCTCGACTGGGCCTTATGCGGGTGCCTTGGGGGTTCCCGTTGCTGCTCTGCTGCCGGTGGGCACGACTTACCGGCCGGCGTTACTCCACGGCGCCGAGGAGCGTCGGGTGAGCTGAGGGAAGCTCGAGGAGGGAAGACCCCCGGCGCCATGGAAACTAGGCAAAGATGAGAAACCCTGCATAGCCGAGCCCGGCGCCCACGAGCGCGCCGACCAAAACATCACTCAAAAAATGCATCCCCAGGACGATCCGCGATGTAGCCACACTGAACGCGCAGAATAGAAGCACGCCCAGGGAGTTCGGATAAATGCTCCCGACCGCGAGCGTGAAGGCGAAGGCGGTGATGGTATGGCCGGAAGGGAAAGAAAACTGGTCAGGCGGCAGCAAGGTCGCCCAGCAATGCGGTTCCAGCGCATTGGGTCGCTTGCGCCCGGCCATTTTTTTCAGGACAAGGAACAGAATCGCCCCCGCCCCGCAGGCAGTCCAGGCGGCCGCCACTGCCGCAAGGCGTGGAGGGCCGCCGTAAAACAGGATGAGTGCGGTAAACCCGTACCAGAGCCAGCCGTCGCCGCCCCGCGTGGCGTAAATCATCCAGAGCCGGAACCAGCGCGGCGGGCGCCACCGATGCACACGGCGCATCAAGCGATGATCGCGCGTGGCAATATACTCGATCATATGGCCGGCAAGCGTCATGCGGTCGCCTCCCCGGACCTGGCCGCCATACCCCCCGTGGAAGCACCGGTCTCAAGTCCCCGTAACTGCTTCCAGCGCCTTCCCCACCGCCGCGCGAACAGGTCTTCCAGGCAGTAATTGAGCACCGTCACCGCCGGAATAGCCAACACCAGGGGAGCCAGAACTCGCGCCCACGGCTTCTCCTGGAGCAGCGCGACGCCAATGTGCCAGATGTCACGCGTCAATCTCCAGAATTTCCCTGACCCGCCTTCCACCCGCCCGCGCCCGCTCCGCAGGTGCTGGAGGAATTCCGCTTTGTTGCGCGCTCCCTCGACATAGGTACAAACGCTTCCCAGGGAGTACAGCGTGTGGGCGTCGCTCCCACCCAGCATGACCCTGCCGGAAGTCTCCGCCATGCGCTCTGCCAGCCGATTGCAGCGCTCCAGTACATGCCCGTTTAGCACTTCCACGGCCGGAAATACGCGGTCGATCCAGTTGAAGTCTTCCAGCGAGCGGCGGCCGGTGAGGCCCGAAAAGGCGTGGTTCACGCTGTAGAAAAGCTGCTGCGTGTCGAGATAAGCCACCAAGCGCGGCAGGTCGTTGCGCCGCCGCTGGATCTCCACGTGCTGCCGCTCCGTGAGGTCGTACACTCCGATGTGCAGTTCGTTACCGCTCGGCATGCGGCAGGTCACTTCCTCGCTCAGGAAAAAATCATCGTGCCGGCGCAGAGCCTCTGCGGCGTCGATGGAGTCGTGATCGGATACCGTGACCAAGTCCATACCTCGGCGTTTAAGTTCCTGGTAAACTTGCTCCGGGGGGCTGTAGCATTCGCGGCAGAAGTTTTTCAATACCGGGAACGTGCACATGCCGGAGTGGACCGTGTGAACATGGAGGTCACATCGCACGTATCAGAGTAGAAAACCAATGTTACAATTGTATATATGCGGAGTGAAATGTTTGTGAACAGTGCCTATTGCCTATTTACAAGATTAAAGAATTATGAAAACGTAAGGGCATGATTAACGTCGCCCTGATCTTCTTCGATGCCGGCGGGGGCCATCGCGCTGCCGCTGAGGCTCTCCGCCTGGTGATGGGTGATCTGGACGGGTGGAATGTCCGATTGGTTAACCTGCAGGATTTGATGGATCCGATCGACCTCACGCGCAAACTGACGGGTCTGCGCACGCAGGATTTTTACAACTTGATGCTGAAGAAAGGTTGGACGCTCGGCACGGGGCAATCCTTGCGCGTGCTGCAAGCTTTGATCCGGATGCTGCACGGAAAATCGGTAAGCCTCCTCAAAGAGTTTTGGCACGGCAGCCGGCCCGACCTGGTGGTTTCGGTGGTTCCGCATTTCAATCGGGCGATTCTGGAGAGCCTCCACGCCGTGTGGCCTTCGACGCCCTTCGTCACCCTCCTGACGGATCTCGCCGATTTCCCCCCCCACTTCTGGATTGAGCCGCAGGATCAGTTTCTCATCTGCGGCACGGACCGCGCGGTCGAGCAGGCGCGCTCCCTCGGCCATCCTGACGACCGGATATTTAAGACTTCCGGCATGATCCTGCACCCACGCTTTTATCAGCCCATCATCTGCGAGCGGCGGGCCGAGCGGAAACAGCGCGGGCTTGATCGCGACCTGCCTACGGGCCTGGTGCTGTTTGGCGGCCAGGGTTCCGACGCCATGCTCGAAATCGCCGAGCGCCTGGACACCGAAGGCCCTTTCAACCTTCAGCTCATTTTCATTTGTGGGCGCAATCAAAAGCTGGCCGACGCCCTGCGCCGGCGCCACAGCCGCCTGCGCTGCTTCGTGGAAGGATTCACCAAGGAAGTCCCCACTTATATGGTGCTTTCCGATTTTTTCATCGGCAAGCCCGGCCCGGGCAGTGTGAGCGAAGCGGTCGCCATGCGGCTTCCTGTCATCGTCGAGCGTAATGCCTGGACGCTGCCGCAGGAGCGCTACAATGCGGAGTGGATTCTGGAAAAGCAGGTGGGACTGGTAGTGCGGGGGCCGCACCAGATTCCCGCCGCCGTCAAGGTACTGCTCGAACGGGGAAATCTGGCGCGTTTCCGCACCCACACCGCTGCCATCCGAAACCGGGCGGTCTACGAAATTCCCGGTATCCTGCGCAGAATCGTGGAGGGAGCCCCGCAAGCCCGCGCTTTCGAGCCGGAAAATTCACTCAGCGTACAGCGCGCGTAGGCTGTCCGTGAAAGGCGGGCGCGCCACGCCGCGCTCTGTGATGATGGCGGTAATGTAGCGTTGCGGGGTGACGTCAAAGGCCGGATGCCGCGCTTCGACGCCTGCCGGGGCGATGGAGACTCCCGCCAGGCGCGTGACCTCCTCCGAGGAGCGCTCCTCGATGGGAATCTGCTCGCCCGAAGACAGGCTCATGTCGATGCTGGAAAAAGGCGCGGCCACGTAAAAGGGAATGTGGTTTTCGTGGGCCAGCACGGCGACCGAGTAAGTGCCGATTTTATTGGCCGTGTCGCCGTTCCGGGCGATGCGGTCCGCACCCACAATCACCGCGCCAATCTGCCCCTGCTTCATGAAGTGCCCCGCCATGTTGTCGGTGATGATGGTGACCGGAATCTGGTCCCTGGCCAGTTCCCAGGCCGTCAGGCGAGCCCCCTGCAGGAAGGGCCGCGTCTCATCGGCAAAAACCCGCAGCTTCTTCCCCGCCCCCACCGCGGCGCGAATCACCCCCAGCGCCGTGCCATAGCCGCCCGTTGCCAGCGCCCCGGCATTGCAGTGCGTGAGAACGGTTCCCGCCTCCGGCATCAGGTCCGCGCCGTGGCGGCCCAGGGCTTGGTTGATGGCGATGTCTTCCGCCAGGAGGCGCTTGGCCTCTTCCTCCAGGCCCACACGCACTATAGTGACCATCTGGGCATCCGTGTGATGGCAGGATAGGGAATTGTCAAAGGCGGCCCGCATGCGCTTGATGGCCCAGAAAAGGTTGACGGCCGTGGGCCGGGTCCGCGAAATAGTGTCGGCGATTCTTTCGAAATCCGCGCGCAGTTCAGTCGCGTTCTTCGCTGCTGAAAACTTGATACCGAGCGCCACCCCCATCGCCGCAGCCACTCCAATCGCCGGCGCGCCGCGAATCACCAGGGAACGAATCGCCTCCGCAACGTCGCGATAGTCCGTGTAGGTCCGATATATCTCTTCCGCGGGCAGGCGCGTCTGGTCGATCATGCGCACGCCCTCGTCGGTCCATTCGATGGTCTTGAACGCACCGCCGGCCGCATGGGGTTCCATCATAGGGTAAGCAGATTATCACACTCTTGCGCCCCACCTCACGATCCCATTGTGGGAAGAAGAAATCCTGCTTCCCACGCGGAGGGAATGCAGGCCGAGGGCGGAAAAGGGTTTACAGCTCTTTGCACCCCCTGCGCTAGCCCTATCCAGGGGTGGGGAGCTTTGCCGACGCTCCTATTCGGGACTCCCCCAAATGGCACCGGGCGTGCTCCCAGGTAAGGGGAGGCGCGGGTATAGGGGGTGGATAGGGACATTTTGGCGTGTTCTCACCCTGTGGCCTCGCCAGCGGCACGAGTTTTGCCGCTAATCTTGCAGGAGGGTTCTATGGATGTCCTCGAAAAGCTTCGCACCCGCGCCCGTCATTTTCCCCAGCATATTGTGTTGTTCGAAGGGGAAGAAGAACGGACCCTTCAAGCTGCGCATCTAATTGAAAAACAAAAGCTTGCGGACCTGACCCTGTTGGGAGATGCCGCGAGGATCTCTGCCCAGTTGAAAACATTGGGGATTCGCCTTGAAAAGGCTGAGCAACTTGACCCCTCTTCCAGCCCCAAACTTCAGGAATATGCCGATTTCCTTTACGAGCGCCGCCGCGCCAAAGGCATGACACCGGAGCAAGCCCTCCAAGCCACCCGCCAGCCGCGCAACTATGCCGCGCTGATGGTATCCGCAGGTGACGCCGACGGTTCCGTGGGTGGCGCGCTGAATACCACGGCCGACACCGTGCGCGCCGCACTCTTGGGCATCGGCGTAGCGCCGGGCGTCTCGCTGGTCTCGAGCTTCTTCCTGATGCTCTCCCCGCGCCATGATCTCGGTTGGGAAGGCGCAAGCCTTTTCGCCGACTGCGCGGTAGTGCCGCAGCCCACGCCGGCGCAACTGGCTGACATTGCCATCGCCACCGCCGCCAACGCCCGAGCTCTGTTGGATATTGAGCCACGCGTCGCATTGCTTTCCTTCTCGACCCGCGGCAGCGCCGAGCACCCCATGATCGATGCGGTTCGGGAGACGCTCACGCTCGTCAAACAGCGGGCGCCACACCTTGCCGTGGATGGGGAACTCCAACTCGACGCCGCGCTGATCCCGGCGATCGGCCGCCGCAAAGCGCCGGATTCCCCCGTCGCGGGGCGTGCCAACGTGTTGATCTTTCCTGACCTGAATGCTGGTAACATCGGTTACAAGCTGGCGGAACGCTTTGGCGGGTGCGAAGCCATCGGGCCCATTTTGCAGGGGCTCGCCAAACCTGCGAACGACCTGTCGCGTGGCTGCACTCCGGAAGACATTGTGCAGGTTGCCGTCATTACCTCCATCCAAGCGCAGAGCCTCAAGCAGCAACCCCGGGCGGCGTAAGGGCCACAGCGCCTCGTGCTTAATGGTCACCCCCTCACTGGTGACCGCGCAGACCACATCCACGGGTAGGCAACAAACCGTCAAGGTGACCCGGGATGTTGTGACGCTCCCCAGCATCATGGTAGGGCGTCTTCGTTCTGAATCCGGCGACGTGCCCGCACGTCAAGGTTTCCTGGCAAGCATGGCGCTTTGCCGCCGGTTGCCACTGATGCTATCTTAAAGACATTACTTGAAAATTATAGCCGGGGCGCGCATACTCCCCGCGACGGGAGCAAGAATGTTTCAGGAGATCAAAGCTTCCCTCCGACAACTTTTTTATCTGGAAGACAAACGACCCTGGCTGGTCGGTTTTAGCGGCGGCAAGGACAGCACCATGCTGGCGTCGCTAATTTTCGATGCTGTCCTATCCATCCCCGCCGAACAGCGAAAAAAGCCCATCTCGGTCCTCTGCACGGACACGCGCGTGGAGATTCCCGCCATTGCCGAAATGATTGAAGGCACGCTGGACCGCATGCGGTGGTGCTCCCAGCAAAACGACCTCAATATCGACACCCACTTGCTCAAGCCGCTCCACGAAGAATCCTTTTGGGTCAATATCATAGGACGGGGCTACCCTCCGCCCAACCGCACCTTCCGCTGGTGCACGCAGCGGATGAAGATTGATCCGGTCAACGAATTTGTGAAGCAGCGCGTGGGCCATTGGGGAGAGGCGATCCTGCACTTGGGCGCGCGCCGCGCCGAAAGCTCCACCCGCGCCCAAACCATGGCGGCCCGCCAAGCGCGTAACGGGTTGAATCGGCATCCTGACCTGCCCCGCGTTTGGGTATCGAATCCCATTGAATTCCTCTCGACCGAAGAGGTTTGGGCCTACCTGCTCCAGAAACCCAACCCCTGGGGTGGAGACAATCGCCCCCTTTATGAGCTTTATGCCAGCGCCTCGAACGGCGAGTGCCCCATCCAGATCGACACTAGCACTCCCAGTTGTGGCAACAGCCGCTTCGGCTGCTGGACGTGTACGGTGGTTGATCGCGATAAGGCCAGCGAAGGATTGCTCGCCAGCGGCGACGAACGGATGGAAAGGCTGATTGAATTCCGCGAAACGCTACTGTTCTACCGCGATCCCGCCAACGGCAAGCGCGACACCCGCCGCAAGAATGGCAATCAGGGGCCCGGGCCACTCTTAATTTCTGCCCGCCGCGATCTCCTAACCAAGTTGCTTAACTTACAGGAAGACGTCGGCCTCAAGCTTATTAGCCCCGAGGAGTTGTTGTTGATTCAGCAAATGTGGAAGGCCGCCCGCGACCCCGACGACGGGCGCGGCGTGGCGCGCATAGTAAACCGGCAGAAAGGTGTCATCATGAACGCCGACTTAAGCGAACTCAGCCGGTTGCGCGAAATTGAAGATAAAGTCGCCGCTGAAAAAGGCATAAACGTTGATACCCTGCGGCGCATGGTCGCCAAGGTGGAAGAATACAGCGAAAAGCACCGAGCAGTCGGCCTTCCCGGCGATTTGTTGAATATCCTCAAGGACGATTTGAACCGCACCTCAGCAACGGAGAGGTAATGGCCACTGGCACACTCCTCTCGACCTCATCCCCCGAATGGACGCGTTGGCTTGAGCGGCTGAATTCTCTGCGACCCGACAAAGCGCATCCTGCGCTGGGAGACGCTCCCCAGAAACCCCTTTTGCTCCTTGTCGTCTGCGACATTGTGGAACAAGGCAAACTCGACGGCGCGCTCCTTAGAAAAGACGGTGATCTGGCCTTCCGTTACAGCTCCTATTGGCGAGTTGTCGCGCCCCGCAGGAAGACCAAGCCTGATATAAATTTTCCTTTTTACCACCTCAAATCTGAAGGCTTCTGGCAAGCGCTTGACGCTGTAGGACGGCCCGCTCCTGATCGGCACGCGGCTATGATCGCCCAGTTGGACGTATCTTTTCTCGTTTGCTTGGGGTGGACGGAGTTTCGCCTGCTTGCTCGTCGCACTCTAATCGCAAAATACTTTAATCCGGAAGAAAGGGCAGAGCTTTATAGCTTGGTTGATATCCCCGTTCCGCCTGACGACGTAGTTGGCGCGGATGCGATCCGGTTTATGCCCGCCCGTGAATCCGAGAGGCAGCGTGATGCGAAGTTTGCCGTGCGCGTGCTTCCGGCATACGATTACACCTGTGCGCTCACGCACTACCGGATGATCGCGCTGGACGGCAAAACCGCCCTTGACGCTGCCCACATCCACCAATTCAAAGAAGGTGGCAGCAACCATCCCACCAATGGCATCGCGCTATCCAAAACTGCCCACTGGCTCTTCGATCAAGGCTTTTGGTCAATCAGCAACGATTACAGAATTTTGGTGGCCGAGGACCGTTTTGATGAACGCGGAGATGCCGCACATCTCCTGAAGCTTCGTGCGAGCAATTCAATTCTTCGTCCACTAAACCAGCACTACTTGCCCGACCCTGAGTGTCTCAAATGGCACCGCGACCGCCACGGATTTGGGTGATGAGTCACACTGGCGGGGGTGCTTCCAGCATTTGATGTCATGACCCCGGCCGCGTTCACGTTAGCAGCTCTGTTCGAGTAAGCCTCAATTAGAAATACTATGACTCTTTCCGATAGAACGCCCATTTTGTGTTTTTCGTAAAGTTAGTTGGGCGTCCGCCTGTGCACCTGACAGCAGATATCGCAATTGGCCGATAGTCCCTGCACTCGCACAAGGTTCTATTAACTCTCCGAGCATGGCAGGCGTGTGGTGTCTGCCCGTCCATAACGGAGCCCACCACGTGAGCATTCCGGGCAGTCCTTGGCTCTCCTCGACTCGACCAAGCTATGTTTCTGCTTCAGAAAATGAAAATGATCGTAGTAGAGGACTTTGCGTTCTGGACGCAGCCCGAGGTAGTCGAGCAGGAAGTCATTGACAGCATGCGCCGCGGAGATCGCGTTGAGGCTGATGACGCTTGGGTTGGGCTCTTCCACGCCGTAAGCCTGCGCCCTGCGTTCCTCCTCGGTCTTCGCTTCCTTTGCAAGTTCGTTTGGGTCGATAAGCTGGTTGCACCACAGACAGCCATCTCCGGGACGCACTGGACGATTGGCGCTCATTACATCCAGAAGCGCACCGTCGCGATCAGCCCGAATCTTAGAACCAAGCTGCACGCCGGGGATCAAATACTGATGAACTACGGCGTTGAACACCAACCGCGCGCGCATCGAGTCGGCGGCAAGGAAAACGAAATCACAGCCGATAAGCTCTCTCGCCGCGGCTTCCCTAGCCACGTCACTTGTGACGAGTTTTACCTTCGCGTTGGGGTTCCCTTGCAGAATTTCGCGCTCCGCGACGTTTACCTTCATGATGCGGTGCCGGGCGTCGGAGATCGTCGCGCCAACGATTCTCGACAGGTTCGACTCCTCTACATGATCGTCGTCGATGAGGCAGAACTCCCCTATCCCCAGTCGAGAAAGATTTTCGGCCACCAGGCTTCCGATGCCGCCGAGCCCAATGATTGCGACACGGCAATCCGAGAGCAAGGCTTGGCCTGCCTTGCCGAACATCCTGATCTGCCGGTCGTAGCTAGCCTCCGCTCCACGGAGCAAGAGGCCCGGTGAGGGCGTCAGCCGCTTTATCGTATTCCCAACTACCACGGCTCCGTCGAGCGCCAAACGCGTGCCGTCAGACAACCAGACATCCGCCTGCACCGATCGGAGGCCAAAGACGAGCGCACCCACCGGCACGCCTCGCCCAATCTGCAACAGGGCAGGATAGCCGCGCTCATGCGAGTCATAGTCGATGGCACTAAAGCCAACCTCGCGATCCGTTCCGTGGTTGTGGACCGCCAGATACGCGAGCCGCTCGTCGCGCGCCCGCGTTATGAGGCGATGGATAAACTTCGGCGTGAGCGCGCGATATCCGATCGAACCCTCAACATAACCTGAACCCTCCTCGGCGAGATGCACCTCGCGCACATGGAGCACGAGCTGTCCGGCTACGCAAGACGTGCCGGCAAGCAGGACGGCCCCGTGCTCATCTTGATCTCCGGGAAAGAGATGGTCAATAAGGATGTCGAAGTCGTGGCGAGCTATTCGTACGCGGCATGTTTTGGTCATGGTAGCTTCTCCAGAAAATCCAGCACCTTTAGAATCTTCGATCCAACTTTTTGCAGTCCCGCTTGCGCGGAGCTGTTGCGCCGTGACACCTGGAGTGCCGGTCGAGCTTCAAATTGGTGGCCTGGTCTAACCGGGTCCGAGAAGGGCATCCCGTTGGCCCGCGCCACATTTCCTCCGATGAAAACGGGGTATATGTCGGCATACGGGTACTGCGGCGGAATGTGGAAGCCGACCCAGGTTGTCTCAGGTCGGTACCTAGAACCCAATGTTACTGGTTCCATCACGACATACGCGCCCCCCTGCCCGTCTTCACGGACGTTAAAGGAGGCACCGCTGAACTGCCGCTTTAGCTCATCGATAGCGGACGACACTTCAACCTTCATATATGCTCCCGATTAGGAATTATCGTCTGGCGCTATTGCTGTAAAGCGCAGGTGCTCGCGCAGATGGACCTCATCGTTGTCGCTGACGATGCGGCTGGTGCCGTTCGGAAGCTCTTCCTGCAACATAAAGTTGGGCTGGATTTGAACGCCCTGGGCAATTGCTGCAGCCTTGATCTCGGCGCCGGTCGCCCTGTGCCCCTCCAGCTTTACTGGCTGCTCGTTGACGCTGACGGTGACGATGTGTTTCTTCGCATGCGCTATGAAACGCAGGCCCTCATCAATGCGAACCTCCTCGTGGTCTGCGATTTCACGATGTACGCCATCAGGAAAATCCTCCTCTAGGACGAAATCGAGGTGGATGGGCACGCCCTGCTCAATAGCGGCCGTCTTGATCTCCTTCCCGGTTTCGGATTGACCGAGAAGTTTCACCGGGAGGCCGTTTACGGACACGGTCACAATGTGCTCCCGAAAATTCTCCCGCCCTTCGTTCTCTGGGACCTGTACTTCACCGCAGTTCTTGACTTCGATCGAATCCATAGTTCCTCCTTGCCATTTAGGCTTGAAATTGCTAAAGTGAAATCCCAGAGGGAACTATAGCGAAGTCTAATTAGGAAGTCAATTGCTTTTTCGCAATCAGGGAGCTATCAGGAATGGCGAGTGAACACAAAGGATTTAACGGGGACGCGTTCTATCGGGCGCTTGAAAGCACGGTTACTGCACGATCGAAGAACTGGAAACAGGTCTCAATTGAAACGGGCGTGAGTACGTCAACCCTCGCGCGGATGGCGCAGGGACGAAGACCTGATGCCGCGAGCCTGGCGGCTCTTTCGGCTTGGGCCGGTCTCAACCCATCGGATTTTGTGGATGCACCATACAAGTCTGCCCACGCGGAACCGATGGCCCAGATTTCAACACTCCTAAGAACCGATCCCAACCTTGATCTTGAGAGCGCAGAAGCTGTGGAGGCGATTGTCCGCGCCGCCTATGAACGCCTCCGCAAGCCAGAGCGCGAGCGATAGACCCGCTGAGTCAATTTTCATAGCTAGCACTTAAGCTGCCAGTGCCGGCTCTCTGCCGCGAGCATGCGACGTTCTTCAACGACCTTTATAATTTCCGGGATGACTTCCTCATTCATCGCGCGCTGGAAATCGGCGAGAGCATTCGGATCGACCGGCGTGAGGCCTTCTATGGCCTCGAACACGTCGCCTTGTTTTTTTTCCTCGTCCATGCACGTCTCCTTGCTTTGATGAGTAGTCACTTGGTTTGTGTTGGCCGCAGGTTCTGATCCATTCGGGTGAATCCTGCGTGTCCCAGATCCGCCAGCTTTAATCCCCTAATGCCGGACTGTAAGTCAAGACTGACCGTGAGACGGTTAAAAACGAGGGCCTGTGTCCGGCTGTGTATCAGCCAAAGCGGCATAACCTCGCGCAAGCTAGCGGTCGCATCGATCACCGCGCGGGCCGCTATTTGGCCCACGGCCCACTGCGGTTCCGTTGCGAATTCCACGATCCAGACGAATTGCGCAAACGGCAGCGTCATTATTGTTGCAACCAGTTTGGGATCAAATTCGGATTCCCTCTCTCTCACAAAATGCCGAAGGGCCGACCCCGTAGTAATGAAGTAGCGGATTATCGTTTGGTCTGGCGGTGGAAGACCGAGCACCCCTCCAAGTTTGAAGAGGGTTGCGGCGAGCCTGTCAACGGCGTCCGCGGGATAGAACACCTTCTCGGGCAGAGCCACAATGAACGCGTCAATATCTTCAGCCGAATAAGGGGTTCCACCTTTGACCGGAACCGGAAGATAAGGTAGATGGTTGTCATCCACGAACGCAAGAGACTGGACTTCATCCCAGGCGTATCGCATTCCTAGCACATGCGTGTTTACTGGCGGTCGCCACTCATACCCCACTACGGCTACGGCATGCGCGAGCTTGTGCATGGCGGCAAACAGGGGGAATCCCGACTCGACGTAGGCACTGAGCTGTCGGTAAAAGGATAGATCGCTCGCCTTCTTCACATCACGCGTCACGTGAACAGGATACGTGCCACCCACCTGGAAAACCCGCTCAGCGTGTGACACTTCCAGACCCTTTGACGGGATCAGTCCGCCCGGGTCGAACTGATGTGCCATCAAAGTAATGTCATGCGTAAGAAACTCCCGATAGGTGTTGTAGCGTTCGCTATAGTGCCTGAGAATGGACCAGCAAGCTACGTGTGCGCACACCGATATGTCAACGTGCTGATCCATTGAAGGGAAGCCCTGAATCATCAGCTTGTAGCCCAAAACATGGACCTTATGATTCGCGGTAATGATATACCGGCAAGCGCCGCTTCGGACATCCGGCGACAACACACTGCGTCCGATCGTGGCGATGCCGGTTGGCCGGAGCACCATGTACCCGAAATAGTGATCATTGAGATGGTCTGGGCCATCAGGGCACGCAAGCTTCAAAGCGCTGTCATCAAACGTAACCGTTTGGTCGAAAAAATGAAGCCTGACGCAGTCGGCGCGATAACGTTGTCCCTTCTTCGCATAAAAATGGTAATAGGTACTTCGATAGTCCTTATCGACATAGTTCCGTTCTATGAGCACACCCTTCACAGCACCAGAAATTGCACCGGCTAGCTTGTCGGCAACGCGTTTCGGGTCGTACTCCGGCGATATTTGACTTTCGAGCTGCGCCAAATCAGAGCTCGATTTTAGAGGTAGCCAGGTGTACATCCGGTTTAGGGTCGTTTCGCAATTTCCCAGACAGGGGCCGGGGATGGTCTAGTTCGCGCAGTTCTTCCGCACGGCAATCTGCCAGTTGTCGATTCATACGACCGATCAACTCTGTCCGTGTCCAAACGCCGGCTTCATAACTAAACCGGCACGTGCAGGTTAACATATTCCCTGACCCACAGTATTCAATTTTAATGCGGGCTTATTTTCTTAAGTAGATCGTGCCGTGGCTTTACATTGGTGCAGCTTGCCGAAATCGGCGAGGCACGCCGAGCCTCATCAAACGCAGATTCATTCCTTGTCGAGCAGGGTGGTCAGTGCTCCATTGCCTCCGTCACCGGCACGCTCCCCGTTCAACCTCGCCGATTGCGCTCTTGATGCCCGCCATAAACCAATGGCGAGAATGGCGATTTGCGCCGGACGTACAGCGCGCCAATCCCTTTCGGCGCATGAAACTTGTGGCCCGTCAGCGAGAGGTAATCCGCCGGAATCTTTCGCACGTCAATTTCCACCTTGCCCGCTGCTTGCACGGCGTCGCAGTGATACAGCACGCCTCGCGACTGGCAGATTTCCGCAATCCGCTCGACAGGGAACAACACACCCGTTTCGTTGTTCGCCCACATGAGCGACACCACCGCAGTCTCATCGGTGATGGCAGCTTCCAGGTCGGCCAAATTCAAAAGGCCCTCGCGGTCAACCGACAAGTAGGTGACGCGGTAGCTTGGTTCTTGTAGCGCGGGCGTCCCGCCCGCTGTCTCGGGAGCGTCCCGCTCCCGCCACGCGCGGGCAGGATGCCCACGCCCCAGCGGGCGGGACGCCCGCGCTACCCCCGCCGGTGCAAATGGCGGGATAAACCCGCCCCGTTCCAGCGCCTTGCAGTAATTCAGCACGGAGGAATGTTCCACCTGGGACGTGACGATGTGCCGCTTGCTTGGGTTCGCCTTCAGCGCGGCGGCGATGGCGGCATTGTTGCTTTCCGTCGCGCACGAGGTGAAAATCACATCCATCGGGTGCGCGCCAATCAGTTCCGCCACCTGTCCGCGGGCGGTTTGGATCACCGACTTGAGTTTCGCCCCGAATTTATATGCGCTCGACGGATTCCCCCATTCCGTCGTGAGGTACGGCATCATCGCTTCCAGCACCTCCGGCAGAATGGGCGTCGTCGCGTTGTGGTCGAGGTAGATCACAGGAACAGTTTACAGTTCAGAGTTTACAGTTCACAGTAAGAAAATCAGAATGCGCTGGCTGTTAACTGTCGACTGTCAACCATGAACTTCTTTCGTTGTGGTCGAGGTGGATCACAAAGTTCATCCTACCCACGACACATCAGGAGCGCAACAACCATCAAATCGCCCGGCGACCGAAGTTGGGGATTCAGCCTGAAAAGCAGGTAGCGCGAGGTACGCGTACTTTGCGTTCCTCTGCGGTTCTTCGTCATCGGGTATTAATAGATGTGTGTACGTTACCATGTTAAGAACTGCGGAGGAGGGCAAACGACGCCCCCCTCCGCGCTACCCGCTCCGGGCAGGTGCCTTCCTACACCGAATACAACCCTCGGGAGTTACGAGCAGTCGATTCCGCTACTTTGAACTTGGACCTGGCCGTACGTTTGCCGGCGCGATTTCTGTGCCCTTGCCAAAGAAGAATGCTACTGCGCCCGCCACTAGGAACGCGCTACCGGAGCCGACGGTGTCGAAGTATTTTATGAGGTCCGTCGCGGAATCCTGCTGGGCGACGCTGAACGACATGGATCTTCCCACGAGCAAGAGATTCCACAAAGTCACCAGCGTCATAGCGGTCCAGCAAATCGCGGCGGGAGGATCTGACCGGGGGTTATTTATCTGGGAAAAGATACCTCCCAGAACCAGCCCAAGTTGTGCGGAATAGATTTCCAGCAACTTCAAGATCAGGCCATTAAAGTCTTCGGGCCACATCCTCCCTCGGACCACGAAAAAACAGGTCAATTGTATGACCAGAGAGGCTGCAAAAATTCCCATTAAACCGTAACGCGCGCGATTCATAGTCATGGCTCGTCCTTTTCACTATGCTTCATTTCTGCTATCAAAGCGTCCACAAAAGTATCGGCGGAGCGAATAATGGAGGGGTTGCTGGTGGGTCGAAAGTCGTCCGAGAGGGTACGCCCCTCCCTGACGATCGCCTGAACGTGGAACGAGTATTTCCCGGTGACGGGATCGTAGGGAAATGACAACAGCAATGCGACCTGGCCTAACACTCCGGTCGGAACGCCGCGCAACTGCAGCGGCGTAAACGTGGTTGCCAGGAACGTCATATCCTTATCTTCGTGAGGGTAGTAACGAAAGTACCTCCCCAGAACGGTGTTAGCGCATTCTTTCAGGGATTGGGGCAAGTCCCACACGAACGATCGATACGCGGAAGGGAATTGGTTGTCGGGCGGGACTTCAGTTAAGGGGGGCTTCGCGGCCACGATCACCGTATCGCCCAGGGGGAGTTGCCTGAGAATCTGTCCCGTCGATGCGTCGCGAAACTCCAGCGTCCTTTCCCTGGTTATGTAGCGATAACTTCCCTTTCCAGGTATCGTACCCAACCCGTTGACGTGGACAAAGGCGCGCCCGGGGAACTCGTAATCATAGGCGAGAGAGTATGCTGGATCGCCCCTTGCGATGAAGACCTTGACGCAGCTCTTGACTTTGACCGTCGCTCTGTCGGCGCTCGATTCCGATATTGAAGGATTGCCCGCGTTGTTGCTTCGAGGTAAAGGCTGTTGAACTAGAAACGTCCCCGTAAAAACAACAAGCATGAAAAGGCGTGCCGGTATGCACATGGGTCCTCCCCGGACTTGCACTCAAATTCCTGCGTGTCACTCCGCATCGCTTCCGGTCCTTGGATGTTCCGAACCCGGGTCTTAAGGCTCAATTTATCGCCAGCGCGAAATCCAACCCGATGGAGGTGGTCAGGGGCACTTGGCGGAATCCTACTTCCTTGCTCGAAACTTCCGGCTGCCGCCGTTGCAGATACTCGATCAGTTGCCGAATGGTAATTGACCCAGGCTTACTGCAAAGCGCCTCCAACGTCACTTCCGCCAACGCACTGTGGCCTGATCCCAGTTGGACGGCGTAAGCCAACGGCATCGTCGCCGCGATGATGTAGACCCCCACACCGCCTTGGAGCCCCAGAATTCCTCGCTCTTCAGGCTGCGCTCTTCGGAGTTCCGCCCGTGCCTTGGTCTCACCGATTTTACTCAAAGCCTCCACTGCCCCCCCGGACTGGCACGCATCAATGACCAAAACGATCCGGCGCGCTGGCATGCTGCGCAACGCGTCCGCCAGCATGGCGGTGTTCAACCCCGTGTCCCGTATGGCTTGATCGCGCCCGTCCGAAGGCACAAAGTAGAACATCTCATTTTGTTGCGTCACCACACCATGGCCCGCCAGATAAAGAAAAGCGACATCATTTTCGCTCATGGCCTGCGCCATGTCGGCCAATTTCTGTCGGATAGCGTCTCGTGTTGTGTCGCCTCGCGCGCATAACGCCGGCCATACTCGAATCTGCGCATACGCCGACCTTGCCGCCATGGCTTGCTGAGTGAAGAAGCCTTCAATTGCCCTCGCGCTTTGTGCAGCATAAGGCAGCGGGTCAAACCCCGAGTTGTCCAAATACTCTCCTACCCCCACGGTCAGCACATGGAGCGTGGATTTGGCGGTATCGGACGGTTGACCATCCCAACGGGTCGTGAAGACCTCAGGTTTCCAGTTTTGTAGTTTTGCGACCAGTTGGCTGACGTCCCCGGCTGCGGGAAGTTCTTTCTGGTAGGAGCAAGTACGATCGCCGGGCACAACCCGGTAGCCATCCATCTCCGCCGGTAGGTCCGGCCCGCCATCTGCTACCGCCTGAACCGCAACGCCGGGTTTCTGCTGGAAGCAAACCATTGCCTTGCCTACCCGTGTTTCAAGGTGCGCCTGTTTGTTTGCCAGCATGGTCCGGAGACCAGGAATCTGCAGCACCGTCGCGATATCGATCTGCGCACGCGGAGGATTATCGCTCAAAGCGTCGGCCAATAAGCCCGCGTGGAAATAATCTGTGAAGAAACTCTCCAGAGGAGCGACCGGTGTTTTAGTACCACCGGTTCGCCATGCCACCTGCCGGATCGCATCGGCGGTGCCGTCAAACAAGCCATCTGGAGCCGCCACCAGCCACTTACCAGCGTCACTAAACGGAACAACGGAGACTAGCCCTTTTGACTTTTCAACGTTCCAGATGCGAACGTCGCCGTCCTCCCCTCCGGATGCCAGCCAGCGCCCATCCGGGCTGAAGGCAACGGAGGTCACCGAGTCCGTATGACCACGCAGGCTGACTTCCTTCCCCGTCGCCAGTTCCAGCAGACCCACCGTGCGGTCGTCGCGGGCGGAGGCCAACCATCGCCCGTCTGGGCTGAATGCTACGGCATCTCCCCATGGGCGACCGGGGAAGCGGCGCGGCGGTGCGCCAGTGACCCTGTCCCAAACGGTCACATCACCCATAACACCGAGGGAACGAACGAATGCCAGCCAGCGCCCTGCGCCAAAGAGGATACGGTGGTAACTGAATTCTGGGGCGGGGAAGGTCTGCGACTCACGCCACGCCACCAAGTCCCACAGTTTCACGTAACGTTTACCCCCACAAGCGAGCCAGCGTCCGTCCGGACTGAACGCCAACACATTTAAGGGATCAGGCTGATTGGGCAAGATGGAGAGTTCTCGCCCAGAGGCGAGCTCGCGGAGGGTCACTGAATTACCCGCCCCTGAACTTGGATAGGCCAGCCAACGTCCGTCCGGACTGAACTCTACGGGCACGGCAGGGATGCGAAGCTCCCGCCCTGTGGCAAGCTCCCTTACCCCTGACAATATTTCAGCTCTAAGAGAATCGAAAGGGTAAATCCCCCAGCGGCCATCCGGACTAAACGCCGCGAAATTATCATCGCCCGCGGGTAGGGCAAGCAATTGCCCTCCCGGCGCCACGTCCCAGAGCTTTACTCCGGAATCTTCATCAAACCCAGACACAAGTACGTGGCCGTTTGAACTGAAACCGGTGGAAATAAAGGTTATCCCACCCAGGGTACGCAACTCGCTGCCCGCTGCCAGGTCCCAGATTTTTACGCTGTCTTGGCCAACCGTTACCAGTAAGCGCCCGTCCGGACTGAATCCGACGCCTGTGACCTCGGTGACCGCGCCCAAAGCGCGCGATTCACTTTTGGTTGTCAGGTCCCAGAGCCGCACGACCCCATGATCTTCTCCGCACGCTAACGAACTTCCGTCGCGACTGAGCGCCAGAGAATAACACATGGGGCCCTGACCTTCGAGCGTGCGCAGTTCCTCTCCCGTCTCTACATTCCACAGCCCTACCGTCCACCGCTTGGTTTCTGAAGAATTGCCGTCGCGTGAGGCAGCGGCTAGCCAGGTTCCGTCGGGTCTCAGTGCGACCGCCGTGGCACCGCCATGACCCTTGCCAGGAATCTGGCGCAACGGTGGCCCTGTATCCAGGTCCTCCGCGGGGTTAGCGAATAGGAGGGAGCCCGTCATCGGATCCCAGCCCGTAACATTGAGATCGTCCCCGCTCGACCATCCGGCAGAGACCAAGTGATGCCCGTCTGGACCGAACGCCAAGGCTTCGCAATCCTTGCACTGACCGGGGAGGGCAGGCAACTCATCGCCGGTTTCAACATCCCAGAGCCTGACAGGTCCACCTGCCTCGGCCGCCGCCACCCGGTGCCCATCGCGGCTGAACGCTACGGCAATGAACTTGTGGTGTTCATTAGCCCCCTCTTGTGGATTGCCGACCAAATCCTCCGACGCATCGGCGTGGCTCGGAATAGCGTGTCCTTTTGGCAAGGCTGCGTAGAGAGAGCGGTTCGAGGTTACCAGCCTTTCGGCCAAAAGCCGGAGACGTTCGACTTTCGCCCGACCCGCGGCGGGATACGTATCCGCAGGGGGCACAGGCGAAATGGTCAGAGTGCGCGGCCCGGTTCCCGCCGGCACTGTCCATAATCTCACCGCATCCGTTGCTCCCACGGCCAGCCAATGACCGTCGGGACTGAAGGCCACATCATAGAAATAGGAATCGTACTTGACCTCCGGGCTCTTGCTCCATAGGCGAGTTCCCGTCGCCGTGTCCCAGAGCCCCACGGCACTGTCACGCGCCAAGGCAATCCAACGCCTGTCGGGACTGAACGCTACCGCGTGTTCGTGTTCCGCCAAGGACCCACCCGCAACGTCGGGCAGACTGCGCAACTGGAGGCCTGTCGATACTTCCCAAAGCTTGATCATATGATCATCACTGGTGGAGGCCAGCCAGCGACCGTCTGCACTGAAGGCCAAAGCAGTGACTCGCTTGGTGTGACTGGTTTGCAAAACGAGCTCGGGTTGGGCGAAAGATTGCGGCCAACTTACGGGGGGGAAGGTGAAGAAACACAGCACTAAACCTAAGACGGCAGCAGGAACTGCTCTCCAATGCCTGGGGTGAATCCAAGACAATGAAACGAGGAGTTTAGCTATGGGCCACCTCCTGCTCTTGGGCGAATTATATACCCGGGTTGTCGAGTTGGACAATGTCCGCCATCCGGGGGTGGTGACTCATTTTGAAGTGCCACGGCCATCTTGGCCGTGCCCGTTCACGGGCGGGACGCCCGTGGCACATCAAAATGAGTCACTACCCATCCGGGCGAGGCAAGTAAAAGCAAGGGACATGCTCCTAAGGAGTAACGCGTTACTCGGAAGTTGCCCTGGACAGCGTTATGAGGAAGATCATCCAGGGTGCCGAAGGGTGTCGGTCCTGCCTGACGTTAGGTCTCTATCGGAAGTGACCCGGCGCGAAAATGTTGGAGACGTGCGGAGATGGTGATTCGCCGGGTCACTTTCGATAGAGCCGTTTGAATGAAGCCGCTGGCGTTTGCGGCGGACGCG
>Ga0326728_10007747_pt1 | contig 27254 bp, 21 predicted proteins | sample MB3enrmetagenome_FD_207602 | JGI IMG/M metagenome (GOLD analysis project Ga0326728, IMG submission 207602) | Lab enriched peat soil microbial communities from McLean, Ithaca, NY, United States - MB31MN | ecosystem: Environmental > Terrestrial > Soil > Wetlands > Peat | place: USA: New York...
ATACCCAGCCCACCTATTCCCCTGTTTACGCTTCGCTGCGCGCCTCGCGACGCCCAGCGCCAAACTCGGGGCCGAGTGGATCGCTACTCCTTCCTCGTGAGAATCTTTCATTCTCTGCTTCCTGCCGGTTTATCCCGGCGCACCAGACCTGCGCTCCAAGGTCTGCGGCTTTAGCGGTTTTCAGACGCGTGTGTTTTCATCGCCGAAAGGGTGCGGCCGATGCGCCACCCGCGGTCGATCACCATAGCCGCCTAACTTCAAGTTGCTTCCAGCGCTAAAGATTTTGCTTGACAATGTCAATCTGTCGGCCTATGATATATATTTATAAAGTGTGTGGCGATCAGTTCGCGGCCTACCTTAAAATAAATATAGAGAGGAACCTAAAATGAAATTAACAGTAAAAAATATCGAGGAGCAACTTGAGAGAGAAGCTCCTGAATTATTGAAGGATTTGGGTCTTTTGCCCGAAGGATATCGGTGCCGGGCGAGGCTTCACGGCAAATCGAGAGACAAGAGGCGAACCGCATCTTTTGATAAGAGCTGGTCCCCCGATACAGACTCGATCATCATCGAATTTGAGCGAAATTCAAAACCGCAGCGGCAGGGTAGCCTCTCCTTGGAGAGCACCCAGCAATTCCCCAGGACGGAACCGGCGAGTTCACCATCGTCGCAGCAGGGACGGTCGGATTTGTTGCAACAGTTTGCTGGGCTTAGTGTGGAACCGGCGAGTCCACAGCCACCGCTGCAGGGGCCGCAACCGCCTGCGCTGCCCAGTGGCAGTGCCCAACTGGACCCTGCCCCGAAATCGGACGCCGCAGCCGCCGACGCAGTGTACGATTTAGTTCGCGCGTTGGACCGCGCCGAGTCTCGACGGGGATACACCTTTGTTGCCTTGAAGTGGTTTCGCGATGCGGCCCTGATCTCAGAAGGTTTCGCATGGGCAAGCGTTGATTCCGAGAGGCAGGCAGTTCTGCGCAGGGCTATCGACAACCGACTGGTCCTCACCAGCAAGGTTCCCAATCCCAAGTCGCCTCAATTTCCGGTGACGGCGATCCGGCTGAATCGGCTCATGCCGGAGGTGAAGGCCATATTGGCCACACCGGATGACGGTTTGCCCGATTTCCAACCGGTCTCGATACGCGGCGAGAGCCTATCTTCAACCGTACTCCGCGACAGGCGTTAATTTGGCCCTCTACTATCTCGAAACGAGTGCGCTAGTCAAGCTCTACGTGCGGGAGCCGGGCACGGACCGGCTCCTGCACCTTGCGAGCAACTTGTCCGACAATCAAATCGCCGTGCTGGCGATAACTGCTGTCGAGGCGCGTTCTGCAATTCGACGGCGGGAACGAGCCGGAGACATTGACCCACAGTCGGCAGCGCTCATCCTGGACCAACTTCAACGGCACTTGGAGACCAGGTTTCTTCGCCAAGCCTTGAACGACACCGTACTCGGCGGTGCTATGGAGATGATCGACCGCTATGCTCTGCGCGCCTATGACGCTGTCCAGTTAGCGGGATGTCTGGCCCTCAAGACCACGATGGGAAGGGAGATCCCGACCTTCGTGTGCGCCGATCAGCAATTACTCGATGCCGCGCGTTCCGAGCAGCTTCCGATCCTTGATCCAGCCGCCCCCGTTTAACCTCGTATCGCTCGCGAAGCGCACTGAGGACACGTTCATTACATCCTTAACAGGGTCCCAATCGGAGAATCCGTCATTTGTGGGATTGGACCCATTCTTGACACGGCTGCGACGCGGCTGCTAGTCTTATGAGAGTGAGCTAAAAACACAGGGGAGTATAGGCCGGTGAAGCTGCAAATATTTTTGGTGGGGCTCGCGATTGGGCTGCTCGGGTTTGCGACTCCGGCTGCGGCGCAAAGGGGTCATGGTTCCGGAGCCGCCAATGGGGGCGGCTATGGGCCTCTTGGGGTTCCCTCCAGTGGTACCGACACTGCGGGGAACAAGTTTGAGGATTATGTTTACGGCATCCTTAAAGACGTGAATAAAAATGCAATGGTCTTGACCAAGACCAAATCTGGGGCGGACCAGACTTTCAAGTTCAATAAGAAAACCAAGTTTATCCATGACGGGAAAGACAGTTCGCTCCAGTCCTTGCAATTGGGTGACAAGGTGTGGGTAGACGTTGACGAGGACAAGAAAACCGGCGACCTGATTGCCCGGAAGGTTGTCACCGGGGTCTTCCTCATGCCGTCCAATTGAGAATCCACAGGTGCGCATGGGTCGACTGTAACGCGCCAGGATTGCGCCTGCTTGTAAGGGTCAATTCCCTTCCGCAGTCGCTGGCCTCCCCTTGAAAAAAGGTACGCTTATTTATAATCCGGTTGCGGGGCGGCGTCCTGCCAGGCGGGAGCGCGAAGTCCATCATGCCGCCAGTGTGCTGCGCCAGGCAGGCCTGGAAATCGAGTTGGCGTCCACGGCGCGGCCCGACATGGCGCACGAGTTGGCGCAAGCCGCGGTCGCCAACGGCGCTGAGGTGGTCCTGGCTTGTGGCGGCGACGGGACTATCAACGAAGTTATTAATGGGTTGGCGCTGAGCCAGGTACCCCTCGGCATTCTACCCGGCGGCACCGCGAACATCGTGGCCCACGAATTGGGGCTTCCCCTCAATCCTGTACGCGCCGCTCGCCAGTTCGCGTGTTGGACGCCCCATCGCATCGCCCTTGGGCGCGCCCGCTGGAAGGAAGCGCCGGCCGCGCCTCCTTGCGGCAAACTCGCTCCTCAGTCCTCCTGCCGGTATTACATCAGCGTAGCGGGAATCGGCTATGACGCGGAGATTGTGTACAAGCTTTCCTGGTGGCTGAAAACCAATTTTGGCGTGGCAGGTTACGTCCTGGAAGCCTTCCGCCAACTGGTCAGCTACTCCTTTCCAAGATTCTCCTGCCGCCTGAACGGCCATAACCGGCAAGGCACGTTCGCGGTGATTCACCGTACCCGGCTCTACGCCGGGTGGCTCCATTTGGCGCCCACGGCGGGTCTTTTTCGGCCGCGCTTTGCAGTGTGCTCATTTCCCAGCCGCAGCCGTCTGCGCTACCTGATTTACGCCTCGGCGGTGTTGGCGCGCCAGCATTTGCGCATGAACGGCGTCACCCTCGATCAATGCACCGAGGTTGCCTGCACCCCCGTTGACACCTTCGCGCCTATCCGTTTTGAGCTCGATGGCGAATTGGCGGGAGTGATACCTGCGACTTTCGAAATTGTGCCTGACGCGCTAACCCTGCTGGTGCCCTAGGAAAGGAGTTAGAAGTTAGAAGTTAGAAGTTAGAAGTTAGGAGTCAGAATACGGTGGATGGTTGACAGTAGGCGGCATTCTGACTTCTAGCTTCATATTTCTTGCTTCTAGCTCCTTGCCTCGCTATGGATAACCTGACCCACACGCTGACCTCCATCGCCATCAGCCAAACGGGGCTGAACCGCAAGACGCGCTTTGCTACGCTGACGTTGATCCTGGCCGCCAACGCTCCGGACATCGACGTGCTTGCAGGTCTTAAGGATAGTGTCACCTACTTGAAGTACCATCGAGGAATTTGTCATTCTTTTGTAGGTATCACCGTTTTAGCTATTATAATTTGGGGCTTTATATCTTGGGTGGGGAAGAAGGTCCGGCCCAAGCCCGGGCTTCCCCTCAACAGCCGTTGGCTGCTGCTTGCCGCTTTCTTGGGAACAGGCAGCCATCTGCTGCTCGATTTCACCAACGCGTATGGTGTCCGCCCCTTCCTGCCCTTTAGTGGGCGATGGTACGCGTGGGATATCATGCCTATCTTCGACCCGCTTCTGGCCGCTTTCTTAATTTTGGGCTTGGGTGTGCCCTGGCTGCTGCGCCTGATCTCGGAAGAAGTGGGGGCACGCAAGCCACGTTTGGCCCCAGGCGCCATCTTTTGTCTGGGCGCGATGGTAGCGCTCTGGGGAATTCGCGATTTTGCTCACCGCCGTGCGCTGAGCATCCTTGACAGCCACACTTACTCCGGCGAGGACCCCCAACGATTCAGCGCCCTGCCCGTGGCGACGAATCCCTTCATCTGGACGGGTGTCATTGAGACCGAAACTTTGATCCAGGTTATCCGCGTGAATGCGCTGGATGCGAATAGCATACCGGAGGAAATGGGAACCTTCGAAAAACCGCAGCCGTCGCCCGCGCTCGCAGCCGCAATGAAAACACAGGCGGGAAAGATCTTTCTGGATTTTGCGCGCTTCCCCTGGGCGCAAGTGGATGAAAGTGAACAGGGCTATATTGTGAGTCTGCGTGATCTGCGGTTTTATCGCCCCTCCGCGCAGTCCCAAGGTTTCACCCTGAAGGTGGAATTGGACAACAGGCTGCAAGTCCGCTCCGAAGCCTTCTACTTTGCGGGCCCGCGGGTTCCCGGTCACGATTAAATCGCGCGGCGATGAAGTTATGCTATGAAGGCCGGGGCGGGCGGGTGCGGATCCACCGGCTCCACCACCGTTGCAGCAGCGCCAAGCCAAGAATCATCATGGCGGCTGCCACCGAGGCCCAACCTAAGTTGTGGCGCAGGTAATCCTCCGCCGCGAGACCATAGCGCGCCCCCAGCCAGGCATCGGCGGCAAACCTCAACCCGCGTCCCACCAGCAGCGCCAAGCCGAAATGTACTGCATTGACGCGCAGCAGGCCGGCCGTGAGGACGAACATTTTATAGGGCGCTGGGGGAGGCAGTATCGACGCCACCAGAACGGCCACGAAGTCATTGCGCTCAAGCCAGCGCTGGGCATGGGCTATGGAATGCGGCGTAGTTTTGCGGAAGAAGAACTTTCCCCCGCCGCGCGCGATTCCGTAAAGGAGATAAGCGCCGCAAACCGATCCCAGGGTGCTCGCCAGCGCATAGAGAGGCCACCAGGCAGGCCGTTGGCTGGCCATCACAACCAGAGCCAGATCATTCACGACGGGAAACGGAATCAGCGAGGAGTCCAGAAAAGACATCGCGAACAATCCCCAGCCCCCGTAGAGAACCAAAACGTGGCCGAGTTTTGCACTCAAGGACTTCAGCATGATTCTGGCTCGTATCCTTTGCGAAGGCGGTCATTCTATGCGGTCCTGCCGCGTTGCGCAATGCGCGAACTCCCACCCCCCACTTAGTGCGGGCGTCCCGCTCGCGCGAATTGCGCGGGCGAGACCCCGCGCTACGTCCTACCGACACGGCCAGGATGGCCGCGCTACGTCGCTGTGTGCCGCGACATCCGCTTGACGGGCGCTGCGCGCGGCCTTAGCATGGAAGGTTGGCGTTTTCTCGAAATTCCTCACTGTAGGACTCAGGGCGAATGATCGACCGGATTACGGTTCGGGGCGCTCGCCAGCACAACCTGAAGAATATCAGCGTCGAGGTTCCGCGCAATACCTTGACGGTGGTTACCGGGCTGAGCGGGTCGGGCAAATCGAGCCTGGCGTTTGATGTGATTTATGCCGAGGGCCAGCGCCGCTACGTGCAGACGCTTTCGGCCTACGCCCGTCAGTTTCTTGACCAACTCGAGCGGCCTGACGTGGACACCATCGAGGGCCTCAGCCCGGCGATTTCCATCGAGCAGAAGACCACCAGCCGCAGCCCGCGCTCCACCGTGGGGACCATTACGGAAATATACGATTACTTGCGGCTGCTTTACTCGTCCATCGGCGTCGCGCACTGCCACCGCTGCGGGCGCCCAATCTCCCGGCAGACCACGGAGAACATCGTGGCGTCGATTATGGCTTTGAGCAATGGCGGCGCCCAGGGCAACGGCGAGGGTGAACGGGTGATGATCCTGGCGCCCATTGTGCGCGGGCGTAAGGGCGAGTTCCGCAAGCTCTTCGAGCAACTCGCGGCGGAAGGCTTCGTGCGCGTGCGCGTCGACAAGCAACTGCGCCAACTCGATGAGGAGATCAAGCTCGACCGGCGTAAGAATCACACCATCGAAGCGGTTGTCGACCGCCTGCTGTTGAAGCCTGGAATCGAAAGCCGCCTGACATCTTCCCTCGAGACGGCCATGAAGCTCGCCAAAGGGATCGTGGAAGTGGCGATCGTCAACGGTGAGGAGCGCCTTTACTCGCAGGAATGGGCGTGTGTCGATTGCGGCCTGAGTATTCCCGCCATCGAGCCACGCTCGTTTTCCTTCAACAGCGTCTACGGCGCGTGCCCGGCGTGCCGCGGGCTCGGCAGCCAATATACGTTTGACCCCGCCAAGGTTATTGTGGACTGGTCACGGCCGCTGCTGGAGGGCGGACTGGGCCCCGGCGCGGGCTCGGGCTTCCTCCAGCGCAGCCTGATGCGGGCCGCGGAGCAGATCGGCTTCGACCTGAAAACCCCCTTCGAGCGCCTGCCGCGGAAAATCCAGAACCTTTTGCTCTACGGAAAAATCAGCGAGGGCGCGCCCGCCTCAACGGTCTTTTCCGGAATCCTGCCGCTGCTCGATCGCTGGTACGCCGAAGCAAGTTCGGAAAGTTACCGCGAGTGGTACAGCCAGTACATGTCGGCCGTGCCGTGCCCCAAGTGTCAGGGCAAGCGCCTGAAGCCGGAAAGCCTGGCCGTCACGGTGATGAACCTTTCCATTGCCGACCTCACCGCGCTGCCGGTGATCAAGACCCAAGAGGCGCTGAGCGGGCTGAAGCTCACCCCGCGTGAAGAACTGGTGGCGCGGCGCATTGTGAACGAAATCAGCGAACGGTTGGAGTTTCTTAACGCCGTGGGGCTTGGCTATTTGAGCCTCGACCGGTCGGCATCTTCACTTTCCAGCGGCGAAAGCCAGCGCATCCGGCTGGCCACGCAGATCGGCTCAAAGCTGCGCGGCGTGCTCTACGTGCTCGACGAGCCCAGTGTCGGGCTGCACCCGCGCGACAATCAACGCTTGCTGCAAACGCTCGAGCACCTGCGCGACATGGCAAACACCGTGCTGGTAGTCGAGCATGATGAGGAGACGATTCGCCGCGCCAATTATGTGATTGACCTTGGTCCCGGCGCGGGCAAGCAGGGCGGGTATTTGGTGGCTGCGGGCCCCCCCGATCAGATCGCGGCCACAGCGGATTCACTGACCGGGAAGTACCTCTCGGGCGAGCTGCGCATCCCCGTGCCGGCCAAACGGCGGGCTGTCAACGGAAAACTTCTCACGGTGCTGGGGGCACGGGCCAACAATTTGAAGAACATTGACGTGCCGTTTCCGTTGGGGTTGCTGACCGTGGTGACGGGCGTATCGGGTTCGGGGAAGTCGACGTTGGTCAACGATATCCTGCATCGCGCGATCGCGAAGAAGCTGTACCGCGCCATCGAAGAGCCGGGGGCGCACCGCGCCATCACGGGTTTGGAGCACCTCGACAAGATCATCGTGATCGATCAGTCGCCCATCGGGCGGACGCCGCGCTCCAATCCCGCCACCTACACCGGCGTCTTCACCCCGATTCGCGACCTGTTTGCCATGCTGCCGGAATCGCGCGAACGCGGCTATCGCGCCGGGCGCTTCAGTTTCAACGTGAAAGGCGGGCGTTGCGAAGCGTGCCAGGGTGAAGGACTGCGGCGCATCGAGATGAACTTCCTCCCCGACGTTTTTGTGACCTGCGAAGTGTGCCGCGGGCGGCGCTATAACTCCGAGACGCTGGCGGTGAAGTACAAGGGCGTTTCCATTGCCGACCTGCTCGACATGACGGCGAAGGAGGCGCTGCCGCTGCTCGAAAACATTCCGCAAATTCGCCTGAAACTGCAAACCCTGATCGACGTAGGCCTGGGATACATTCATCTGGGCCAGCCCGCCACGACCCTCTCCGGTGGCGAGGCGCAGCGCATCAAGCTGGGCCGCGAACTCAGCCGCCGCCAGACGGGGCGCACGCTCTACATCCTGGACGAGCCCACCACCGGCCTGCACTTCGACGACGTCAAGCAGCTTTTGGAAGTGCTCAATCGCCTGACCGACCTCGGCAATACCGTCATCATCATCGAGCATCATCTCGATGTCGTGAAACAAGCCGATTGGATCATCGATCTGGGTCCGGAAGGCGGCGAGGCGGGCGGACGCATCGTGGCGCAAGGTACCCCGGAAGAAGTGGCGCGAGTGAAAAAGTCATACACCGGCCAGGCGCTGGCGCCGCTGCTGAATGGAGACAGACGATGATGAAATCCTGAGGGTTAAGGCCAGCATCCATGACGACGGGGGAATGGTGGACGTACGGGTCGGCCTTTGTCGTGCTCGTTGGTGTCGTCGGAGAAACCATCGCCGACCTTACAACATGGGTCAAGTCTGAGCGCCGAAAGACAATACTTGCCAAAGGTTCAGCCTTGGTATTGAAATGATCGGCAGCAAGGAGTAGCCCTTCAGTATGGATGGATGCATCACAACCCCCATGCGCAAGGCTGCCGATACAATAATCCGCAAAACTGCCCAAACTGAACCAGTACCCGCATTCTTGACAGTTATCTCACAACCACTGTATGCTTCCATTATGGATGCATTTTGGAAGAGCGAGGATTGAGCATGGCAACACTAACCATCAAAAATCTTCCCGAAACGCTGCACAAGCGGCTCAAGGAAAGCGCCGTACAGCATCGACGCAGCATCAACAGCGAAGCAATCTGCTGCCTGGAAAAGGTCCTTGGGGCTCATCGTCGCGTGGACCCCAAGAAATTTCTGGCAGAGGTTCAGGCAATGCAGAAACGAATGCCCTACGTGAATCTTACGGAGGAGTTCTTACGTGCGGCCAAGAATGAAGGACGCCCTTGATCGTCGCTGACACGAACCTAATCGCATACTTTCTGATCAAAAGCGGCTTCACGCCGGACGCTCACGCGGTGTATCAAAAGGATCCGGATTGGATCGCTCCTGCGCTCTGGCGGTCTGAGCTTCGAAACGTACTGATTCAGTCGTTGTGCCATGCGTCCCTGAGCTTGGACGAAGTTCTGAGCATTATGAGCCGCGCCGAGGGATTGATGAAAGACAACGATTATCAAATGGACTCTTCGCGGGTTCTCCGGCTGGCTGCCAGTTCGGGTTGCTCGGCTTACGATTGCGAGTTTGTGGCCCTGGCGCTCGACTTGGGCGTCCCCTTGGTCACGGAGGACCGTGCCCTGATCGAGAGGTTTAAGCCCGCTGTTGTCACCATGAAAACTTTCTGCTCTTGAGGCTGAATCCTGTAAGGCCGAACGGCGTTCGGCCCTGGGGCGAGCGCGCTTTTCCTTGCACAAATGTGAATATGCTGGGCGAACCTGAGAATCTTTCCACGGAAACAGCCGGCCTGCCGCCAGAGGGCCATGGCCCGTTACCTTTCGTGCCGCCGCTTGCGCCGCGGGAGATTTGGAAGGCGCGCGATCTGCTGTTGTTTGTGGCCTTCATCCCCTTCGCTCTGCTGGCGTCGAAGTTTGTCGTGCTGATTGGCTACGTTGTTTTGCGGCCCTTCGCGGGATGGCACGTGAAGGTGGACTTGGTGCAGACCAATACCGTTTTCTTACTGATCCAGCAATGCGTTTTCTATGTGTTTATTCTGGGTTTCCTTTTTCTGTTGGCCAAGCTCGAACATCAGCAGCCTTTCTGGAGGTCTTTGGGATGGAAGAAGCCCACGATCAGGCAGATGGCAGGCTACCTGGCGGGGGGAGGCGCGCTCGCCATAGCCGTAGGCGTGGCGCTCGCGATGCGGCCGGACACGCAGGGCTTCCCCTTGGAGGAGTTGTTCAATTCCCGGACCGCCTGTTACGCCATCGGCGGGTTCGCCATTGCCGTCGCTCCGGTGGTCGAGGAGCTGGTTTTCCGCGGCCTGCTCTTTGCCTTTTTTGAGCGGGTGGCGGGAATGCGCTGGGCGGTGGTCGCCACGGCCATGCTCTTTGCCGGCCTGCACATTCCGGAATATTGGCACGCTTGGAATCACGTCTTCATGATCCTGCTGGTGGGCATGGTTTTTTCCCTCGCGCGCGGCCTGACGGGGTGCCTTACCCCCAGCATTTTCCTGCACATCGGATATAACTCCCTCATGATGACCGGCCTCTTTTTCTCCACGCAACATTTTCGCACTGCGAGTGGTTTTTGGGTGCAGTGAAAGCCACAAAAGTCATCAGTTATCAGTCATCGGTTGTCAGTAAAGGCGGCCCTGCCCTTAGGCTGTTACTGAGAACTGATGACTGACAACTGACGACTCTTATGCGTCGCGGCGGTGCTTGACGTCGATTTGCAGGCGTTTGATTTTCTGGTTAAGGGTGGAGAGGGGAATTTTGAAGCGCTCGGCGGCTTCGGTCTGGCTCCAGTTGGTGCGCCCGAGCATATCGAGGATGACGCGGCGCTCGCAACCTTCCATAATCTCAAACAGCGAGCGCCCATCGAAGCTTTCGGCCGGAAACGTCCCCGCCGCTTGGGCGCCGTTCTGGAAGAGTTGTTCGGGAAGAAGTTCCATCCCCAGTGAAGAGCCGGAGGCCAGCACCACCGCGCGCTCGACGGCGTTTTCAAGCTCGCGGACATTCCCAGGCCAGGCGTAATCCATCATGACCTTCAGGGCCTCGGGCGTAAACTGCAGGCCCGTGCGGCCATTCTCGGCGGAGAATTTCCGCAGGAAATGTTCGGCCAATTGGGGAATGTCTTCCTTCCGCTCCCGCAGCGGCGGCAAGCCGAGGGTGATGACGTTCAGGCGGTAGAACAGGTCCTCGCGGAATCTGCTGTCCACCACCATCTTGCGCAAGTCGGCGTTCGTAGCGGCGAGAATGCGCACGTCCACCTTTATGGTTTCCGTGCCACCCAGCCGCATGAACTCACGCTCCTGAATGACGCGCAGCAGTTTGGCTTGAGTTTCCACACCTATAGTTCCGATCTCATCAAAGAAGATCGTGCCTTGGTTAGCGACTTCGAAAAGGCCGCGCTTGGTGGCGATGGCGGAAGTGAACGCACCCTTGACGTGTCCAAAAAGTGTGCTCTCGAGCAAATCGACGGGCATGGAGCCGGTATTGACGGGAACAAAGGGCCGATCCGCGCGGGGGCTGGTGGCATGGATGGTCTTGGCGACCAGCTCCTTCCCGGTCCCGCTTTCCCCGGTAATCAACACCGTGGCGCGGCTGGCAGCGACCTGGGTAATCAGATCCATCACCTTTTGCATCTTCTCGCTCTTGCCGACGATGTTGGGCAGGTCATAGCGTTTGAGGGCGCGGCGGAGCTGGACGTTTTCAAGCTGGAGGCGCGATTTGTCGAGCGCGTTGCGGACCTCCAGCAAGAGCTTGTCATTGTCCCAGGGCTTGGTCACGTAACTGTCCGCACCCTGTTTGGAAGCCTGGAAAGCCATCTGTGTGGACGCATAGGCCGTGATCATGATGACGCCGACTTCGGGGCTCTCACGCTTGATCTGCTGGAGCAAGTCAAGGCCGTTGCGGTCCGGCAGGTTGATGTCGAGCAACACAAGGTCGAAGAGGCCGTTCTCCATGCGCTTCATGCCTTCGTCGCCGGTCGAGGCGGAATCCGCCTTGTATCCCTCCATGCGCAGAAGTTGCTCGAGGCTTTCCCGAATTTCGGTTTCGTCGTCAATAACGAGAATGGAGCCATTAGCTGACATTCACAGTTTTCCTAACTGCGGGGAATTCCAGCCGGAAGGTCGTTCCGCGACCCACCACGCTGTCCACCTGGATCGATCCGGAATGCTCCCGGATGATGCCGTAAGTCACGGCGAGGCCCAAGCCCGTGCCTCGGCTGGTGCCCTTGGTGGTAAAAAAAGGATCGAAAATTTTGTTGAGGTGATCGGCGGGGATTCCGACACCGTTGTCAGAGACTTCCACGTGCACGGTGGAGTCCTCCGCTTCCGTGGCAATGGTTAGTTCACCGCCCCGGGGCATGGCATCGCGCGCGTTCATGATCAAATTCATAAAAACTTGCTGGAGTTTTCCGGAATTTCCGTACACGCGGGGCATCGAAGGTTTCAACTGGGAATGAACGGTGATCCTGGCGGCCTTCAACATGGGTTCAACCAAGGAGAGGCTTTCGGTGATGACGCGGTTTACGTCCAAGTCGGAGTATTCGCTGCCGCCGACTCGCGAAAACTTTAGAAGGTTGTTGGCAATCTCGGAAGCTCGGAACGCTTGGGCGATGATTTTATCCAAAGTGCGCGCGCGCGGGTCGTCAGGATCCATCTGCCGCATCAGCATCTGGGCATTGGAGGTGATGACCGCAAGAGGCGTATTCACCTCGTGGGCGACGCCGGCGGCGAGCAAGCCAATGGAAGAGAGCTTCTCGGCCTGCTGCAACTGGTCCTCCAGGTTCACGCGCTCCGTCAGGTCCGTGAAGATCAACAAGCGCCCAATCACCTGGTTCTCTTTGCCGATCAGCGGCACCACCGAGAGGTTCACGATCAGGGCGCGGTCCTGTGCATTGCGCAGACGGAATTTGTACAAATTAAGCGTGTGATGGGGATCGGAAACGTGCGACAACTCGGCTCGGAGGTCGGGGGGGAAGATCGCCTCCAGAGTTCTTCCCAACGCCTCGGACCGGCTGAGGCCATAAAGGCGCTCCAGGGCGGAATTCCACGCCTCCACTTCGCCTTCCAGATTGCAGGCCAGCACGCCGGCGTTGATGGATTCAATGATGTTCTGGCTGAAATCGCGCAGGGCTTGGTAATCGAGCGCCCGCATTTCCAGCGATTCATACAGGCGGGCGTTCTCCAGCGCAATCGAAACATAACCGGAAATCGTCTGCAAAAGGTCAATATCTTCACTGGAGAGATAATCACCTTCCCGCGTCTTGCCCAATCCCAAGTAACCGAGCGTCCGCTCTTTGACTTTAAACGGTAGGTAATAGTGCAGCTTGAGTTGCTCGATGGATTTCTGCGCCGCCGGAGAAAAGCCGTAAGGCCGCTTGACGCTGTCAAAGAAAAGGTAGCCTTTGGCCAGCGCGGGCAGGGACGGGTCAAGGAAGCTCGTATCGGTCTTGCCGGTGAAATTCATGCCGCGCGAGCGCACCAGACGGAAGCCCGCCGGCTCCGCAGCCAGGAATACGGCGAGCCGGTCCACGCCCAGGGTTTCGGAAAGGTGATCGGAAATCTGCCGGAGCAAGCTGTCGACGTGTAGTTCCGAAGTAAGCTCACGCGCGAACTCCAGCAGCGTACGGCGGTAATCATAGCGCTCGCGATTGAAGAAGCGGTCCACCCCCTGCTGGATGTAATTCACCACAGGTTGAAACAGGACGGCGGTGAGCACAATCGCCACCACCCAGGCGCCCCGGCTATTGATGGGTGGAAACGTGGCACGGAAGAAATCCGCGAATAAGGCGAGGAGGCCGAAATACAAACCGACGATACCGGCCGTGGCCAGCGTGTAAGCAATGCCGCGGCGGAAGATGATGTCCACATCCATCAGCCGGTAACGAACAATGGCATAGCCAAAAGTGACCGGCAGGACCGCCAGGAAGAGCGCCGAAGCGTTCATCCAGGCGTTGGGAACAAATCCCAGGAAGTAGGGCAAGGCGTAGAGGGCGGCGAAGGGGACGATTGCCACCCAAGTTCCGCGCGTCACCCACTTCAGTTGGTGCTTCAATACCGCATCGCTGGCGCGGGCGTAAGCGTGATGCAGCGCCAAGGCGCCCGCCAGGAAGTAGGTTCCCAGATAGAAGTATTCGATGCGGTCCAACAGCCAGCGCGCCTGTAATAAAGGCAAGGGAAGTACCAGAATGTCCACCGCCACCAGGACATGAATCGCCCCCAGCAAGGCTCCGGGCAAATAGATGAGAGGCACCAGGTATCGGCGGTCGTGGAGTATTTCGGAACGCTCAGGAAACGTCAAACAGAAATGCAGGAAAAGAGCGGGCAGCAAGACTCCCGCAGCAACGTTCAGCCAATAAATCGTCCAGTCAAACAGGTTTAGTTTGCCAGTGTAAGCAAAGGTGTATAAAACAAAGGAAGCCAGGCAGAAGATATAAAAGTGCCGGGATTTGCGCGCCGTCCAGCGCCGGAAAAGGATAAAGGTGCCGATCAGGAGGTAAAGTAAGCCCACCAACGCCAAGTAGTTCCGAACCGACCCGGCGGTGCTTTGTGGATCCAGGACAAGGCTGGTGTCAAAGGGTTCGCCATTCCGAGTCAAACTATAGTTAGCAAGGGACCAGACACCGAGCTGGTAAACTTGCTGCACCGCTTCGGCGTCTGTGGTGATCGGCTGGCCATTGATTGCTTTGAGTTGATCGCCCTCGCGAATTCCGGCACGGTCAGCGGGCCCGCCCCGCACGACAATCCAAGCTGTCACGCCCTGCGGGGATTCAATCCAGGAAACGCCATCGTCCGGAACTTGATACATGCCGCGCTGCTGGTAGTTTAGGATTCCAAACCCCACCAAAACCAGGCTCAAAAGGGCAAGTGAGACCGTGGTTAGCCGAAAAGCTGGGATCCTGGTCATTTTGAAGTCCGTTCTATGGAGTGAGAAACACTAACTCCTAAAGGATTGTAGCACGTTGGTTTCCAGCAGTCGAGGGAACTCAAATCCGTAAGTCATTTATATCCTGATAGATACATAATCGGCTCCAAAAGACGGGAGGGCGATACAAAAGTTAGAATATACCTTCCATTTTTTGTAAATTCTTCCGGTAATGAACCCTTGACCTTGTACGTCATTGGCAAGCCCAAGCTATCCCGCTTGTCACCGCCGCTATGGAGTGTCGGGATTCTTTAGAACTGGACGGAGAACCCGCCGCGAATGGAGTGGTAACCCGGGCTCAGAACCATCGGTTTTTGACCACCTTGGCCGACGGGGGCGAAGCCCTGCGACAAGAGGTTTTGGAAATCCGCCACGGCGTCAATATGGACGGGCCAGAAATTGGGAGTGGGAATCGGTTGGCGGATCTGGACCCCCATATAGGGTTGGACCTGAAGATTGCCCTGCCCGGCGGGATCGACCAAGGTTACGCGATCATTGGGAACCCACTCGTAGGAAGCGGACAAGCGTGTGTGGCTGCCGGGGAGATCCGCAGTTATTTTGCCGATCAGGGAATTTGTCTGCTCTGGCAGCAGCACTCCCTGCGAATAGGGATGTGAGCTTTGCATCATGAAGCCGCGTGCCGACAGGGCTTGCCCGGAAGAATAAGCCCCGAGCACCTCAACGCGCGAACCGAAAGTCTTAGCATAGACGGCACGAAAGCCCGCTGATTGGTAATTGCCCCCGTTAATAACGATGCCATTGCCGGCAGGATTGGGGAGGGAATTCCCGGCGAAGGCCTGTCCATTAGCGGATTGGCCCCATCCCCATACTGCGGTGTTGCGCAGGTCGTCATGATAAGCGGCCGCCTGTACTCGAGCTGACTTGCCCAGGCGATGATTGACCGCCACCTCCGCGTGGTTCAGTTGCTCCATCTCTAGGCGACCGTCGCGCTGGGTGATCTGCGGGAAGGCATTCAGCAGGCTGAGACGCTCCATCATGGAGTTGGACACTTCCGGGTGGGCGGAGCCAAATTGGGCGGAAACCACCGTTTGCGGCGTTGCCTGATATTCTAAATTAACGTGGGGTTGCGCGGTCAATACACTGTCAATCGCACTTAGGTAGTTGATGTCCATCCCCGCCGTCACCGTGACCTTCGGTGCGAGCAGGCGCGTCTCGGAGTAAGTTGCCACCATGCCCTTGGCTTGGGTGAAAGCATTCGGCGTGCCGGGGGAGGCGGAAGTTCCGGGAGCGAGACTGAATTGATGGAAGATTAAACCGATTTGCTGAGGTTCGCCCTGGAGCTGATTCCGAAGCAGCACCGTGCCCACCGTGCCGAGTTGGGCCCCGGAGGGCGCGAACGATCCTGCCACCAGGACATCGGAATCGGTAGAGAGCGGTTGGAGATAACCGAAGACGCTGGCCATCCCGAAGTCTTCCGCCAGGGGATCATGCGGGGTCGAGCCGGGCAAAATGCCCACAATTCCCGCAGAGTGGGGCACGGGCGCCTTATCGCGCTGTGCGGCACTTTGGGTCACCTGCGACTGCTGGCGGAAGCGCAGGATGGGCCGCGTCGTGGAAGAAGTCCTCAGCACCCATTTCCAGTCATCTCCCCAGCTCGAAACGGAATTGCTGGGCACTTGAAAACGAATGGGCGCGAAGGCGTCGGTCAGGACGAAAGTAGCGACCACGGTCTGACCGGCTTCCACGCGAACGCCATTGCGCATAGCCGGCAAGCGTGTAGGCGAGCTGACTTTGAGGGAATACCAGCCCGGGACCAGATGCGCAATCGTAAACCGCCCGTGCGCATCGGTGACCATGCGCTCCACGGTCTGGCTGCCCGCCTCTGTGGTAAAGGCCGTCGGTCCGATGATTATCACGGTGGCGCCCATCAAGGGAACACCGTTGTTATCGGAAACGATTCCCGCCAGGCTTCCGTACCCCGCCCCAAAACTCTCCGCCGGCTGAAGGCAGGGAAGCAACAGCCCGCTTACCAGCAGCAGAACCTTTAGCCGGTAACCCGAAATGCGAGTCATGATGAGTACCGCCGTGCTTTTATTAAATCGTAAGATGCTTTCCGCCTGCGTCTGGCCCGAAAGCGGAGTCTAGCGTACCTCAAAAGTGGCCGAAGGGCTAACAGTTTGTTTCTTGATGTTGTCGGTGACCTTGATCTGCACCGTATATTTCCCCGGAGTAAGTACTTGCAGGGGCATCGTCTTCATCACCGTGAATTGCTGCGAGGCTTTTATCAGGTTTTTTTGGTCTTCCGGCTTATCGAGCAGCGTCTTCCCGTCCTTCTCGACCTCATAGCGCACATCCAACGAGGGCTTGTGCGTCTTATCGTCGATGCCGAGATTATACACCTGCATGTATATCCCCAGGGTTTGATCGCGCGTGAATGTGTTGTTGACACTGGGGCGCACCTTCGTCCCACCTATAACATAGGGGCCCGACCCCACTTGGCTGGTGGGGAGCGGCATGATCTGGTCAGCAAGGATGAGGGAGCTGTGGGTAAGATTACTGTCATCGAACTTCGGCACGACGATACCCACTTCCTCGGACCCCATGTGGCCGTTCAGATCATCCTTCAACACGAGGCTCAGCTTATAACGGCCGGGTCTGAGTGGTATGGCTTCCTGATAAAGTGACTTGTGATTCTGGTACTGCTGGAATTCGTGTTCGGGCACATCCAAAACTAAGCTCTTCTCAAAGGTGTTGACGATGTGGCCGCCCAGACTCGTGATTTCTCCGAAGATGTCAAGGACGCCGTGCATGACCGTATCTTTGTTCTGAAATTGTAAATCACTATTAGCAATCTGAACCGTGATCGGAGTAAGCACGGTTTCGTCGGTCACGCGGATGAAATCCGTGCGCACATCGAAAGGCAAAATATTAGACGAGATCCTGGAGGTGACAACGGCTTTCATGTCCTTGAATTTCACCGGGGGGGGCTGAAAAATTTTGGCGTAGAGGTCCAGCCGGGTAAACTCATTCATGCTCTCCGGTTCTGAGCCGCCCAACGGCGTCCCCACAGTCATTCCATCCGCGCGATTGAAGCGATCCATTTTTGAATTCGAGCCGGTCATCCCCATCTGTTCTGCCATAGTCAGACCAGCACCGGGCACGTGCAGCAAGGCGTCCTTTTCACCAGGGTCCATGGTGAGGCGGTACTCACCGGTCATGGTGGTATCGACGAATTCCAAAATGACGTTATTTCCTATGCCGTCGATGTAACGGTACCGCCACTGCTCGAACGGATAGGTGGAAGTCTCGCCGCCACCTTCCGATTCCGGGCGCTCGTACGACCCGCCGCTGGGGTGGCTATCAACTTCATCCGCGGGGCCGTACATAATGTAAATCCGCCCGCGATCCGTCTTCCAACCAGGAATTCCTGAGGCGTAATGCTCGTTAGCGTAAGCAATGCGACGGTAATATTCCTCTTTATACTCGTTTTCGGGGCTGCCGGGATTAGGATTGCGGCGCTCCCAGAAATTTTCGATAAACGCCTCGCGCTCGTCGTCCGTGGAGAGTTTCTTAAATGAAGCCCGCTCTTCGTTAGTGATGATGTAGGGAACTTCCTCGGTCAGCCACTTCTTGTACGGCGTCTCCATTTCTTCCCGGATCGCCTTTTGACGACGCTTTTCCTCTTTGCTGACCTTGGGCTTGGGGTTGTCCTGATTCTTGTCCTGATCATCATTCGAAGGGGAAGCGGACAAGAATGATTGACCGATGATCAGGATGAGCGCGGCTAACACTCCGAGCGCCCAGCGGCTTATCAAACCATGCCGCCTAAAGAAAGCGTCCCGTTTCAACACCGTCCCCCCTTATACTGCATTTTTTACACCCCGATTCTATTTTTCTCAATTTGGAAAGTCAAGCTCCTATCGCTAGCTCCCTCCCGCAGCCTTGCCCTTTAATATCCCTCCTTCTCCCCCGCAGGGCAAAAAAACGTCCCCCAAATGGACAAGAGCAAGAAATCCGGGTTTCCGCAGGTAAAATTCACATTAAACCCGCCGGTGTTTTTTGATGCACCGCAAGCCTCAAAGGTGGCCTTCCCTCAGCGCTATTTTTCACCCTGGAGCGGCTCTTATGGGGTTGGAACGCCGAAACGCCACATTACCCCAATTCTGCGGGTGGGAAATTGGCCGACGGATAGACCCCCTTATATGGGATTTTTCCCCTCCGCCAGGGAATTCATTAACATTCCCTTACACCATAGCATGGTTTATGCTAGCCTAATAGGGCGAAGGATGTAAGGCGGGAGTCATCCACCACCGAGGGCTCGCGAAATGCCGTGAAGAAAGTCCGCGGATTTGCAAAACAGTCCCCAGCAGCCAAAAGGTTGCCCGCGGGAACTTGCTCGGGCCGGGGGAAACGTCGCGGAGAGAAATTCTTGTTTTTCGCAATGCAAGAAGGCGCTAAAATAGGTTGGGGTGTAGGGTTGATGTAAGGTGAGGCTGTGATTCGATGCACTCATCTTGGCATCGAATGCCGGGCGAGGGCCAACCAAGTCAAGAAGTCCCCCGAACATACCTCGCTTATGATGTTCCAGCAACATAAATGTTGACGAAACTTTTGAGGTTCAAGCAGCGTATACCCAATGGGAGCCGGTAAGCAGGCACGCACATAAGCCGAAAAGTCGGCCAGCCTGCGGGCACAAAGCATCTGCCTTTCGCGGAGAGAGAAGTTGACGCGTTTGCGCAAGGCCGAGGAGTGAGAGGAGCCCTCCATGGCAGGAATTAAAGAGCTGGAATTGGGGAAAACCAATGGCGCCACCTGGGTGGATGCGCCGGCGTCGTTTCCAACTCGGCTGCGGAACGAAACGGGAATGAAGAAGTGGAAAAAAGTTACCTTGGCCGTTGTGGGTATCGTGGCCTTTCTCAGCCTAGCTATTGGTGGGGTAGTGTGGAGCCGGCGGGGCGTGGTGACAGTCCAAACCGGCAAAGTTCAGCGGGAGGATTTGGCCCAGATCGTAACCGCTAATGGGGAGGTTAAACCTGTCGAGCAGAACCAAGCCAACGTCAACGCCAATTCCTACGGAAAGATCACCGAAATCCTGGTGAAGGAAGGCGACCACGTCACCCAGGGCCAGCTCCTGATGCGCACGGAAGATGTCCAGCAGTCGGCCAACGTGGAGGCCCAGCAGGCGGCCGTCAAGACGGCCGAAGCTGACTTGGCGGCTCAGGAAGCCAGCGTGAACTCGGCCAAGGCCGCCCTCGATACCGCCCAGGCGAACCTGGCGCAGGCGACCGCCAAGCTGAACCAAGCCACCGATAATTACAAACGTGGCCAGGAGCTCTTCAAATCCCAGTTGCTTTCCCAACAAGACTTTGATCAGCGCCTGAGCGACTACCGGGTCGCCCAAACCGGCAAGGATTCTTCCCAGGCACAGGTGGGCCAGGCCAAGGCCCAATACCAACAGGCAGTGTTCAATCGCGACTCCGCTCGAGCGAAGATAGGCCAAAGCAAGGCGCAACTTCTCAGTGTCCAGAATCAACTCGACCAGACCGTCTACAACTCTCCGCTTGACGGAATTGTGACTTCGCTCCCGGTCCATTTGGGTGAGAACGTTGTGCCAGGAATCCAAAACGCCGTCGGAAGCCTGCTCTATCAGGTTTCCAACCTGTCGGTCATGACGGTCGAAGTCAAAGTGGATGAGACCGACATCCCCAACGTGAAGCTGGGGCAACCTGCCGACGTGCTGATCGATGCTTATCCCAACAAGACCTTCAAAGGCCGTGTGACGCAAATCGGGGAAAGCGCGGTGGGGCGTGATACCGGCACTACCACTGGTTCTACCACCACGAGTGCGGACGAGGCCAAAGATTTCAAGGTTGTCGTCACCATCAGTGACCCGCCCTCCAATTGGCGGCAGGGGCTATCCGCGACGGCGAAGATCACCACGGCGACTCGCCAGAATGCTGTGACGGTGCCGATCCAGGCGGTGACGGTGCGAATGCGGCGCGAACTCGAGGAGAAGGACCAAACGGCCAAGGGTGGTGCGGGAAGCGATGTTACCGTTTCCGCCAAGGACAAGGAGAAGGGCAAGGAAGAGTTGCAGGGGGTCTTCGTGGTGCGTAAGGGCCGCGCCACTTTCGTTCAGGTTGAAAGCGGCATCATGGGCCCAACCGACATCGAAATCCTGAAGGGCATCCAACCCGACGACGTCATCGTGACAGGCAGCTTCAGCGTTCTACGCACTTTGAAGAACAACACCAAAGTGCAAATTGATAACACACCGGTGACGACGGTTACGCAGGGAACATAAGGGGCCCTGACTCCCGCCAATTTCCCGGGATTCGCGCCGGCGGCGCCCCGGGGAGGCCGGCAAATCTTCATGGCAACGCGAACGGGCACATCCTCGATACGGGAAACGCTGATGCCTCCTGACGGCGTTATCATCAAGGCAGAGGACCTTTGGAAGACCTATGACATGGGCGAGGCCATTCAGGTTCACGCCCTCAGCGGGGTCTCGTTTGCCATCGACCGGGGGGAGTACGACGCCATCATGGGGCCATCGGGCTCGGGAAAATCCACACTGATGAACCTGATCGGCTGCCTTGATACGCCGACGCGCGGCTGCTACTGGCTCAATGGACAATTGGTGAGCGAGCTTTCCGACGACGAGTTGGCTTACATCCGCAACAAGGAAATCGGCTTCGTTTTCCAGACCTTTAACTTGCTGTCGCGCGCCAGCGCTTTGCACAATGTGGAACTGCCCCTGATATACAGTGGCATGCCGGCCAAAGAGCGTTTGGAAAAAGCGGAGGAGGCCTTGCGCAAAGTCGACCTGGCCGACCGCATGCACCACAAACCCAACGAGCTTTCCGGCGGCCAGCGCCAGCGTGTGGCCATCGCGCGCGCCTTGGTCAACAACCCTTCTATCATTCTGGCGGACGAGCCCACGGGGAACCTTGACTCCGCCACGGGCGAAGAAATCATGGGCCTTTTCGCCCGGCTCCACGAAGCCGGCAACACCATCCTGCTGGTAACCCACGAGCACGACATCGCCGCTCATGCTCATCGCATCATTCACGTTCGAGACGGCCGCATCGAGCGGGACGAACGGATTGAGTAATTTTGGATTTTAGATTTTGGATGGATTGAAAACGGTGCGCAGCCGCCTTCTCTTCAATCACAAATCGGAAATCCAAAATCGAAAGTAGGAGGACCCTTGGCGTCCATCGGCCAGACCGCTTCGCTTCCGCACGCGCTTCCCACCCGGTCCCGCGCGGGCTCCGGCGCGTGGGTAACGGCTCGCGAGGCCTTTTGGATCGCCCTGGAAGCCTTGCGGGCGCATAAGCTGCGGTCCTTTCTCACCCTGTTGGGAGTGGTGATTGCCACCACCACGCTTATCGTTGTGATGTCACTCATCAACGGCATGAACTTTTACATCGCCGATCATATTGCCAATTTGGGGGCCAACGTCTTCATCGTCCACCTCCACCCGTGGGCTCAGGGGTACGAAGCCTGGCTGAAGGCCGAGCGGCGGAACAAGCCTATCCGGATCGAGGAATTTGAATACCTCCGGGATAACCTTAAAAACTACAGGAATATCGGCGCCGAAGCGGAAACCCAAACGATCAACACCTCCGCGCGCTATCAAAACCACTCCGTTTACTTCCTGGATATCGTCGGCGTCACTCCCAACATGATCGACATCGGCGCGCAAAAGGTGGAGAGCGGCCGGTACATCACTGAATCCGATTACCAGCATGAGTCCATGGTGTGTTTCATCGGCCAGGATCTGGTGACCGAGTTCTTCCCCAATGTCGATCCCTTGGACAAGGAAGTCATGGTTAATGGCATCCCGTTTCGAGTCGCGGGAGTGGCGGAGAAGATCGGCAGCACATTCGGGGAGAGCCAGGATAATTTCGTCCACATACCCCTCACGACCTACCGCAAGTTTTTTTCGGCACGGCCGTCCCTGCTCGTCAATGTGCAGGCCTGGGATGCGGAACAGATGATGGTGCTGGAGGATCAGACCCGCGCTTTGCTGCGCGCTCGCCGCCACGTTCCTTACCGCGAGGACGACACCTTTGCCATCGACGCCTCCGATACCCTCATGGAACTCTGGCACTCGATCACCGGCGCCGTTTTCGGCGTGACCATCGGCATTGTGGCGGTGTTTATGGTGGTGGGAGGCATCGTCATTATGAACATCATGTTGGCCAGCGTCACCGAGCGCACCCATGAAATTGGGATTCGTAAATCGCTGGGCGCGCGGCGGCGCGATATCCTGATGCAGTTCGTGATTGAATCCAGTGTGATGGCGGGCATGGGGGGAGGCTTGGGCGTCTTGCTGTCCCTCATGGTCAGCGAGATCGTCAACCTCATTGTGGGACCTGGCTTTTTTAATTCCTCTATTCCGCTCAGTGCGGTGCTGGTGGGCTTGATCCTTTCCGCGAGCGTCGGGCTCTTCTTTGGGATTTATCCCGCCAGTCAGGCCGCCAAACTTGACCCCATTGAGGCATTGCGTACGGAGAACTGAGCATGGCCAACGAGCGCCTCCACAACATTCGTGAAAACCTGCTGCTCGCCCTTGATACGCTGCGGACGCACAAGTTTCGTTCTTTCCTGACGATGTTGGGTGTGTTGGTCGGCACCCTGACAGTTATCCTGGTGGCCTCCATCTTTAAAGGCCTCGACCAGCAGATGGTGGACGCAATGCAGGACTTTGGAACGCGCTCGCTGTTCATCTTCAAGTTCGAGCCGGGAATCAACTTTAGCCTTACGCGTGAGGAGCGGCTGCGAAAGCCGCTGACCTACGAGCAAGCCATGGCCATCAAAGAACAGTGCCCGGCGGTGGAGGCGGTAGGGGTGGAAATCATTGTCCAAGGCACCCCGGCTGTCGCCAAGTACAAAGGCCTGGAAATGGTGGAAACCATCTTCCGCGGCGCTACACCCGAGCACGTTCGGAACATCAATGTGGAGCTTGCAGACGGCCGCCTCTACACCGACTTCGACGACCTGCACCGGCGAGACGTGGCGGTGATTGGGAGCGATGTTGTAGCCCGCTTTTTTGAAGGCCAGGACCCCATCGGCAAAGTCATTCAGGTGGATGGACACTCCTTTGAGGTGATCGGAGCCCTTAGAAAGCGCAAGGCATTTCCCGGCAATAGCAGCAGCGACGGCGTCATTCTCGTGCCTTACTTCACCTTTCACAAGCTCTATCCCAATGCCAAAGAAAATCTCATTACCGCCGTGGCATTTCAGGGAAAGGTTGACCAGGCCAAGGACGAAGTCACCGCCCTTCTCCGGCGCCTACGCGGCGACAAACCCTCTGCGCCCGACAGCTTTGGCATCGCTACCGCCGAATCCATCATCAATCAGTTCCGCGACATCATGAGCATGGTGGTTCTGGTGACGGTGGTGGTTTCCTCCATCGGCCTGCTGGTGGGCGGCATCGGCGTCATGAACATCATGTTGGTGTCGGTCACCGAGCGCACCCGCGAGATCGGCGTGCGCAAGGCCATCGGCGCGCGGCGCAGCGACATCACCTGGCAATTCTTGCTCGAAGCCATGACACTTACCGGCACTGGAGGCATGCTGGGAATCTTTCTGGCGGTGTTCTTCAGCTATATGATCCGGACCCTCATTCCGGCTCTGCCCTCTACCGTCCCCCTCTGGGCGGTAGTTATGGGTTTCGTTGCTTCCGTCAGTATTGGCTTGTTCTTTGGATTGTGGCCTGCTATGAAGGCCTCTCGCCTCGATCCCATCGTGGCTCTGCGGCACGAATAAGCCCGCATCCGCGTTAGCCCTGGAAAATCTGAATATGGGATCGGGAGTACGTGGGACACGGCGCCCTCCGTACCCACAGAGTACATCATAACCCCTGGGCGCCGAGGGGCATCGTGTGAGCTGAGGGAAGCTCATAGGCGGGAGGACCTTCGGCACCCAGGAAACTAAGCAAAAATTACATAACCGGCATAACCCAATCCCATGCCCACCGTGGCGCCCACCACCACATCACTCAGGAAGTGCATTCCCAACACAATGCGCGACGTAGCTACGCTCAGCGCGCAAAGCAGCAGCACTCCCACCAAGTGGGGGTAAAAACTGCCCACGGCCACGGTAAAAGCGAAGGCCGTAATGGTATGGCCGGAGGGAAATGAGAATTGGTCAGGCGGCAGCAGCGTGGCCCAGCAATGCGGCAGCAGCGTGCTCGGCCGCTTGCGACCGGCCAATTTCTTCAGGACGAGAAAGAGAATGGCCCCGGCGCCGCAGGCCGTCCATGCCGCGGTTATCGCCTCGTACCGATGGGAGCCACCAAAGATCACCACCAGCGCGCTCAGCCCGTACCAGAGCCAGCCGTCGCCCCCTCTCGTAGCGAGAATCATCCAGAGCCGGAACCAGCGCGGCGGTCGCCAACGATGCACACGCCGCATCAGGCGATGGTCGCGGGTGGAGATGTAATCGAGCATGTGGCCGGGAAGGGTCATGCGCTCGCCTCCCCAGGGGCAGCACGCATTCCGCCGGTGGAAGGTCTGCTTTTCAGACCGCGACCCCGCCAGCGTTCCCAGCGGCTTCCCCAGCGGCGCGCGAACAGGTCCTCCATCATGTAGTTGACCACGGTCACTAGGGGAACCGCCAGCGCCAGGGGGGCCAGAAGCCGGGCGACGGGCTTCTCCTCCATCAGCGCGGCGCCAATCTGCAATATGTCGCGCGTCAAACGCCAGAAATTCCCTGACCGGCCTTCCACCTGCGCGCGCCCGCGCCAAAGTCCCTCGAGATATTCCTCCTTGTTGCGCGCGCCGGGCACGTGCGTACACACACTCCCCAGCGAATACACCGTGTGCGCGTCACTGCCGCCCAGCATGGCCTTTCCGGAGTGCTGCGCCATACGCTCCGCCAGACGGTTGCAGCGCTCCAAAACGTGGCCATTGCGCACCTCCACGCCGGGAAAGGCGCCGTCGACCCAAACGAAGTCCTCCAGCGACCGCCGGCCCGTCAGGGCGGAAAAGGCGTGGTTCACGCTGTAGAAGAGTTGTTGCTCGTTCAGATAAGCCACCAGGCGCGGCAGGTCGTTGCGGCGCCGCTGGATTTCCACGTGTTGGGGCTCGGTGAGGTCGTAGACGCCGACGTGCAGCTCGTTGCCGGTCGGCATCCGGCAGGTCACTTCTTCACTGATGAAGAAATTCGGGTACCGGCGGAGCGCCTCCGCCGCATCGATGGAATCGTGATCGGAAACCGTCACCAAGTCCATCCCCCCCCGTCGTAGCGTCTGGTAAACTGCTTCCGGCTCGCTGTAGCACTCACGACAGATGGCTTTCAGTAACGGCAGAGTGCACATGCCGGAGTGGATGGTGTGGACATGTAGGTCACATCGCACGGTCCAGATTACAAATGCCATGTTACGGGAATGTATATCCCAAATGAAGTGTCTATGAAGAGTGGCTAATGCCTATTTACAGGATAGACAAACTATGAAAAGGTAAGAGCATGATAACCGCCGATCTGGTTTTCTTTGATGCGGGCGGCGGCCACCGCGCCGCCGCCGAGGCTCTCCGCCTGGTGATGGAAGAACAGGGTGGGTGGAACACCCGGCTGGTGAACCTCCAGGAACTGCTCGACCCCATTGACCTAGTGCGCAAGCTGACCGGCCTGCGCATGCAGGACCTCTACAATCTCATGCTGAAGAAGGGCTGGACGCTCGGCGCCCCGCAGACCTTGCGTGTGTTGCAGTTTTTCATCCGTCTGTTGCACGGTCAGACGGTGCGGTTGCTTCAGGAGTTCTGGCGCTCCAGCCAAGCGGATCTGGTGGTCTCCGTAGTTCCCCATTTCAATCGCGCCCTCGCCGAAAGTCTGCGCCAGGTGCGGCCCGCCACGCCCTTGGTCACAATCCTGACCGACCTTGCTGATTATCCCCCTCATTTCTGGATTGAACCTCAAGGGCAGTACCTCATCTGCGGGTCGGACCGGGCAGTGGCGCAGGCGCGCGCCCTGGGCATCAGCGACGCCCGGATTTTCCAAGCCTCGGGCATGATCCTGCATCCGCGCTTTTACCAGCCCACCGCTTGCGACCGGCGCGCGGAGCGGAAGCAGCGCGGACTGGATCCCGACGCGCCTACGGGGCTGGTGTTGTTTGGCGGGCAGGGTTCCGAGGCCATGCTCGAAATCGCCGAGCGCTTCGATGCCCAAGGCCCCTACCATCTTCAGCTCATCTTCATCTGCGGACGCAACCAAAAGCTGGCGGACGCCCTGCGCCGGCGCCGCAGCCGCCTGCGGACCTTCGTGGAAGGCTTCACCACTCAAGTCCCCTTCTACATGCTCCTCTCCGATTTCTTCATCGGCAAGCCCGGTCCCGGAAGCGTGAGCGAAGCCGTCGCCATGCGCCTGCCCGTCATCATCGAGCGCAATGCCTGGACGCTGCCCCAGGAGCGCTATAACGCCGAGTGGGTTCTGGAAAAGCATCTGGGACTGGTGGTACGCGGGCCGTATCAAGTGCCCGCGGCGGTCAAGGAGCTGCTGGAACGGGGAAATCTGGCGCGCTTTCGCGCCAACGCCGCCGCCATCCATAACCGGGCAATCTTCGAAATTCCCGGCATCCTGCGCAGAATCGTGGAAGGATCGCCGAACACTTCCGCCGTCGAACCGGAAAAATCCCGCAGCGAACAGCGCGCCTTGGCTGCAAATTGAAAGTCTGTAGCGCGGGCGTCTTGCAGGTTGTCAGGGTAAGTGAAAACCGGCTTATTGATTTCCAATAGGAATTGTACCCGAGCGAGTCGATCACTTAGCCCTGGCCCACCAAGCAGGAGTAGCACGCGCAGATGTGGACCAATAGTCGCGGTAGGGACGACGATTGCTGATCGCCCCCCGCACAGATCCGTACAAGCGCGTTTACGCATACGGCTCTTACCGGGGATGAGTGGTGGCGAAGCGGGCATCAGGATAAGGGTGCAGAATGCGG
>Ga0326728_10007749_pt1 | contig 27253 bp, 18 predicted proteins | sample MB3enrmetagenome_FD_207602 | JGI IMG/M metagenome (GOLD analysis project Ga0326728, IMG submission 207602) | Lab enriched peat soil microbial communities from McLean, Ithaca, NY, United States - MB31MN | ecosystem: Environmental > Terrestrial > Soil > Wetlands > Peat | place: USA: New York...
GTTGCGCGTATGTACGTCACATCCGATAAAATGCTGCATGGCTTCGGCTCCTTTCCCGGCTCGCCTTGGTCGTTGAGCACTTCCAAGTCTACCGGACTGGAGCCGATGCCGTTATCCAATCAGACCGGTTGTTTCGGTCCGCGGCTTTTTGTTGTCAATGGGGGACGAACCGCAGACCTCGGCAACAGGTCTGCGCCAATTGGTTGTCTCCCGTTCGCGTCACAGCACCCGGCACGCTTCGTCGAATTCCAGACGCGGGTTGCGGGGATGAAGCTTGCTGCGGTCACCATAACCGAGATTACAGAGGAAGTTGACTTTCCATTTGCCGTCGGGGAAGAATTCCGCGTTCACCTTCGCCGGGTCGAAGCCGGACATCGGACCACAATCAAGTCCCACGGCTCGAGCGGCGAGTATGAAGTAGCCTCCTTGCAGCGAACTGTTGCGGAAGGCCGTTTCATCAATCAATCCCTGATTCCCCACGAAATAGGAGCGCATATCGGCGTGAGGGAAGAGCCGGGGAAGATTCTCGTAGAACTCGGTGTCCCAGGCGACAATCACCGTGACCGGCGCCGCTTTGGTTTTTTCCACGTTGAGGGGAGCAAGAGCGGGCAGCAGGCGCGCCTTGGCCGCTTCGCTTGCGAGAAATACGAAACGGGCAGGACTGGAATTCGCGCTGGTCGGTCCCAAACGCGCGAGTTCATAAACTTCGCGCAGGGTTTCGACAGGGATGCGCTTGGGAAGCCAGGCGGAATGCGTCCGGGCCTCATGGAATAGCTGTTTGAGATGATGGTCAGCGATTTTGGTCGGGTGGGTGGCGTCTTGTTTTTGTGTCATTGTTCCTACCTCTTCAGTTTTTTGTTTGGTCTCGTTAGATTAGATGCCGATGCTCCCGTGCGGGTTCCAGGCAAAAACACGAGGGCGGATTAACAGGCTGCAAAAACCTTATAATGCTCTCATCCTGAGCGCAGCGAAGGACCCCTGTAGTTCGCGGGGGTAAGTGAACAGAGCAAACTACACGGGTTCTTCGCCCAAAATGCGGGCTCAGAATGACAGCGCCACGAGTTTTTCCGCAGCCTGTCAACCCCTTCGATGATCAGTCCGGAAGCGCGGACTTGACCGCGCGATATAGTGTTGAGACCCCCACAGGCAAGCCGTTCGCCAGCAAGACCGCGATACAGACGAAGAATGCCCAAGCAATGCTTACCCATTTCATCTTGGATTGACACCCCAGTCACGATTTTGCCGGTTAGGTTGGAATGAACGCCTTCCGGCTATTGATCGGGACCGGCGGACCTTCGCGCGCGCGCCGCCAAATGATCCCGGCCGGCCTTTACAAAGCCCAGGAACCGGCGGGCCAGTTCGCCAATCCGGTCCTCCTGGCGACGGCGGATGGCGTCAGGAGGGATCAGTTCCCGGCCAACTCCGAGTGCAATTGCCCCCGCGATGATAAAATTGGACGCATTCTGTTGATTCACCCCCCCGGAGGCGATCAACGGAATGTTTGGGAACATACTATGGAGGGATCCGATATAGGCCTCACCCCCAATGTGCGCACAGGGTACCACCTTGACGAAATCGGATTTCGCTTCCCATGCAGTGATGACTTCCGTGGGGGTAAGGGCACCGGGGAATACCACGACATCCAGTTTGGAGGCGAACTCGATGACCGCGGGAATAAGTCCATCACAAGTGAGAAACTGCGCTCCGGCGTCGAGACACACCTGTGCAATCGCGGGATTCGTCACTCCTCCCGCCCCTACGATGATGCCGGGTGTGGTCTTGGCCAACTGGTTGATGACCTTCACCGCTTGGGGTACGGTCAGGGGGATTTCGATGACGACGATCCCTCCCGCCGCAACCGCCTGTGCGGCAAACATGGCGTCCTCCGACGAGTTGACGCGCACGGCAGCCACAACTCCGGTATGTTCAAACCATCCCCGCACCTCGAATTTCTTCACCTGGTCGTCTCCTTTGGCGCACGCCTTGTGACTACGGACGGCCTCATATTCTGATCCTCAGTTCGATCTCATTCCCCCACGTGGGTTTTGGTCAGTCAGCCTTGCGAGAGAAGAAACTAACGGTAATCCGCACGCTGGCGGTGGCGTCCCCGCCGGGTCCGCTGGCCGTGATGGTGTAGTTAGTGGAATCGGCCGGAGTGACGCTCATCGTGCCCTCGGGAGCAACAGTTCCGATGGCCGGAGTCAGGTTGAGCGCTGTCGCGTTGGAAGAAGACCACTTGAGCGTTGCAGATTGTCCGATTTGAATCACGGTGGGGGAGGCCTTTAAAGTTAAAGTTGGCCGCGCTGCTGGCGGCGCAGACGGTGGCAAGCGAGGCGGCTGCACGGCGGCAACGGGTTGTGTGCTGTCGATCTCCTCCTCTTGCGCGAGATACTGCAAGGCAACCTTGAGCACCTTGGAGCTGTCCCTCCAGAACCGGTGGACACGATCGTCAGCCGTCATACGAACGGGCGCCGGATCGAAATTACCTTCAGATGAAACCCTCAGGATAGAAATCGACGCCCGGTTCCACAGGGGCCGGTAAATCCGCTCTTTCGGAGCCGTACTCTGTATGGCGGTTATGGTTTGGCCATAAACTTCGCCGGGAGCCACCGCAGCTTGTTCAATCGATCCCGACTTGGACCAGACCACCAGATATCGAGGCTTGTCCCCGGTCCTCACCGAGCCGTTGAAGCACATTCGCGGATACTCTTTCTGCCCTTTGTTCTGCCACCATTTCTGCTGCGCCTCGTCCATACCCGAGCGAAGATTTTCCGGCGTCTGCGTGTCTGCTCGCAGCACCTGGAAGTACGCGTTGCAAGATGTCTTATCCTGCCCAAACGCCGGAATCGACCAGCCTAGCATCACCAGCGCGACGACAGCTGTAAGTTTCATAGCAGCCTCGCTTTCACCCAGTTTCAGCCAGGATTTCCTTTTTGGCTTCGAAAACTGCGCCATAGTACACCCCCCTCGCTGCTGCTTGGCAGCAGGTCGAACCGAGAAGCTGCGCACGCCAACCACCATACTCGTCGTGCGTTCCCAAGCTACGGGAGAGTTCTCACGCCCACCGCTTCGCGGAGTTGTTCGACAGCAAGCAAATAGGACGCCAGCGTCTGCCGATAGCCAAGCTCCGTGGCACGGTAATTGCGTTCGGCATACAGGAAATCGAGCAAGCTGATTCCGCCCCGATGATAAGCGTAATCACTGATATCGCGCGACTTTGTGGCCACATCCAGGTACGACGAGACATACATCTTCACCACTCGGTCATTCGATTGTACGCCTTCATAGGCGTCTTTCACGTCGTCCAACACCTGCCCGTTGGCCGCTGCCTCCTGTTCCTGGGCCTGGGTAATCACGTAACCTGCGCGTGCGATTTCGCCCTGGTTGCGATTGAAGATCGGGAGGGGGATGCTGGCATAGAAAGTAACCGCATTGAGCGCGTTAACATGCGAGTAGTTGGCCTGAACGGTGACGTCCTGTTTGCCGTTCGCCTTCATCAATTGCAACTGACTGTTCGCGGCGGTAACGCCTTGCTGCGCCGCGCGCAGGTCCGGTCGATTCGCCAGGGCTTTCACCTGCAGGTCTTCGAGATTGACTTTTATAGGTTGGTATTCGAAGGAGGCGGCCACGTCGTAATCACCGGACACGGATCCGTATCCCAGCAGTTGCCGCAGGTCCGACAGTGCCTGGACTTTCGCGAGTTGCGCCTGTTCAACGTCGGTCTGGAATTGCAACAACTGCAGTTTAATCATCAGAAAGTCGTTCTCGCTAATGCCGCCGACCTTGTATTGTCTTTCGCTGATGTCCACCGTGGCTTGAAAGCTTTTCAGGTCCTGCTGGCCAAGTTCGAGCGTCGATTCCGCAAGCTGGGCGTTGAAAAACAGGGTAGCTACCTGAAACGTAAGACCGCGCTCGTTATCCGCCACCAGCGAGCGCGTCTGGGCGGTTATATCTTTCTGCGCCTGGAGACGGTCATGGCGCTTCCCGCCACGTTCAATCAGGTAGCTGAGGCCGATGTCGCCTTCCGTGTTGTTGTCCAGATAATCGCTGGTAGACACACCTGGATATACGGCCGGGTTCTGATGCGAAGGCGCGCCGAGAGGCAAATACTCCCAGTCAGCAAAGAGGGTGGGATTGGGGCGCAGGCCTTGCGTGATCTCCTCGGACGCGCTCTGCTGGATGGTGGTGCGAAGAGCCCGCAAGTTGTGATTGTGTTGCAGGGCCATCTGAATGGCCTCGTCCAGCGTGATCCTCACGGGCCCCTTGCTGGCCTGGCCGAATGCCGCGGGCGCGGTCAATATGCAGCTTAACACCGCGCAAACGGCCAAGTGGGCGCAGATTCTCCAAAGGTTCTGAGTTGTTCGATTAACTTTCAATTAAATGTGCCTCCGTTTCCGGCAGCGTGTCGTTGTTGCGCGCAACCCAAACATAGAGCGTAGGCAGAATAAAGATGCTCATCGTCAGGTCAGCGATAAGGCCGCCGACAATGACAATGGCGAACGGCCGCTGCGAATCGGATCCAATGGCGTGCGAGAAAGCCGCCGGTAAGAGGCCGAATGTCGCAACGAGCATGGTCATCATGATCGGGCGGAGCCTCAGGACTGCTCCTTCCACCGCCGCCTCCAAGACAGTATATCCACTGGCGCGAAGCTGGTTGATGTATTCCAGCATGATGACGCCCGTTTGTACCGATACCCCGAAGAGCGCCAGGAAGCCCACGCCCGAGGCGACGCTGAAGAAAGTATGGGTCACCAAAAGAGCCAGCAACCCGCCGACGCGTGCCATTGCCACCGTGGCAATAATCAGCAGCGCCCATTTGAACGAGCGAAACATGGTATAGAGAATGATGAAGATGAGCAAGATGGTGATGGGAATGATCACCATCAATCGGGCTTCGGCTCGCAGCTCGCTTTCGTATTCTCCCACCCACTCGAGGTGATAGCCTCGCGGCAACTGCACCTTCTGGTTGATCTGGGCGATGGCGTCCCGAACGGTGGACCCCAGATCCCGGTCACGCACTTCGAACCGAATGGAGACATAGCGCGAATTATTGTTGCGGTAGATGTCGTAGGCGCCATCTTTGACTTGCACTTTAGTCACTTGCGCCAGAGACACGCGCTCGCCCGAGGGGGAAAGAAGGCGAATATCCTGAATCGCTTCTTTCGTATCACGATAGGGTTTCTGGAAACGCGCGGTTACGTTGTAGACGGCCTCTCCTTGCAGGACTTGAGTGATCGGAAACCCACCGACGGCCGTTTGGATGGCGTCCTGCACATCCGCCACATTGATGCCAAACCGCGCACACGCTTGACGGTCGACGGTGAGATCGAGATTGGGCTGGCCCGTATCGCGTTGCAGTCCCAGGTCCTTGATTCCTTGAATCTGGGCCATGACATTCTTGATCTCTTCGCCCTTTTCCTCGAGAGTTCTCAAGTCGGGCCCGTAAAGCTGGGCGGCAAGTCCGCCTTTCGTGCCGGTCAGGGTCTCATCCACGTTATCTTCAATGGGCTGAGAGAAATTCCAGAAAGCTCCCGGATATTTCTCAAGCTCGCGATTCATCGCGGCAATCAGTTCATCTTTATTCTGATGAAAGACCGGCCGCCATTGCTCCTTGGGCTTCAAGTCCACGAAATACTCCGTATTGCCGAACCCTCCCGTGTCGGTTCCGTCGTCAGGCGCCCCGGCTTGTGAGACTACGGTGGTGACTTCGGGGAACGAGGCGAAGACGTAGCGAGATTGAGTGGCGAAGCGCTCCCCTTCCGTGAGACTGGTGCTGTTCGCCATCGCACCGCGGGCCCAAATGGCGCCTTCATCGAGATGGGGCAAGAACTCCGCACCGATCACACCGCTGAAGGACAGATACAGAGCCACGAGCAGGCCCGTAACTCCAACCCCGACCGTTACCCAGCGGTACTTGATCGCCTGCCGGACCGCTCCGCGATACCAATCCGTGAGAGCATGCATCACGGGGTTGCGCCATGAGCGCATCGCTGTGGTGAAGGAAAAACTCGCGAGGACCGGCACCATCATCATCGCGAAGAGATCCGCCCCTACCAACGCCGAGGCCACTGTCCAGGCCATCGGCCGGAACAGCCGGCCTTCGACCCGCTGCAACGTGAAGATAGGCAGATACGCCGTAAGAATGATGAGGGTGGCGTAAAAACTGGGCCTTCGCACTTCGAGCGCGGCATCGCGGATGATTTCTCGCGTGGTTTTCGGAGCGCCGGCGAAGGTCTTGCGGCGGCTCTGGGCCAGATGTCGGACGATGTTTTCGACCATCACCACGGAGCTGTCCACCATCATTCCAAAATCCAATGCGCCCAAGGAGAGAAGATTGGCGGGAATTTTGCTCAAATCGAGCCAAATCGAAGCGAACATCAGGGAAAAGGGAATCGTCAGGGCCACGATCATCGCGGCGCGAACGTTGCCAAGGAATATGAGGAGGATGATGCTGACCAGAATCATGCCTTCCACCAGGTTGTGCTCCACCGTGTGCAAGGTGTAATGAAGGAGGTCACTGCGGTCCAACATGGGCACTACCTTCACACCTTCCGGTAAGATGCGGTTATTGAGCTCTTCCACCTTTTTATGAATTCCCTCGAGAGTGGGTCCTTCTTCCGCGCCTTTTAACATGAGCACACTGCCCTGGATAACGTCCGGTTCATCGACGATCACGCCATCCTTACGATGGGTGGCTCTGGCCATGTGTCCCAATCGAATTCGGGGGCCCATCTCGACCACCGCAATGTCCTTGACGCGAATTGCCGTCCCATTTTTTGTCACCAAGACCGTCTGCTCGATATCCTGCAGGTCGCGGATGAGGCCGAGGGCGCGGACGTTCATCTGCTGCAAGCCAATCTCCACAAAGCTGCCGCCGGCATTGACATTGTTATTGGCAAGTTGCTGCTCTACCTGGCTGAGGCTTAATCCGTAGGAAATCAGTTTGTTCGGGTCGATGCGTATCTGGTATTCGCGGGCGGTGCCGCCAAAGTCGCTGACGTCTACAACGTTCGGAACGGACTTGAATTGTTTGTACAGGGTCCAGTCTTCAATAGACCTTTGGTCCATCAGGTCGTAACTGGGATTGATGCTTCGAATCGTGTACCAATAGATTTGACCCGTGGTGCTCCAATCCGTTCCTATTTGCGGCTGAACGCCGGGAGGCACCGTAACCAGGGTGAGCCTTTCGAGGACCTTCTGGCGGTTCCAGTCGTTTACCGACGAGTCATCAAAGATGAGGGTCATGTACGAGAGGCCAAAAAGGGATTCGGACCGCAACTGCGTGAGGTGCGCAAGTCCGCCCATCTGAATTTCGATGGGAATGGTGACCTGCTGCTCAACTTCCTCGGCGGAACGCCCGGGCCATAGACTGATAATCGCCACATAATTGTCGGCAATATCTGGATAGGCCTCGACGGGCATGTCGTGGAAGGCCAGCATCCCGGCGAAGAGCGCCATGAGCCCAGTGGCGACCACGACGAACCGATTATTCAGAGCAAATTCTACGAGTTTGCGAATCATCGTTTTTCCCTAAGCCTCCGAGCCCCACCTCACTCATTGTCAATGGCGTTCTGTATAGTGCCGGCATTGGTCACCACCTGCTGCCCTGGCTTGAGCCCGGTTAGAATTTCCTGCATCCCGTTGGGCAACTGGGCGCCACTGGCGACTTCGGTGCGGCGGAATTTCCCCTGCGTGGGAATGAAGACCCAGTCGCGATCATGCAAATGCAGGATCGCGGAGGCCGGCACGGACGTGTAGGTATACTTCTCCAGGCTGTAGAAGGTGGCCGTGGCGAACATGCCGGGCCGCATCAACTCGTTGGGGTTGGGTACTTCCAGGCGAACCTTGGCGGTGCGAATATTGGGATCGAGAATGGCTCCAATGTTGCTCACCCTGCCACTGAGAACCACGTCAGGAAAGGCGTTCAGCTTGATTTTGGCGGTTTCACCCATACGCACATTGCGCATATCGTTTTCGTAGACGTCGCAAACGATCCAAACGGTGGTCAAATCCGAAATCGTGAAGGGGTTGGGCGATGAATAGGATTGTACACTCGCGGCGATCGTCACCTCCTGATCTGTGATCACGCCGGTGATGGGGGCCAGGATGTCCACGACGCCATTGGGCTTGTCGGGATCATTGCCCAGGAGGCGAAGATGCTCAGTGGCGGTCTCGAGGGTGACCTTGGCATCATCTTCGGCGTCTTGCGCGACCTCGAGGTCCTGCTCCGCCATGGCCCCGTGTTCATACAGGTCCTTGGTTCGATTTAACTGCTTGCGAGCCAAAAGTTCGTCGGCGATGGCCTTGCGATAGGCGTCGAAACCTCCTGCCACGTCATCGCTGCGCACACGCAGCAGGACTTGACCCTTTTGTACGGTGTCGCCGAGGCGTGCGCGGATGTCTACAACCCGGCCGGAGGCCAGGGTAATCACGGGCACGCTCCGCGCGATGTCCGGAAGCACCACGCCGGTGGCGGCCAATTCCGATGGGGCCTGGTATTGGGTCGCCGTTACGATCAGATACTGCTCCGGATGCTCCACCGAGAAGGAGGTGACGTCCACGCCCGGAATCACCTTGGGAGGAGGTGGAGCCTCTGCCGCCGCATCTCCGTGCGCCTGACTACATCCGCATTGTGATAGCAGCGTTACGACCGAAATCAGTAGAAAACCGATTTCCAGACCTTTGCTTTTCATAACTGAGTACACTCCTCCCTTTGCGGGCATCCGGACACTTTCCGATCGTCCGAGAACGCGTTGTGGCGCTGCCTGCATGCCGAGGTCGGCCCGGTGCGGGCAAGACCACGGCGGTTGGTGACAAAGAATTAGGTCCGAGCTGCTTTACCAAGGAAGGCGAGGCGGGCCTCGCGTGTGTTGCGGATCAGCCGTCAGGCGTGATGGTACATTGAGGTCCGCCGGCTCAATAAAGGCCTGGTGCGCCTTGCGCTCGCCGGGGCAACGTTGCGCCGGAGGTTGAAGGTAAGACTGGTGCCACAAGAGAGTATTGCCCTTGAAGACTTCCGGTGGGTTAGAAGAAAGCAGGAACGGGCCGTCAGACCAGATCGAGGGTGCGTAGATACTCGCATCCGCCTTGGTGAATCCACCGTGGTGATCGTTGATCCAAACGCCGATGGGGGTGAATGACTTCGCGCTCTTGATAATCAGATCAAGATCATTCCCGATGCCGTCGACGTCGCGAGCAATGACCACCAGCCCGCCTTCCTCGGCGGCAAGCTCGAGAGAACTCTCGGCGCCCCGCGTGGCCGAATCAAGGACAATGCGATAGCTAAATCCCTGCGGTCTTCGACCCTGGGGTTCAACGATCACGAGGTCGAAGCGGTGGTCGCAGCAAAAATCAGGGGACGTGACGCCGCGCGCGAGGAAGGCGCGCGTGCTCACTGGCGCCGGCGTCGCGGGTTCGGTTGCCCGGCAACTCCCGGCCAACATCCACAGCGCACCAAGCGCCAGAGCACACCCGCCTGCCCTGGCAATTCTCGCCACCGCCGCAGCCCGCTCCACGCAAGCCCGGCAGAGTGAGCTCATTTTGCGAGACCCCGTGATCTTCATATTGGGTGATAGCCGCAGTTCGCAAGAAACGATTGGATAATTCCGCTACATTTTTGATGCTTCCTAAACAATCTATGCTGAACTTTGTGAACAAGGCATAAGGAACGGATAAGGATTTTGGGGCTAAAGCAAGGTTTTTGTTTGAGCAGTGATAAAGAAATTTTGTACATGCTGCTCCCCGACGAATGGCCTTAGCCCCATGAAGCTCGTTCCACAGCGACGGTTGGGAAGGGAAACCAGAGGATGACTCCGGCTCCCCTTCGCTGATAGTGCCGACTAGAATTTCACCATGATGCCCGCGCTGACGACGCTTTGGGTTTTGCGCAGATCTGGGAACCAGACGCCGCCGTTGCCGTTGGCCGCGCAGAACGTCGTTGCATCGGCCAAGTCCAAGTTCGTGTTATTGATCGCGGTGTAGGCCGCTGCACCGCTGTTGCAGACGTAGGCGGCGGGGTAGCCGTTATTGCCACCCGGAGGAGTAATACCGTGCCGGCCTGTCCAATACGGGACGTTCGAGTTGCGATACCCGGCTTCCCACCACCAGGTGATGTATTCTCTGGGCATCCACTGGAAAGTGATCGTGGTATCCCACATTTTGGCCACTTGACCGGGATTCTCCGTGAAATAAGGGGAGCCGGAGACGGCGTCCGCGCCATTGATCGGTGGCAGCAAAGTGAGATAGCGGCCGGGATTACTCATCTTGCCGCCGCCATACGTGAGGCCATACTTGTCGTGCCCCCACCAGATCCGGTTGTAACCCATCCAACCCGCAAACGAATCCTTGGTGGCTCCACCCGTGCACCTGAAACCGGGCCCGTACTGACAGCCCAAATCACCGGTCAGGGAGAAAGCCGCCTTATCAATTCCCTTGGGATTATTGGGGTGGTTGTAATACCTCACCTCGATGCTGTCGTCGGTGTGAATACGCTGGACATAGGGCACTCCCAAGTTATCTTGCCCGTACCCATATTGATTCATCACGAGCTTGAACCACTCCCTGGGCATGTACAGAAGCTGGCCTCCCAAACCCAGGTGGCCGTTGTACCGGTTATACGACTGCCAACCGTTAATGATCCAGGGCTCGATCTTCAGCTTGTTCGTGGGAAACCACTGGATGCGCAAGCCGTTGAAGAACCACGGCGTGTTGGAGGACACGAAGGACGGTTGATAAGTCCAGTTATCGAAGTTGTAGTAGCTGAACAGGCCGATGTACGAAACGAAAATTCCGGCATCGACGTTCAGACCATGGTTCACGTTGAAGTGATATCCACCGTAGGCCTCCGAAACATACTTATACGCCCCGCGGACATCCCATTCGCCGACCCCGGCGCTGGCGTCATTGCGCGGGGTCGTGGTCGCAAATAAGCCATCCATGGTCAGGATTCTGCCGCGTACGTTTTGCCAGTGGAAGTCACCGCCCACGCTGATCTGCTCCACCTGAACTTCGCCGGACCGGAACGATTCCGTCGCGCCGCCCATCGTGTGGTCGATGGGCTGATTAAAGTCCTCCATGTAGTGAGTATCGAACCGAATCTCCGGGGTGAAGAATTTCGTGTCCAGCACCGTGTCTTTGTTGCGTGGGGTGCCGTTTAACCAGGTAAAGTCGCCGTAGGCAAACGGGGTGAAATTGTCCACCCCTGTCGTGGCCTCGGGAGCTTCCAGGGCCTCGGGAAGGACGTGCTGGGGAGCGGGAGTCGCCGGCGCGGCCGCCGCCTGCTTGCTGGGCGGCATCGAAATTGCCGGCGCCTTTTCCGCGGACTTGATTCCAAATGCCCCCTCGAGCGAAGCCAGCAGGACGTGCTTAACGGGTGCGGGTTGTGCGGCAGCCACCGTTGTCGCGCTAGTCTTGGCGGGAGAAGCAACTGGCGCGGGTTGTGCCGGGGCAGCAACAGCACTGGCTGATGCGGCAGGTTCGGGTTGTGTAGCTGCCACGGTTGCCGCACTAGTCATGGCCGGTGAAACGACGGGCGCAGGTTGAGCGGATGCGACCGCTGGTGCGGCAGCCGGGGTGGCTGCCGGCGCTGCCCCCTTTGCCTCCTTGGCTTCCATAGCGGCCAAGCGTTGCTCCAATCGGTCCAGGCGCTCAAGCAGTAGCTTTTCCCGGTCAGTCAGGGGAGCGTCAGGCAAGTTCCCAGCGGCCGCGGGCGCGTGCGAATCAGCCGTCAGATTCGAGATTGCCGCTCCCCTCGACCCATCCACAGCGACGAGGGTTATAGCAACCCGCAGATCCTGTCGTGGCGCCAGGTCGATAGTGGTCGCCGAGGAACTGGCCAGTCCTCCCTTGGTCGCTCTCAATTGGTAGCGTCCCGGCCTGAGGTTCTCAACCACGAAAGTCCCGGCATGATCACTAACGACATTCCGGTCGAGGTTATCTTCTACGCTGTGCACCGACACCTGCACTCCGGGCACCGGCGCTCCCAGGGCATTGAGGGTAACCCCGTGGACATCGCCGCATGCGGACCCGGCCTGGGCAGAACTCAGGCTCATGAACAAACAACACGAAACCGCCAGCACCCCCGCGCAAGCAGCTTTCCTGTGCAATTTGAATGCGTGCAACCAAGATGGAAACAGGTTCACCCTACCCAACCTGGAATTGGTTTTCATTTGGTCCTCTCTTTCTTAGGAGTTTTTCAAGTTCGTCAATGCAATGCAAGCGCCAATGGGTAAGCCCTTCAAAGCGCCCGGGTTCGCGCCTCATGGATTGTCAATCTCTTCGCGAATTCGCGAAGTTCGCTAAAAACAATGCGGGGCGATTGTCAGCTACATAAGACCGCACCTCCCATCAGTTGAAGCGATTTGGCCGGGTGGCCGCCCTTCCCATATCGAAAGATAGGGTACCCGGCATGAAGAAGGCATAAATGCGTTATAAGGATTTTAAGAAGAACCCATAGTTTCCCTTTATGCGCGTCATGGGACGGTGGGGGCGATAAGAGGCTACAGGAATCATTCCTTGGGGTGATAGTGAGTCCGCGCCCCGCAGGCCTCGCTGCCGGATCATGTCTCCGCCCAATCATCTTGGCGAAGCGGGGAGATTCATCTGGGGGGCGCACAGAGAGGTCTGAACAATATCCACAAACGCCTTCGCGGGTAGCGACAAGGGACTCCCGCGCCGGTACACCAATCCCAGTTCGCGGTAAAGCTTCTGCCCTTGCAAGGGGACCAACTTGAGTGTTCCCGCCGCCACTTCCGTCTGTGCAAAGGCTTGCGGAAGTAAAGAGATGCCAATCCCGGCCGAAACATATTTCTTGATGATTTCAACGCTCGCCAACTCCATCGAAATCTGCAAGGTCTTCTTGTAAGGCCGCAAGAGGTCCTCGATCATCTTGCGAGTCCTCCCGGTTTTAGGCAGTAGTAACGGGTAGAAGGAGATGTCCGCAGGCGTGATTTCGTTCTTTTCTACCAAGGGATGTTTGGACGGCAACACCACTTTGAGCTCTGCCGAGAAAATCGGGATGATCTCCAGTCCTTTTACGTTGCGGGGCAAGGAAACGATGCCAATTTCCAAATTTCCTTCTTGAATTTTCTCCACGATTTTGTGGCTGAAGTTCCTGTAAATGTTCACTTGCACCTGTGGGTAGAGCCGCCGAAAGCCCGCCAGGGCGTTGGGCAAGACGTAGAGACAGGTGGCGTCATTAGTTCCTATGCGCAGGCTACCGCGGGGGCTCTCCTTGATCTGACCGATGGCCTCCAAGGCCTCGGTGCGGAGAGCCAGCAATTCTTCGGCGTAGCGGCGAAGCGTGGCGCCGGCTTGCGTGAGCCTCACGGCTTTGAAATCGCGGTCGAAAAGCTTTCCCCCGAATTCCATCTCCAAGCGCTGAATCTGCTGGCTGAGCGTGGGCTGAGTGCGATAAAGAATGGATGCAGCGCGTGAGAAGTTCCTCACCTTGGCGACCTCGAGGAAACCCTCGAGATAGTCAAAACTCATACGATGTCGGACCCGCGTTTGTTTCACCATGCATCCCTGTCGTCCGCAGATTTGAGGCGCACCCCTCCACACAGACTACGCCGGGCTTTGTAAACAAGGCATAAGGAACGGATAAGGAATTTGGGAATAAACATAGATTTAACTTTGAGCTGGAATAGATAAACTGGGTGGGTGGGGAACCGATCAACAGGCTCGCCAAGCCATTGAACCAGACTCCCGTTGCCCTGCTTTCGCCCAAAAAAGAATCGAATAACGCCGGGGCAGGTGCCTCAAGGTATACTGTCAACCGCACCGAGGAGGTAGCTTACCTTTGCGTTACAGTTTGGCTATGGTGGTGTTGTTGTGCGCCGCCTGCCTGGAAGCGGGCGGTGATGCTTTGATGCGCGTGGGGCTGCGCAGCCCCACGCACACGCGGGCCGCCCTGTTTTTCGTACTCGGCGGCCTGGTCCTCACTTTTTACGGATACACAGTCAACGCGCCGCCTTGGGACTTCGGGCGGCTCCTGGGTGTGTACGTGGCCTATTTTTTCGTCGTGGCGCAATTGATCTCCTGGCTCGGCTTCGGCCAAAAACCCACTCCCATGATTTTGTTGGGAGGAGCTCTCATCGTCGTCGGCGGATGCGTTGTGTCTTTGGCGAGATGAAAGCAGGTTTCAGGTGCCGGGTGTCAGGCGTCAGGGTCCAGCCCTTACGTCTGCCCGATTTCTGGTCAGAGTGCTGTTAGCCTCCTGCACAGCTTTCGATTCCTCGATCGCCCTTGATGCGTGACGAAAGCACCCAGGCAACCACGTGGATGCTGTCCATAAGAACTTCATGATGATTCTTCATGTAATCCTTATGAAGAACTTATGCTTTCTTCATTGTTGACCGCGTAGCGTAGATTGGGGACGACTAAGGATAACTTGCCCGTCTTGCCCTGCGCCGCCCCTTCCAGCTTTCGGCGGACCTCTCAGCCCGGCAGGCTTTCAAGTTCTTGCTGAAAGGAGGATCGCTCAGGTGGATTTCAGGATTCTGGTCGTAGACGATGACGTGCAAATTCGCCGCGTCCTGCGCGCCACGCTCAGTGCGGCGAGGTATGAGGTCGACACGGCCTCCAGCGGCGAGGAGGCCTTGGAGATGATGAAGGACCGAAAATACCACCTGGTCCTTCTGGATTTGAGCATGCCTGGGGTGGACGGACTGGAACTGTGCCGTACCCTCCGCTCCACCTCCGAGGCAGAAATTATTATTATCAGCGTAAGAAGTATTGAGAAAGATATCATTGCGGGCCTGGATGCGGGGGCGGACGATTATGTTACCAAACCCTTTCGCATGCCGGAATTGCTGGCGAGGATTCGCTCCGCGCTCCGCCGGAGTGTGGCTTCTCTGGAATCGGGTCCCCATAAGCTCACCCTGGGCGCCGTGGACATTGACTTCCGCGACCGGCGCGTCACCGTCGACGGAAAGGACGTCCGGCTTACGCCCAAGGAATTTGAAGTCCTGCACTATCTTGCCAACCATCCCGACAAACCCATCCCCCACCGGGAAATTCTGAGCGCGGTGTGGGGACCCGAGCACAGCGAACATCACGAGTACCTCCGGGCCTTCATCAAACAACTCCGCAAGAAGATCGAGCCCGAACCCGCCCGGCCCCAATACCTGATCACCGAGCCTTGGGTCGGCTACAAGCTGCGATTGAGCTGATCGCGAAGCGCGGCGTCGCCTGAAAAGGCATTCCCCACAGCCTGCCCAAGCAAAAGGGTAAGCGCAGTCTAGGGCGAGTTGAATTCTGCGACCGCCTCGATCATCGCGCGGATATTAGCCCCGGGCATTCCAGGGCTGACCCCGCCGCCCAGAGAGAGAATGACGCCTTCCCTGCCCGCCTTTTGCAAAAGGTTCAGCGTTGCCGTTTTGACTTGCTCCGGTGTTCCGCGCACACCGATTTCCAGCGGAGACACGTTTCCCATCAGACAGATCTTTCCTCCCGTCCTCTTGCGAGCTTCGTTGAGATCCAGTTTGTGAGTCCAATTCAGAACGTCGATGCCCACATCGGCCAGATCTTCCAGGAAGGGATCGATGCGGGCGTCATTGTGGTACACCTTCACCCAGGATGAGGGAAAGCTGGAAAAGACTTTTTGCAGGTAAGGATGGGCGAATTCCTGGTAATGCTTTCGGGAGAGAAACCCAACGATGTCGTCGAGGACGAGAATGCCTTCCACACTATCACCCACCGCCTCCGCCTGGGCTTTGAGCCATTGGACCGTGGCGTTCGTGGTGTAAGACAGGAGCTTGTGCACGCCGGCAGGGTTATCCGTAATGTCCATCATGAACGGGGTCAGGCCACGGAGGAAGACTGCCAAGGCGAGCGGGCCGCGTGCGGCGACCACGGGGATGGTGTATCCTGCTTCAAAGATGCAGCGCTTCAATGCCCGGTACTGGCGGAGCGCAGCGGGCATGAGACCGTCCGTCTGGGGGTCGACTTCCGAAAGTTGATCCAAATCTTCCAAATGGAACAACATCGGCCATTCGGAGGGAGTTTGATCCGCCGGGAACCGCACCTTGCCCCCTAAGGCGGAGGGTTCGATGGCCATTCCATATTCCACCCACCAGGAAGGGAAAACGATAACTTCGGGGAATTCCTTTATGATTCGGAGGTTGGATTGAAACCAAACCTCCTGGTCGAAATAATAATGAATATGCTGAATACCCAGATATCCCGGTATCCAAGGACTGTCCATAATGAGGGAAATAGGCACGCGATCAGCTTTCTGGAGTTTTGCCGCTGCCTTGAATTGTTTCCATTGTTCGGCCCGCATCGTTTAATCCTCATTCCACAGTTCGTCAGGTTCCCGCTTGGTCCGCCATTCACCGGGCGAGATTAACGGTTCCCACTGGTCAGTTCAAGAGGGAATTGAGCGCGATGGAATCCTGGCTGGCAGGCGCCATCGGCTGATTTACGATTTGTAAATTGCGATTTTCGAAGTCAGCAAATTGGTTCATCTTCTCACCTGATACTACCGATAGCCGATACGGGGAAGTCTGTCACGCTTGAGGATTGGCCGTCGGCGCTGCCCCCTTGCCGACCCATGCGTGGTGGTCAGGCCAGGCTCTAAAGGTCGACTCCACCTCGCCCCGATTCATCGCGCAACCTACTGCATTTTCGGCCAAGAAGCGTGATCGGTTGTTATCGAGTAGCGCTCAATGGGCCCATTTTCGTGTAAAAAGCCCGTTTCGTCACTGGATATTTTGTCCATGCCCGCTCGTGTTTTCTTGCATATAGTCGGGTCATGCTTCATTTTTAACATCTTTTTTTGTCAGCGCCCCACTCCTCACCCGGATCAGTCTAACCTCCCTACTTTCAATAACTTGATTCTCGGCTTCCCCCCATCGCGTTCCTCCCAAGTCTCTACTAACTAGCTGATTTTTCATAAATATAGTCGCCTCAGGTGCGGTTTTCGTCAACTTCCGCCTCGCCGGCTTGGCGTTTGATCATCAGGAAGATTTTTGTCAGCCGCCACAGTCGGCGCAGGCTGGAGTCTTCCATCCTTTGCATCAGCAGGGCACTTTCGTCCCGGGGAGCCATCAGCGCGGCGATATTCTCGGGTGACCGGACCTTATCAAATTCCTCCACGAGCAGTTCTTCCTTCCTGGCGTAGGGCATGATGACCTCATCCAGCGCGGCCCGAAGCTCCTGGCGCGCCGCTTCCCTTTCCTGCCCCTCGATTGCCGAAGGGGTGGGCCCGGTATCGCCATTTTCGTTTGCCGGCCCCGGCGCCTTCGCTGCTGCTTCCCCGTAGGACCGGAGAAGAGGGAAGAGTTTTCGGACGTCATCCGGCGGGCTGGCCCCGAAAGCGTTCACTAAGGCCTCGATTTCCCCGGGCAAGGGGGTGGAATCCGGGCGGTTGAGCATCCTGCCGATGGCGCACAGGCGCTCGTATATATCATGAATTTGCAGCATCCTGGGGCCGGCCAGGAGTTGTTCCATTTCCAACCCGCTTCGCACGCGCTTCACGGCCAAGCCGTCCTGCATCCGTTCGGCGCGCTTCATCCGCCACAGAGTGTGCCCCATCTGCAATACCACCTCGCTTTGTAAACCCCCGCGCGGCTGCAAATCATCCACCAGGGATTGTAGCAGGGCCGCGTGTTTCTTCGGGTCTTCCCCCAGTGCGATCATCGCCTCGTTCGCCGCCTGGGAATAGAACCCGTGGACCAACCTGGCCGCGGCGGAGTTGGCCCTGCCCGCGGGCGTCACCGCTCCCCGCGATTTGCGGGCATTCGAGCGCTTCGCCGCCAGGTTTCTTTCCGTCATTTTTTGCTTGCGAATTAAAGACATTGGAACCTCCCAGAGGCAGAGGCAAGTGGCAAGTGGTGAGTGGTCAGTCAGCGTGGCTGGAGTCAGAAGTCAGAAGTCAGGATACTGCCTGCTGCCTTGTGCCTGCTGCCAACTGTTCTATGGATTACGCCGACCCCTTGCATAGGTCTGCGGCCTTTCCCGCCAGCCCGCGCCGGCCTCAGAGCCCAGTATAATATGGCTACGTTGCTTGTCAATAACGAAATTAGGCTACATTGCAGAATTGCCAGGCTAAGACAAAAGGTCAGGAATTTCCCCTGCGGGGAAGAGAAAATCTCCTGCGAGGGTGTCTAATTGTCCGAAATCGTTCCTGCGCGCGAGCCTATGTAGCGCCGGCACCTTGCCGGCTTGCCAGCGCGACGCTGGCGCTAGATGTGCATGAAAGCAATCGTAGCGCGTGCCTCCCGCTGAAGTCCGCGGCTTTTCACGCCCGCCGACGACAATGCCCTCCACGCGACACAAAGCAGCTAATGGTGCAGTTTCCGGCCAGCCGACCGCCCGCCCGGAATGTGAAAGCTTAAACAATTCGAAACCGATGGCGCGATGATCTTCACGTAATCGCAACCCATCCGTCCCGAGTAACGGGTAGTGTCTCAGTTTGAATTTCAGAGAGAAAGGTTTGGAATTGGAATTGCGAAGACTAGAGGGATTATGGATTTGAAACATGAGTTAATTTGCCATAAGCTGTCCGCGTGGACCTTGAGCCCAAAAAGAGAAATGTGGATATTACCCTCGTACTCGTGGGGGTGGCTGTGGGAATAATCCTATTTCTCGCTCCGAAAACCGTGACAGTTACAGTTGTTTGCTTGGTGGCGCTGCTCGCCTTACTGACCCATCCAGTAGCTTATCTCACAGTCTGGCTCAGTAATAAAAAACCGCGTCTTATTGTTGGACGCATTGTCATTGCTGAAATCGTATTACTTCTTGCGGTCTTAGGTTTTGGGCGTTATGTGTGGCCTCAGAGCAACCAAGAAGCCCGGATACAAATCTTATACAAAAACGCCGAGTTTAATGGTCACACGATTGTTTCAGGAGGTCGCCAAGGTGTCGTGAATGGCCTTGTCATTCCCACCTTTCAGATAAAGAGCGCTGAGGGGAATCAGCCCATTACTTCACTCTCAGTCCGGTTGTATTTGTCAGAAGGGGGTGCCCGTTGGGATGGCCCTTGGCTGCCGACTGAGAGCGACGACCAGAAATTTCCAGCAGAATATTATTGGGGGATACAGTTTCCGGTTAGTTCGGGAGAGCCTTGGAACACCCCATCGTTTGTTGCACAAAGGGGAAGGGGAGAACCGTGGAGTCACATGGTCTTTGGCAAGATGAATGTCTTCTATGGAATATCACGGCCGGAAACGGTTAGTTTTGCGATCTGTGTAGAATCAACCAGTGAATCATGTGAGAAATAAGCAGAATACTGGGTTCCACTATACTATTACCTCAATCTCGGTTTCGCTTTTTGTAAGGACCGCGAGGCCCAAAGGTTGGTAGTGTCTCAGTTTGAATCTCAGAGATCAGGATTTGATATTCCTTTTCCTCCCATGTCATCCTGCGCTCTGCCCTTCAGCGCGAAGGATCTGCAATGGTCTTCGGGGGTTGGTATCTTTTTTCGGGCGCCCGGGGTTCCGCGGGGTGTTTTGCTGGCCGAATTGCGCGACCGTCTTGCAACAAAACGGTACCTGCGGGATAGTTTCAGTCAGGAGAAGCACCCGACCAAAACCTTCCGACGATCAGGTCATAGATATGCGTCGCCACGTACTCATCTGTTAGCCTCGAAACATCGAAAATCCTCGCCCAGCTCCATATCTTGAGTTGATAATCGTTCGGTGCCCCACCGACACTTTTTATCACGACCCAGTGATCGAACTTGAGGTTTTCGGGAGGAGGTGGACCATCATTTATAAGTCGGCAGTCTATTGCCGCTATAACAAAACTCCCATTCCTCAACGCTCGAGCGATGCCATCTATCATCTGCTGGACCCCTGCTTGAAGCGTCTTGATGGTCTTTGTATGCGTATCGAAACCTATCTGCTTCCTCACGACGCCGCGCAGCCATTGCTCGCGGTACCTGTAATATTTTTCCCACTCTGCCTGGTCGTTTCTGGCGATGCAGTTATGTGCGATCGTCACGTCGGCGCCGAGCAGGTCGCGGAGGATGAAGGCCAGCGTATCCGTCCGCAAGGCCAGGTTTCCTGCGCGAGTGAAATACTTACGGGAACCAATGCCAAAGATCCGCGGTTCACCAAAATACGTATTGAAATCGCACTTCTCGGTGGTGTACCTGCTCGGGTCGGCCGCTTTGAGCAGATAGCCGAGGGCGCGGCTCACGCAAAAGTCGGTAAAGGGTTGCTGATGGAATAGCGGTGCGTCATGTAGCGCAGCCACGGCGTCCAGTCGATCCTGCGTGCCTGGCGCGGCGCGGTGCACGGCTTTTTGTAACTTGGGTCGCTGTTGATGCCACATCTCAGCGTCTCGCCGGATAAGGTACGGGAGATCGATGTGAAACGCTCCACATCCGGTGGGGAACTCGTGCAGACCTGGATGATCAGTAATCACCGTCTCCCCCCCCCACAAATCCCAAAACGTCGCCGCAGCTAGGTCGCTCGCCCTTTGCGGGCGCTGAAGGAGAAGTACATGGAGGGCGGCAGCCATTCCGCAAATGCCAAACGGGCCCTGGTCCACGTCCTTCTGACTCAAGATTTGTGCCCAACGATCGTGGATCTCCTGTTTGAGCTTACCGGCCTGGGGCCCGTGCGGATTGGGAGCCTGAACGAGTTCACGTAGACGGCATCGGGGGCAGTAATTCTGCGCAAAATAATCATATCGGTAGTTACATACGCCGCAGGTTGGCATGGCTCGTCCTTTCTTGCATCTGTTTTCCTGGCAGGATTCGTCGGGGCCTTCCCATCCTGCCGGGATCCTTGTGGCACAGCCCTTACCACTTCGTTAATCGGAACGTTTGTAGTGGGAAACACAAACCGGCGGGAAGCTCGCCGCCGGTCGTTTCATCGGACGGGGCCCCTGCTTCTCCGGGACTTCGAAGTTGACGTGATCCGCGATCCGAAAAGCCTGCAGGCACTCACTGAGGGTGGCATTCCCGTCGGCTTCTCAACGCTAATATTGCCGTCAGGCACGCCCGACTCACGAGGTGCCAACAGCCACCTCAGATAAATCGGAACGGAAATAGACGGCTAGAGGGCGCGAGTATCTACCTCAGATGTGCCGAAGTCAAGAAGAAACGTTATACCGGTTTTCCGCGGAGGGCCGGTGGGAAGGTCGTTACCGAATGACCGGTTTTCGGCAGTGAGTGGTGAGGGGTCAGTGGTGATTGGCTAGCGGTTAGTGGAGAGTTCGGGTGAATCATGTGATTCAGTCAGAACGAGATCATCGATGACGTAAAAACTTGAGCGGTTCGGGCTTCCCGATGCCGCTGAACGCGGAAACCGGGACGGGAAGCTGTGAAAGAATTAACAGTTTCACGCCAAGGCGCAAAGACGCAAGGCAACGCAAAGAAATCTCCTTTATTCACTTTGCGATCCTTTGCGTCTCAGCGTCTTTGCGTGAGCTGTTTTGTTCTCCAATCGATTTTTTCACAGCTTCCGGGCGCCACGTTTCCAGGTTTCGATGACCAACCTCCAGAGCCCGTATCCAAGCCTGCGGACGATACCAGAGAAGGACAGGCACAGCGTGAGTCAACTGAAGCTACGATTTGTTCCTGGTAGTGATAATCGACCACGGTCGGTTCGAGAAAAGAAAATTCAAACTGAGACACTACGGAGTAACGGGCCACATGGAAAGTGCACCACTACTGTTGTAAACTGATGGGCTAAACCAGCATGAGGAGATACCCAGTGAAACGATCAGCTTTTCTCTTCCTTAGAATGAGTTTTGTGGTCGCCTGCTTACCCGGAAGTTTCCCCTCCTTTGCCGCGCAGATGCCGCAGGTCAAGGGAGAGACCGTCGTTCTCATACGGCATGGCGAGAAACCGGCAGCGGGACTCGGCCAGTTGACCTGCAAGGGACTTAACCGGGCGCTCGCGCTGCCCTCCCTGCTCATCGGACGCTATGGAAAGCCGGATTTCATCTATGCACCAAATCCCAGCGTGCAAGTGAATGAGGGTCACCGTCAGCCGACTTACTCCTATGTGAGGCCGCTGGCAACCATTGAGCCCATTGCAATCCGTCTCGGGATGCCGGTGAATACTCAGATCGGGTTCGACCAGATTGATGAACTCCAGCAGGCATTGCTACAGCCAGCCTATGCCCACTCGCTGATCTTTGTGGCCTGGGAACACATTATGTTGTACGAGTTCGCCCGGCAGATGCTCCAGTCCTACGGGACCGGTCCAGCAGAGGTGCCTGACTGGCCGAACAGCGATTATGAAACCATTTATGTCTTCCACATCACAAGGTCAGGCAAGGACGGGACTCCGCAAGCCACACTGGAAATCCAGAAGGAAGATCTGGGGGACACACTGAAAGACACCTGCCCTGGCCCACAGTAGATGGTGGGCGAATGACGGGCAAACCGGAAAGTGCACCACTACCACAAAGCATCGGCGCTTGGCCCGCCCCCGGCGAAAGCGCTAGTATTGCCTCCAGCGTTATGACCAGCCCCATGAAATTCACGGGCGCGGCCACAGGCGCACGCCACGTTTTCTGAAGGATTCGAATCGTGGGTTACAAAAACCTTGCGGCAAGTTACGTTGGTGCTGTAGCGATGAACCAGAATCGACATCTCCCGTTATCCAGCTTCTACTTTCTGGAGCGAAAGGAGCCGAGCCGCCCGCCGCTTGACGATCTGCGTGCTACCGTTCAGGCTCACCTGGCCGGGCTGGGCCTCGTGGCGGAAAAACTTCGGCGCCGGCGCATCGCGATTGCCGTGGGGAGCCGCGGCATAGCCAGCTTGCAGGAAATCGTTCGCGCCATCTGTGGCTGGTTGAAGGCGCAAGAGGCGCAACCCTTCATCATCCCCGCCATGGGCAGTCATGGGGGAGGAACGGCCGAGGGCCAGCGCCAGATTCTGGCGGACTATGGAATCACCGAGGCGGGCGTGGGCGCGGAAATCCGCTCCTCGACGGAAACGCTCCGGGTGGGAACGACGCCCCAGGGGTTCCCCGTTTTCGCCGACCGCCACGCGTGGGAGTCCGACGGCATCGTGGTGGTCAACCGCGTGAAGCCCCATTCCGACCTGATCGGCGGCATCGAAAGCGGCATCTTGAAAATGATGGCCATCGGACTGGGCAAGCGTGAGGGCGCCACCGAAGGTCACAAGCAATTCGTGAAGTACGGGTTTGAACCCACCATCCGCGCCGTCTCCGCGAGTATACTGGCGAGCGGAAAAGTTCTGTTCGGAGTCGCGATCGTCGAGAATGAAATGCACGCCGTTGCGGACGTGCGCGCGGCTCTGCCCGAGGGCATGGTCGCGGCGGAAGAATCCGCCCTGGCGCTGGCGCGAGCGTTGATGCCTCGGCTGCCTTTCCGCCGCCTCGATCTGCTGATCGAGGACGAGATGGGGAAGAACATCAGCGGCGCGGGGATGGACACCAAAGTGGTGGGCCGGGCCCGCGGCATGGCGCCCGGCGAGGGTCCCGCCATCTCCGTTATTTTCGCTCGCGATCTCACCCGCGAGAGTGGTGGAAACGCCGTCGGCGTGGGCAACGCCGATATCATCCACGAGCGTTTCTACCGGAAAATCGACCTCCAGAAGACCTATGTCAACGCCATAACCGCGCTGAACCCCGTGGGCGGGCGGTTGCCCATGCACATGCCCTCGGACCGCGCCGCGCTGGATTTTGCCCTTGCCCACTTGGGAAGCCCCGAACCCGACGCCCAGCGCTGCGTTTGGATTCGGAACACCCTCAGCCTGAACCGTATTGCCATTTCTCCGTTGCTGCGAGATGAGACCGACTCTCCCCAGCACTGGCGTTTGGCTGATAACCCCTTCGACGCCGAATTCGACGCCGCGGGAGATCTCCGGTCGCCCTTCGAGCGCGGCTGATTCAGGGATATGATTATTCATCCGCTCGCGCCCTTCAACTTTACGCAAACGCTGCGGTTTATCCTGTGCCCTCCCGCTTTGCTCAACGGGCGGCAGTTCGCCCCCTTGTTGGATCACTTTGTAGACGGCGAATACCGCCGCGTGATGGAACTCGGCACGCAACTGATTCTTTACGGAGTGCGCGAGGAAGGCCATCTGCTCGACCCCGCGCTGCGGGTCCGGATTTTGGCGGGGCCGGACCATGATCGCGCGCGGCGGGCCGTCGCCCGCGAGGTGGCGCGTCAATTCTCCACCGGCCTTGACCTCCAGCCCTTCTATGCGCTGGCGGAGAGGGATCCGGTGCTTCGCCAACTCATTGTTCACTTCCGCGGTATGCGGGTTCCACAAGCCCCGCGAGTTTTTGAGATTCTTATTTCCGCCATCATCGAGCAACAGGTGAACCTCTCCTTCGCGCACAAAGTGAAGAAGGCGCTGATTGACACGTACGGGCGCGGGGTGGATTTCGAAGGCCGCCGGTACCGCGCGTTTCCTGAGCCTGCCACGCTGGCCCTCACCACCCCGGGCGAAATGCTGCGCCTTCAGGTTTCCGGCCCCAAGGCCCGCTACATCATCACTATTTCACGTCTCGCCCTCGACGGCACGCTCGACCTGGAAAACCTGCGACCCCTTGAGCCGGCATTGGCCCACGAAAAGCTCTTGGAGCTGAAAGGCGTCGGGCACTGGACGGCACAGTACGTGGGACTGCGCGCGCTGGGGCATTTGGATTGTCTGCCCGCCGCGGACGTGGGTTTGCAGAAAGTCATCCAATACTTCTACGGACTGCGCAAGCGGCCAACCCCCGAACGCGTGCAAAAAATGGCTCGGGCATGGCAAGGCTGGCGAAGCTATGCCACTTTTTACCTCTGGCTCACCTACTGGGAAAATGCCGAATGGAAGAGCCAGGTCCGGCAGGAAATCCGGGCCAACCGCGCCACCGGGGTGCAGTGACTGGGTCGCGACAAGCTGGGTAGTGCCGGTAATGAAGGTCTGCGGTTCGTCCCGAACTGACAACAAAAAAGCCGGGGACTTAACAAACAGGTCCGCACTACGCTTGCTTTCAGCCACGGCGGCACCGTGGCTACGCTCTCCCGAAAACAACGTCGTTCATTCCCTACCTAAAACGGAAACAGCCCCGAGCAAGCGGTTTTGCGCTGCTCGGGGCTGTAGTGATGGCGCTCGGTTCCTGAGACGCGATGCGGGTCACGGTAGTGCGAGGGCTAGAAATACAGCGTGATGAACTTCTGATAGCTGGCCACGCCGTGTATGTATCCCCAGCCGTTAATGACCCGGTCCCAGGCATCCAGGATAAACGAATGGGCGCAGTGGGTGGAGGTCGGGTCGCCGGACACCGTGGCATTCCACGGCGCGGGGCCCGGAGGCGGGACGACAACCCCCGTGATCCCGGCCCATAAGCGGGACGGCGTTATGTGGTTGCTGTAACTATCCGACGACACCGCCTTGGACTGGTTGTTTCCCCAGTAGGACGCCAGGCTCCATCCCAGCAGATGGGACTGCGGAGCCGAGGCCGTCACCTGGAATGTAAACGTCGGTGCACCCGTGTTGACGATCGCGCAGGTGCCTACGGGCACGTTGCCGGGTTGCTGGAGGATCTGCTGGATGTTGACGACGGGTACGGTGTTATCAATCATCAGGGTAGCGGAGCGGCCGGGGTCGGTATAGTGCCCAATCTCGGAACCCGGGCTTTCGCTGGCGAACAGCTTGATGCTGATCTTGTTCAGACCATTGGGTTGGCCGGTGGTATCCAGCAGAAGCCCCAGCCAGTTGTTAAGCCAGATCTGACCGGCGGAACGCAGGAGATAGTAGCCGCTCGTCGGCACCGTGGTTTGCAATTCGAACTCTTTAAGAGCGACGCTCCAGAGATAGTCGCTGAAGGACTGCGTCACCATGACTCCCGGCGCGGGCGGCCCCCCCGGTCCGTCGATGAATACCTGGTAGAAATTGGCACCCGCACTTCGGGCGGCCTCCCAGTTGATCATCAGGGGCAGGGTGCCTCCGAAGGGGCAATCCTTGACCTGGAAGAAATACGTTGGGTCCATGGTGGTGTCGGCATAGCCGTTCGGGAGGTGCGTGGCGTCCGCCGGCACGAAACCAATGCCGAGGAGAATCGGGCCGGCCGCTGAATACACGGAGGCGGTCAGATCGACCTCGCTGACGACGGTCGCGCTGGCGATCAGGAGTTGATTGGACGATAGGACGGCGACACTGTAGGGCGCGGGTGACGTCGGTCCGGCGATCGCTGTGACTGTCGCCGGGGAGGTGGTAAGGGCGGCCTTGAGCACGGTCCCCGTGGGGTTGGGTTGAGGAAACAGGATAACACTCTCGCCGGCGTCCGCCCAAGTGAGATGGCGAGGGCCGTTCAGGCCGCTCGCCATCACGACGCTGGTGTTCGCCACGAGGTCAAAACGGGTGATGGTGCCTGCGTCGCTACTCACATAAATGAAACGGCCGTCGCTGGTCACCAGAACGCCGCGGGGATTGGCAATTGTTGCCACCACCGTTTTGGTGCCGGTCGCCAAATGGATCTGCTGGATGTGGCCGCCGGTAAACTCCGCCACGTAGGCGACGCCATGCGCTTCGTCCAACGCCAGTTGGTCCACGCCATTCATTCCGCTAGCCACCACCGTGGCGGCGGCGCGGTTCATGTTGGTCAAGCTGAGGCGAAGCAGGGTGCCGGGATTCTCCGTGACATAGGCATGGAGGCCGTCGACACTGAGTTCAACATCCGAAGGAGCGTTAAACCCGCTGCCCAGCACGGTCTTGACGTGAGTGTGGGCGGTGACGGCGCTGATGTTGCCCGCACCGCTGTCGGCAACGTACAGTTGGTCGGTACTAACGCGATAGGAACTACCGGTCAGATCAGCAAAACCGGTGGCGATGGTCGTAGGTATAGGAAGTGGCACTGGTGCCTCCGTTACGCCGGGATGATCCCGGTGTCAGTGATATTTTAGGTTCTTTGGGAAAATGCGCCCTTTCAAATCCAAGTTTGCTGTAAGTCAAACTGGATGTCAAGGAAATAACTATAAATCTTGCAACACCCCTCGACTTCTTGCGTTTCGTTCGCCCGCATCGCTCGCGGCAATAGGTGGTTTGGACGATAGGACCGGGGAGGATGGGTCATCGCGGTAGACGCCCGCGCCTTGCGCCAGCCCAGCGCTAGCCCGCCTAAATTAAAGTTCAAGTGAGGGGAAGTCAGTAATTCAGGAACGGGCTGTCTCCTCAAAGAAAAAGGGGAGTCACGCGACTCCCCTTCGGGAAAGCTTTCCTGCTCCTGAAAGACTTAGCCAGCGATCGGTGAATCTGTGGAAAAGGCGGTCGTCGTCGAATTCTGACGAATCACGCCGGATTGGTCGGTGAAGTAGTAGTTGGTGCCAGTCGAGC
>Ga0326728_10007750_pt1 | contig 27253 bp, 35 predicted proteins | sample MB3enrmetagenome_FD_207602 | JGI IMG/M metagenome (GOLD analysis project Ga0326728, IMG submission 207602) | Lab enriched peat soil microbial communities from McLean, Ithaca, NY, United States - MB31MN | ecosystem: Environmental > Terrestrial > Soil > Wetlands > Peat | place: USA: New York...
ACGTGCGCTACCATCCCGGCCATGTGCGCAAGTTGCTGCGGCAATTGGGCTACTCGGTACAGCGACCGACCACGCAGTTGGTGCAGGCGTCGACGGCCAAGAAAAACCGCTGGGAGCGATCCACCTAGCCGGGGATAGTTTTGGATTGTATGGGATGACGAGGAGTTGGTCGGCATGGGCGGAATGCGCGGGGCGTAATGGTGGGGCGACAGGGTATAGCGGAGTGAATAATAAGTAGGCTTGGCCGCTAGTCGTTATTTCGAAGCCACTCTCATCTTTTGTACATACTGCGTTGGATGACAAACCCGAATCCAATTAAGACCAATCCCACTATCAGCAAGGGTAAACCTGACTGACGTGGAACAAGGCTGGAACTAAACTTATTAGGGGTCCATCCAAACAGCAAACGGAAGGCCCCGTTATAGGCAAATATGCCACCGGCTGCAAATAGGATAACGGCAAACCGTTTCATCAAAGTAACTTGATCAGGTCCTGTCGTGTGATGACATCGCGATTGGCAGCCTCATGGCTGCCTCGGCAGCACTACGCCTGAGAACTGTGGCCGCCGGTGATGTAGCGCTCGAGTTCGCGGATGGTGAATTCGTGGGCGGAAATGATGGCCTTGACCACGTCGCCGATGGACACGATGCCAACCAGTTGGCCGTTCTCCATGACGGGCAAATGCCGCAGGTGCTTGTCGGTCATGATCGCCATGCAGTTTTCAATCGTGTCGTCGGGGCTGACGTAGAGCACGTCTTTGGTCATCAGTTCTCCAACGGTTGTGGTTTTGGACGATCGGCCTTTGAGGATAACTTTGCGCGCGTAGTCGCGTTCGGTGAACATGCCCGCGACGTTTCCATTTTCGATCACCAGCACGGCGCCCACATTCTTTTGGGCCATCAACTCCAGCGCCGCGTACACGGTTGCCTGTGGTGCGATTGACCAGACTTGGCTCCCCTTCTCCTGCAATAAATGTCTCACACTATACATAAAGGTTCCTCCATCGCCCGCCTGAAGGCAGTGTAGCTTGGTTGCCGCACCAGAGCAAGCTGAAGAGTGAAGAATTGGTCGGGGCGGCCGGATTTGAACCGGCGACCTCCTGCGCCCAAGGCAGGCGCGCTAATCCAAGCTGCGCTACGCCCCGAACCGTCGGGCAGTGTAAGACAAAGCGAGAGGTTAGGCAACCGCCAGCTTGACGACAATCAGCTTGCCGATTTTCAAAATCATCCCATCGTGAACGGATACGCGGGCCTTCTCATCGGCAATCCTCCGTCCATCGAGTGAAACGCCACCTCCCTGAATCAGTCGCCGAATCTCGCTTCGGCTGCTAAACTGGTGTGCTTTCTCGATCAGCTCAATGATCCAGATCTCACCAGAAGCCACGGGCAACACGCGGGCGATCTCGCTCAGTTGTTTTTTTGAGAACTGCTTTTCGAAATCCAGTCGCGCTTCGTCGGCGGCTTCGCTTCCGTCGTACTGCGCGACAATGGTGTGGGCGAGTGCCTTCTTCACTTCCATCGGATGAGCATCCTTGAGCGTAGTGATTTCGGCAGGGGTTTTGCCGAGCAGGAGGCTGTACCATTTCCACATCAGTTCATCGCTGATCGACATGGTCTTGCCAAAGATGTCCTTAGGCGAATCGTTCAGGCCGATGTAGTTGCCTTTGCTCTTGGACATTTTCTCGACGCCATCGGTGCCTTCAAGGATCGGCAGAATCATCACGATCTGCGGTTCTTGTCCCGCGTCCCGCTGGAGGTCGCGCCCGACGAGGTTGTTGAAAGTCTGGTCCGTGCCGCCGAGTTCGACATCGGCGCGGATCATCACGGAATCGTGTCCCTGCATTAGCGGATAAAGAAATTCGTGTACGCCGATCGGCACGTCGGCTTCGTAGCGTTGCTCGAACGTATCCCGCTCCAAAATGCGGGCGACGGTCATCTGGCTAGCCAGCCGCAGCACGTCGGCGAAGCTCATCTTCGCCAGCCATTCACTATTGCGGCGGATTTCGAGTTTGTCGGGTGACGTGTCGAGGATTTTGCCCGCCTGTTGGAAATACGTTTTGGCGTTCCGCTCGATCTCGGCCTCGGCGAGCATGGGCCGCGTCTTGTTCTGGCCGGTCGGATCGCCGACCAGCGCGGTGTAGTCGCCAATGATCAGCACCGCTTTGTGCCCGAGGTCTTGAAACTGGCGGAGCTTGCGCAGCACCACACTGTGGCCGAGGTGCAGATCAGGCGCGGTCGGGTCAGCGCCGAGCTTGACGCGCAGCGGGCGCTTCTGTTCCAGCTTCTCCTTCAACTCGTCGCGCGTGACGAGTGTTTCGATGCCTTGCTCAAGAATTTTGAGTTGTTCGTCGGCGGATTTCATAGAAAACCCGGCCCTTTGTTGACAAAGGGCCGGGTGTCTTTTACAGGATTTCGACCGAATCGGCTACTGGTTTTTGTCTTCTTCGGCCTGCTCGAAGGCGTGCTCCAGATCCACGATGGCTTCGCCGGGCTTGAGCGCGTCTTCGAACATTTGTTTCTCCGCCTCAAGCTGGTCGGCCGTATAGTTCGCCGCTTTGATGCTCAGGCCGATACGGCGGTCCTGCGGATCGATCTTGATGACGCGCGCGACGACCTCGTCGCCGACCTTGAGCACGTCCTTGGTTTTCTCGATGCGTTGTTCGCTGATCTGGGAGATGTGCACCAGTCCTTCGATCTTGTCTTCCAGTTCGACGAACGCGCCGAAGGCAGCGAGCTTGACGACCTTGCCTTTGACGAGGTCGCCCATCTTGTAGCGTTGCTCGATGGTCTTCCAGGGATCGGCTTCGAGTTGTTTGATCCCGAGCGACATGCGCTGGTTGGCGGCATCGACTTCCAGCACCACGGCATCCACTTTCTGGCCTTTCTTGAGTATCTCGGCGGGATTGCTCACCTTGCGCGTCCACGACATGTCGGACACATGGATCATGCCGTCGATGCCCTCCTCAACCTCGACGAACGCGCCGAAATTGGTCAGATTGCGGATCTTGCCGGAGATTCTCGTGCCGGGCGGATATTTCTTGGGTACGTGGGACCACGGGTTGGCTTCGAGTTGACGGATGCCGAGTGAAATCTTTTGCTCGTCGCGTTTGATCTCCAGCACCACCGCGTCGATTTCGTCGCCCGCCTTCAAAACGTCCGAGGCGCGGGCGATGCGTTTCGTCCACGACAGTTCCGAGACGTGAACCATTCCTTCCACGCCGTCTTCGAGCTGAACGAACGCGCCGTAGGGGAGAACGCTAACGACTTTGCCGTGCACCTTGCTGCTCGCGGGATACTTCAACGCGATGTCATCCCACGGGTTCCGGTTCTTCTGCTTCAAGCCGAGCGAGACGCGCTCCTTCTCGCGGTCCACTTCCAGAATCATCACGTCGATTGTGTCCCCGATCTTGAGCAGATCGCTCGGATGAGCGATGCGCCCCCAACTCATGTCGGTGATGTGCAGGAGACCGTCAAGCCCATCGAGATCGACGAACGCGCCGAAGTCGGTAATGTTTTTCACGACGCCGGTGCGAATTTGACCGACCTGCATTTCGGAGAACAATTTCCTGCGCTTGTCTTCGCGCTCCTGTTCGATCAATTCGCGGCGCGACAGAACGATGTTCTTGCGTTCCTGGTTGATCTTGACGACCTTGAACCTGAACGTCTTTCCCAGATACTCGTCGAGGTTGCGGGGGGGAATGACGTCGATCTGCGAGGCGGGAAGAAACGCCTCGACGCCAATGTTGACCGTGAGGCCGCCCTTGACCTTCGCTCTGACTTTGCCCTCGATGATGCCACCCTCGCTGCAAATGCTGACGATGCGGTCCCAGTTCTTCTTCTGCTCAGCCTTGTCGTGCGAAAGCACGACAAGGCCGTTTTCGTCCTCGATCTTCTCGAGCAGCACTTCGACTTCATCGCCCGGCTTCAGGTCGTCCGCGTTGTCGAACTCGTAACGCGGGATGACGCCCTCCGATTTGTAGCCGATGTCCACCAACACTTCGTTGGTGCGCACCTCCAAGATTTTTCCTTTGACGATCATTCCCTCGGTGAATTCTTTCACCTCGGAAAAGAGTTTTTCCATCGGATTAGACATTCGCTGTGATTTATCTCCTGCCTTTGGGCCGGCCTGCTGATTGGCACTACGCTTCAAAAAGGCGATGAACTATAGGAGTTGCCGCCCTGGTTTGGCAACACTTTTTTCGCGCAATCAGGATCCGTCCCGACGCGGCTCCAACGCGGCGACGCGATCCATGATCTCACGGCCGATGTCGAGATACACGGCTCTCAATGCGTCACCGCGCAACTTGTCCAAATCGGCCGGGAACGGGTACGAGAAGGGTTCGCCGAATTTGATGACGACGCGCGTCGGACGAGGGAATGATACGCCACGCGGCATCGCCCGCTCCGTGCCGAAGATTCGCATGGGTTGAATCGGACATCGCGCGTGAGCCACGACCATGCCGACGCCCGCGCGCGCTTCCTGCAATTGGCCGTCCTTGCTGCGCGTGCCTTCGGGAAACATTAGAACCATCTTGCCTTCACCCAACAACCGCAGCGCCGTACGCAGCGCGGCGATGTCCCCGCGGTCGCGGTTGATCGGCACGCAATTCCAACTGCGCAAGAGCCGGCCGATTACTGGATTGCGAAACAGAGTGTCGCGGGCGAGGTAGAAGGCTTCGCGTTCGCAGGCGAGTCCGAAGAATGGCGGGTCGAGAAAGCTCACGTGGTTGCCCGCCAGAATCGCCCCGCCTTGCCGGGGCAGCCGCTCCTCACCGTAAATCTTTCCACGATGATACAAATGGAAGTACACGCGGAACAAAAAGCGGCAAAACCGATACCAAAGTCGCATGGTCCGCTCAGAGTGCAAGTCCGGAGGTCTTGTTGCGCGACCGATCTTGCTCTCTGATCCGCTCCACGATGAGTTTGGCGGTTTCCTCGGCGGTGAGCCTGGAATTATCGACCACCTTGGCACCCAACGCGATTTGCAGAGGCGACATGCTGCGTCCCGAGTCTTTCATGTCGCGCCGCCGAATGGATTTCGCCACGGTTTCCTTCGTCGCCCGGATTTTCATTGCTTCCAGATCGCGCTTGCGGCGCCCCGCGCGGACCTCGGGATTGGCATCCAGATAAAACTTGTACGGCGTGTCCGGGAAAACCACCGAACCGATGTCGCGCCCTTCCATCACCAAGCCGCCGAACTTCGTCAACGACCGCTGATGGCGCACGAGAATGTGGCGCACTTCGGGAATCGCGGCGATGATGGAGACCTTTCCCGTCACGCGCGGGCTGCGGATCGCGGCGCCGGGATACACGCCGTCGATCAACATCCGCACCTCGCCCTCCGCCGGCTCGAAGTGGATCTTCACCGTGTGCAACATCCCGATCACGGCGACGGGATCCTCCACGTTCACGCCGTTCTGGAGCGCTTTCCACGCCACCGCGCGATACATCGCGCCTGAATCGACGTAATTCAGGCCGAGCGCCTTCGCCACCGCGCGCGACACGGTACTTTTTCCGCTCGCCGCCGGCCCGTCAATCGCGATTACCATCATCGTTTCGCTCATCGGTGTCGTCGCCCCTCAAGCTCACGTGCGGAACCTGAGTTCGTCGCGGAAATGTTTGGCGCGCTTGAGCAGGGCGCGCAGTTCGACCGCATCGGCGTTCTCCAGGGCGGTGCGCACGCTGCCGAGTTGCTCGATCAAATGCTCCAAGGCGCGGCCAATTTCATGCCGGTTCTCGACGCAGATCTCTGTCCACATGTCCGGCGGGCCACTGGCGATGCGCGTGAAATCCTTGAAGCCCGGGCCGACGAAGTTCAATGGATGCGCGCCATCGCTGCAAACAACGTTGAGGACGCCGGCAGCGACGACGTGGGGCAGGTGACTGATGCGCGCGACGATTTCGTCGTGCTGGAGCGGAGCAAGCGTTTTCACCGAGCAGCCGAGAGCTTTCCAGAAATCGTGTGCGGTTTGGAGCGCGGTTTTGTCCGTGTCTTCGCGCGGCGTAACGATGCACACGGCGTTCTCGAACAGATCGCGGCGCGCGGCTTCGATGCCCGATTGCTCCGAACCGGCCATCGGATGGGAACCGACGAACCGCGCCGCGCCGTTGAGCACGTGGGACAGATCGTTGACAATCTGATATTTCACGCTGCCCACGTCGGTGACGATGCAGTGAGGGGCCAGCCACGGTTTGATTTGCTCGGCGAGCGCGCGCATCGCGCCAATCGGCGTGGCCAACACGACAAGATCGGGGTCGCTGACTGCGCGTTTCAGGTCGCCAATGGCTTCATCGGCTGCGCCGAGCTTGTAGGCTTCGTCGGCCGCTTCGGGCCGGCGCGCCCAAATGGTGACGCGCTTGGCCACTTTGCGTTGGCGGGCTGCCATGCCGATCGAACCGCCCAAGAGTCCCGGCCCCAAGATGGTGAGTTTCTGAAGCATCGTGAGAAGTTTTGTAACAGCAAACATTTCGTTTGGCAACTCCACGCGACACAACCTATAGTGCCGGCGTTGGAGATGCCGACTCACAGGGTCGGCCTCCAATGGTGTTTTTCGGGGAGGAAGATGACACGCTTCATTTATCTGATGTCTGCTGCGGTCGCCGTCCTGTTGTTTGGTCTTTCGTGCGCTCCGTCGCGACCGAAGCCGGTGATCGCGGCCCCAACGCAGCCCCCGTCGCCACGGCCAAAGCCGGTCACGGAATTGCGCGGCGTGTGGGTGAGCGACCCGGCGAGGTTGGACTGGGATCGCGCGACCGCTGCGCTGCAACGGGCCGGCTTCAACACGATGTACGTCAATTTCGCTTCCGGCGGCGCAGCGTTCTATCCGCACAGCAAGGTGTTACCCGATCTCTCCACGGCGACGACCGCCGATTGGATTAACGGAATCCAGTTGGCGCACCGCCGCGGGATTGCAGTACATGCCAAGCTGGTCACGATGTTCATGTTCAAAGCGCCAGCGAGTTTTCAGCGGCAGTTGATCCGGGAGGGCCGGGTCATGTGCCGGCCCGACGGGCGTCCGGCGCTGCAGAGCGGCGACGCGTGGCTGTGCCCGTCACATCCCGCGAATCGCGCGCAGATCGCAGCGGAGGTCGCGGAGATTCTCACGCGTTTTCCCGTGGACGGATTGCAGTTCGACTACATCCGCTTTTTTGAAGAGCCGACCTGTTACTGCAATCATTGCCGGCATGAATTTGAGACTTACCTAGGCAGACGCGTGAGGGGCTGGCCGGAGGACGTGATGGGCGGAGCACTGACAACCCGCTTCAATGAGTGGCGCCGTCAGGTCATCAACGATTGCGTCCGCGAGCTTGTTTCAGTGGCGCGAAACACTCGACCGCGGGTGGTTTTGTCCGCCGCCGTCTTTCACGACCCGGAGCGCGGGCGCGAGGATCGGGCGCAGGATTGGAGGTTGTGGCTGGATCGCCGGTACTTGAATTACGTCTGTACGATGACGTACACGCCGGACTTGCGCGACTTTGAGGCCCGCGTGCGCAAACAGCAGATTTGGACGGGCAATCGCAACAGGGTCATCGTGGGCATCGGCAGCTACAAGTTGGAACGGATGGGCGACTTGATGGGGCAGATCAATGCGACGCGGCAGCTCGGCGCACCGGGTTTCGTGCTCTTTTCGTTCGACGACGCCGAGTCCCGTCACTTCTTGCCCGACCTGTCCTCGCCAGCGAACCCAACACGATAACCGCCGGTTTTTCCGGTGCCCGGGCGCGCTTGCTTTCTTGTGGCCCGCCCGGTATCCTTGCTTATTACTTCGAGGGAGAGCATCGACAGGTCATGCGCGTATTCAAAGCGTATGCCCAAGCGGTCAGTTTCCTGCGTTCAGCGGGCCGAACGTGCAACTTGTCTCAGAAGGCCTCTCGTCAAGCTTGCAGAGGCCGTTGAGGAATGCAAAATGTGGCCGCTTGAGGACAACGGGCCGTGCAACAATCCTTGCAATCCTGATGCAACCTGTAGGCCCGCTGCCCCAGCGGGCGCGTTTTTCAAAAACCTCGACAATGTTGGCCGCTCACAATGGAAATCCCTCACATGAAGAGCGGCCCCGCAAAGTACGCGTTTTGGTGTTTCGCGTGCGTCTCTTCCATCTTCTTCTACGTCTTTGCGCACAATTCTGGCTTTGGGTACGACACTCTGGAGTACCTAGTGCTTGGGCGTTCGCTAGCAGATGGATCGCCGTTTTATTCCCTCATACCCTCGAAGTCGTTCGGTATTTACTATGTCATAGCAGCGCTCATACGAGCAGGCGTACCATTCGGGCACAAGTCTCTTTCACTCCTCGTCACGGGTGTTTATGCCAGTTGCATAACCGTGACGTGGTTTGTGTTGAAGGATATGCTCGGGCATCGCGTAGCTCTCGCCACGGCTGTCTTGGTCGGGCTTTGTGCTGTTTTCATGGAAATGAACTATTTAGAACCAGAAAGCTTCGTGTTTTTGAGCGGGTTGGCAGCCTATTACCTGCTTCTAGACAACTATCAGAAACCAACATTTTCGACTTCGTGTTTGGTTGGGATCAGCCTCGGCATAGGATTCTGTTTTAAGGCCGTAGCTGTGTTTTACGTCACCGGTGCAATTACATTCGTCGCACTCTCTGTGCTGAAGAAGGAGCTTACTGTGTCACGCGCGGTTGTGTTGGTTGGAGGGATGTGCACTGGCTTCGTTCTAATGATAGGTGCAACGTGTGCCTATTATGCCTTTACTGGAAGAGCTTACGACTATTGGATGTGGACGGTTCGCTTCCCTCTGTTTTATTATTCGCCAACCACAGTTTGGCTGAAAGTGCTTTACATTAAACTTCTTTGGTTCCATATACTACTTATCTTCTCCTTCATCGTGATTGCGTTAGACTTTCATCTCCGTCGGTCTATATGGGATAATGAACATGTACGTCTTGCGCTTTGTCTGGCGGCCTTTTCGTATCTGTCTCTGCTCAAGCAACAGTCGAGTCACTACTGTTTTCCGGGTGCAGGGTTCTTTTCCATCTTCATTGTCTGTACTTTGGGTGGCACGCCATTCGGCACCAAGGTGAGCGCGCTCCGCACTCAGCGATTGGTTGCCGGTATGATACTGGTAATTCTCGCATGCTTGCTTTCGACCGCCTTCCATAAGCCTGACTCGCTAAAACGAGTAGTAGAATGGAGGACATTCGAAGAGGAAAAAAGCCTCTCCTCATACATCCACCGTTACTGCCCCGCAGGCAGTCGTGCCCTCTTCGTTAATTATGATGCTCACTTTCTCTATTGGATCAGCTCCACAAAGCCAGCAGGCCGTTTTCCCAACCTCAATGTCCAAGGCACATATTTCGTGGAAAGGTATCCGGATGCGTTGATCACACTCGCAAGTGATATCGGTGTAAAGATTGTGGAATTTGACCCTGCCTTGCCGTTTGAGATGCGATATAGAAAAAGAGATGACCCCGCACTTGTAGGAGATGAGAACGGCCGGAGGCTGTTGGCCGAGTTCGGTCGCGAGTTAGCAAGAAACCACCGATTAATAGCTGATAGCCCAAGTTCATATCATTTTTGGGTGTGGCATACTGCTCCCCCTTGAAGACTCAAGACGAGTTTGAAAGTCCCACAATGACCACCCTTCCCGATGACCGCCGTTTTTCCTCTTGCAAATGCCTGATTGAGGCGTACTATGACGCACCTCTGCCAGCGAGAGGTCGCGGGCAGGTCAAACCGCCCCTAAGCGTTCGGGGCACAAGAACAATTAACCAGAATCCAGTCCTGAAGGACGGGATGTCCCGTGGGTTCGGTCTGCCGATCCGGTGCGGGATGAAACAGTGGAGGGCACGTTGGCAAACGTAACAGTCGCGGAATTGTTGGAAGCAGGAGTTCACTTCGGCCATCAGACCAAGCGCTGGAACCCCAAGATGAAAAAGTTCATCTTCGCCGAGCGCAACGGCATTCACATCATTGACCTCAACAAGACGCTTATCCAAATCCAGGTCGCTTGCGGTTTTCTGCACGAAACGGTTCTCAATGGCGGGACTGTCTTGTTCGTCGGCACGAAGAAACAGGCCCAGCAGGAAGTCAAAGACGCCGCCACGCGCACGAACATGCCGTACGTCGTGGACCGCTGGCTGGGCGGCACATTGACCAATTTACGCACGATCCGCAAGAGCGTTGGCCGCATGAAGGAGGTTGACCAGATCCTGGCCTCTCCGGAGGCGGAACAGATGCCGAAGAAGGAAATCGCCCACCTCAAACGCGAGCACTACAAATTGCACCGCAACCTCGACGGCATCGTCACCATGGAGCAGCTTCCGACGGCGGTGTTTGTCGTGGACATCCTGCGCGAGCAGATCGCGATTCGCGAGGCGCGGCGGCTGGACATCCCGATTATCGCCCTCGTGGACACCAACTGCGATCCCGATGAGGTGACGCATCCCCTCGCGGGCAATGACGACGCCATTCGCGCGATCAAACTCATCACCACCGTCATCGCCGAGACGGTCGCGGAAGCGCAGGCCGAATTGGGCAGGAAGGCGCCGCTTCCGGTGGCCGAGCAGCCGGTGATGGAAGCCGCCCAACCCGTGGAACCGATTCAGCCCGAGGCGAGCCAGCCGGCAGAACAGCCCGCCGCCACCGCCTGACGGGATGCCGACGACATTCACAAGGAACGAGAAATGACTACGACTAAGACCCAAATCGACGCGGCAGTCGTCAAGGCCCTGCGCGAAAAAACCGGCGCAGGGATGATGGACTGCAAACAGGCGCTTCAAGAGGCCAAAGGCGACATGGCCGAGGCGGAGAAGATTCTCCGCAAGAAAGGCATCGCCGTTGCGGGAAAACGAGCGGGACGCGCCGCCAACGAAGGCTGCATCGCCAGCTACATCCACCACGGCAGCAAACTCGGCGTGCTCGTGGAAGTGAACTGCGAGACCGACTTCGTCGCCCGCAACGACAGCTTCCGCGAATTTGTCAAAGACATCACCCAGCACATCGCCGCGACCAATCCGAGCTACATCAAACGCGAGGATGTTCCCGCCGCGCTGGTCGAGTCCGAAAAAGAAATCTACCGAGCGCAGGTCAAAGACAAACCGCCGCAAGCCGTGGAAAAAATCGTGACGGGCAAGCTGGAGAAATTCTATTCGACCGTCTGCCTGCTCGAACAACCATTCGTCAAGAACACCGAGATTACCGTCAAGGATCACCTGACGGCGACGATTGCGCAACTCGGCGAGAACATCGTCATCCGCCGGTTCATCCGCTGGCAACTCGGCGAGGAGACCAGCGAAACGAAACCCAGCGCCTGATCCTTCGAGGCCTCCCGTGACCAAGACATCCACGCGGCAACCCAAGTATCGGCGCGTGATGTTGAAGTTGGGCGGCGAGGCGTTGCTCGGCAAACGGGAACACGGCATCTCGCCTGAGACCTGCGACGAGATCGCGCAGGAAATCAAAGAGGTCAAAGCCCTTGGCATCGAACTCGCCATCGTCATCGGCGGTGGCAATATTTTCCGCGGCGTCGCCGGCTCCAAGCGTGGGTTGGATCGCGTCACGGGCGATTACATGGGTATGCTGGCGACCGTAATTAACGCGCTGGCATTGCAGGATTCGCTCGAACGGCGCGGTGTCACCACCCGCGTGCAGTCGGCCATCGAGATGCGGTCCGTGGCCGAGCCATTCATCCGCCGGCGCGCCGTGCGTCACCTCGAAAAGGGCCGGGTCGTGATCTTCGCCGCCGGCACGGGCAATCCCTATTTCACGACCGACACGACCGCTGCGTTGCGCGCCAACGAAATCGGCTCGGATGTCATCTTGAAAGCCACGAAAGTGGACGGCATCTACACCGCTGATCCAAAGAAGCACCGGTCGGCCAAACGTTACGAGCGCATTACGTACATCGAAGCTCTGCAAAAACGGCTGGAAGTCATGGACTCGACTGCGCTCAGCCTGTGTATGGACAACAAAACGCCCATTATCGTTTTCGATCTCTTCAAGCGCGGCAACATCAAGCGCGTCATCCTCGGCGACCCCATCGGCACGTTGGTCAGCGAGTAATCCCATCCGCTCGTGAGAGCGGTATTCCTGTCGCGACCGGCTGCGCTGGGGTTCATGCCCCGACTTCGTCGGGGTAAAGTTCCGAGTTCACGGTTCAAGGTTTATGGTCGAAGGACGCGTCAAGGCCGCCCGTCTTCAAACTCTTGGCCTTGCATACAGGCACGCAAAGGATTAGTATTCAGTCGAGTTGTGGAAAGGAGGAGGGTTGCGAGTGGACATTTGGTTCAATTGCCCAGTGTGCGGGCAGCGGATGGTGATAGACGGGGCGGGCGCCGGTCTCGTCATTCAATGTGCGAAGTGCGGCCGGGATGTCCGTGTCCCTAGCGCTGTTGCGCCCAACCCCGGTCCCGGCAGCAAACCTGCGCCTCTCCCCGAGTCCCGAAAGGAACCGACCGATGTCCTGCGCTGGAGCCCGCCTGTTGGAAGTCCGCGCAAGGAACCGAAGAAGTAACCCGCTGAAAAAACAGACTCGCCCCGTTCCACGAGGCCGGCTTTCACGCTCGGGAGTCGCGCGGAGTGTAGTACCCGTGTGCGCCGGAATGGAACGCAAATGACCCGAACTAGGGCCAGATGTGCTTTATCCATTCCCAAGCTGCATTCGCAAGCATGCCAACAAGGACGGCACCAAACAAAAAGTCCCTTCCTAAGAGACCCGGGCGCGACGGTGAAGTTTTGAATCTCAGAAATAAAACACAACTGACCCAGCTCAATCGTTTGGGAAATCTTTTTGCCAACATTGAAGCCAAAAGCGGTGACAAATACGGTCAGCCGGATTAGCGCGGCACGCGGCGCAACTCAGTGAGTGGCGGCAGTTCCAGATGATCAGCTGCCGCAAGAATATCGGCTTTTTCAACGGGGTCCTCCACTTGCGCGGCGCGTTCGCACAAATACGGGACTACAGAACAGTCCCCAAATTGAACGGTCGCCGCGACTGCTCCTTCACGGATTTGTCTGTCCGGGTTGGAAAGTTCAGACCAAATCGTGTTCAGCGAATTTGAATCGTCGGCCCGGCGAGCGGATCGAGGCTGAGCGGGTCGCCCGGTTTGTCGTTACTGTGTGCGGAAGCGGGCCCCCGTTCTCATTGAGCGCGATGGCGAGGCTTTGTTCGGTCACGCGAAGGACAGGAACGTTTGTCATGACGGTCTCCTTGGCTGTTCATCCGAAATGCGCGGTCAATTCTCCGAAACTCTCCAGCACTAGCGTTTCGCCGTCGGGGCTGATCTCTTCGATCTCGTGTTGCCAAGGGGTGTGATACGGGATGAAGACGGTGCGCAGGCCGGCGGCTTTGGCAGGGTTTACGTCGCTGCGTGGCGAGTTGCCGATCATCCACGTGGCGTCGGGTTCAAGCCGATGAACGCTAAGAAGGTTGCGGTAGGTGCCCGCGTCCTTTTCGAAAACGATCTCGGTCTTATGGAAGTACGTGGCGAGGCCGGAACGGCCCAGCTTGCCGAGTTGTTCGTCGGGCATGCCTTTGGAGACGAGGATCAACTGGTTCTTGCCGTGGAGCAGGGGAAGCGCGTCCTCGACGCCCGGCATCAATTCGATCGGATGGGTACGAAGTTCTTCCTTGCGCTGGGCAATCCAAGACTCAAGGTCGGTGACGCCGAAGGCGCGGGCGACTTCGTGGAGGGACTGGCAGAAGGCGTTGCTGCCGTAGCCGGTGATCCTGACGTTGCGCTGCTCGGTTTCCCAGAGCAGTTCGTTCGCGGCTTGCGGGTTGGCGCCGCGCGCGGCGAGGGCATCGACAAATTCCTTGGTCACGCGGTCGAAGTAGATGTTGTTCTCCCACAGCGTGTCGTCGGCGTCGATTAACAATGTTCGTTGAGCTTGCACCTTCTGTTACTGCGAATGGACGCGAATGAACACGAACCAGCGGTGGCAATCAAGCAACATTCCTGCAACATCCGCGCACATCCGTGTTAATTCATCGTTGAAAAATGGCGGGCGCCTTTCTAATCTGTCGAGCATGACTCTGCAAGAAGTCCTCGATGCGATGGAAGAGAAGATGATGAAGACCTTGGAGGTCGTGCATAATGAGTTCGCGACCGTCCGCACCGGCAAGGCTTCGCCATCCTTGGTGGAAAACATTCAGGTGGAGGCCTACGGCACGCACATGCGATTGCGGGAATTGGCGGGCATCTCCACGCCGGAGCCGCGTCTGATTGTGATCCAACCGTGGGACGGTACGTTGGTGCAGGCCATCGACAAAGCCATTCAGAAATCCGCACTCGGGATCAATCCCATTGTCGACGGCAAGATCATTCGGATCCCCATCCCGCAACTCGACCAAGAACGCCGCAAGGAACTCGACAAAGTCGTCAAGAAACTGGCCGAGGATGGTCGCGTGGCCGTCCGCAACGAGCGCCGCCACGCGGTCGAACAGACCAAGAAACTTCAGAAGGACGGGAAGATCACCGAAGACGAGTTGAAGCACGCGGAAAAGGAAATCCAGAACAAGACGGATGAGTACATCAAGGAAATCGACACGGTTCTGGCCCACAAGGAGAAAGAGATTCTCGCCGTGTGAGACCGGCGATTGGTGACTTGTGTCTGGTGACTGGGGCTGGCATCACTAACCACCTGATCACCGATCACCAACTTCCCCGTTGCGAATCCTCCTCAATCCGCTATATTCGGCGCGTCCTTTTTCGGTGACCCCATCGTCTAGCCCGGTCTAGGACATCGCCCTTTCACGGCGGTAACACGGGTTCGAATCCCGTTGGGGTCGCCAATTCATTTTTCGAGAGATAATTGGGAATTATTGCCAGTGATGCCCTAGCGCATAACACCGTGGCATAACAAGGGGCCTCCGTGTTTAGCCTTGTCCGCTGGCGTTCAAGGGTGGTTGCGCGGGGGATCTCGGACTCACTTGCCGGCGGTCGCCGCAGGGGTATGGCAAGCTCGCGGATCGTCAATCGTAGAAAATTTTCCTGCTCGGACTGTCCGCCAGAACGCCCACGGTTGCGCTCAGGATGCCCGCCAATGCAACCATGTTTACGCGTTTCGCGTTCACAAACCCACCCCCTTCCATTTGAGCCGTCAGGAAGTCGCGGACGGATTGCAGGTGGATCAGCCGGCAGCCGGTTCTCGCGCCGGGTTTTCTCAAGTTCACACTGCGGATTTTCCCCACGTTGATCAGTTGGTAGGTGAAGCCACATTTCAACCCGAACAAGCGTTGTACGTCGGGAATCCGGCCAAACTCAGGAAGAGCCGCGCGACAATCGCCAGGCGCAATCTGCGCCACGGTTGTCTCTGCGCCCGTGGTGCAAGCTGGTGTTTGCTGGTTTTTCATCGTGTGCATTACCCCTTTTTCCTCTTGGTGGCACACCTCTGATTGCCGTGCGCCACGCAGTTCTTGTGAATCACGGGAGCAAAATTACCACGCCAGAAACCGGAATCCCGGAGTCTGCGGATGTCGAACGTTGCCCGAAATATCCCCTGTTTTCTCCCTTTGGCTTTGCTTGCAAAAAAATTCCTGATTTTGTGGTTGACAGATTTTCTGGACGATCTTGGCTGGCAGTGAATTGCTCCCGCGTGAAGCCAGGCCGTTTGGCGGAGCGAGCCTGTCAAGAAGCGACAGCAGCGGACTGGAGCGCAGCGAGGAATATCTTGCACAGGCGCAGCGACCCGTACAATCCGCCGGCACCGCTTCACGCGCAGTCGATGGCCGACGCCAAGTCACGGCCTGCGCTCTCGGCGGCGCTCAACCAGACGGTACAACAAGAAAAACACCATCTGGTGAAACTCGTCATCAACTTGGAGTTGGTCATCCTTCAGCAAATGCCACATACGGTCCAGCGCAACTTCCTCGCCAAAGCCATCTGGAACGTCGAGCTTCCGAAATATCTGCTGCAGCTTTTCCTCGTCCCCTTCGTTTGGCGTCGAATCGGCTGGTAACTTTTCGCCAAGGTGTTGTTCCGCCTTCCGCAAGACTCCTTGTGACCATGATTTCCAGTCATACTCAGGGTTTGGTGCCAATGTCAGGCCATGGATCTCTCGAAGGGCGGCTATCCAGAACCGTTTGTTTAATGCAGGCATATTTTCCTTCCTTTTCTAGGCATTGAGGATTTCTTCGATGCCTCCAACAACCCTCCCGGACTTCTCCTCGACAAATGTTCCATCCCGCAGAGATACGGGCGTCATCACAAACATCGACTCAGCCGAGTTCACTGGAACCGTCTCTATGCGAATGAACTCCAAAGCAGACCCTAGTACGACGACTTTTTCGAAGGACTGGGTCTCGTCCACGATCACCAGCCCCCTACATCCGGCAATTCGAACCCCGTCGAGATCGCAGTCAAAAAAACTGATTGTTCCAAGGTCGGCTCGCACAAATCGGCTGCCTTGAAGCAGCATCCCCTCAAAGTGCGACCCGGATAGATCTGAATTCTCGAAGCGCACGCCACGGCAATCCGAGTTGAGGAACGTCACACGCCTCAAATCATAGCCGCTCAGGTCTCGCCCGCGCATGTTGACATTCACGAAGTCAATCTCGACTAGATCCTTGGTTCGTTGCCGCCATTGCTTTTCGGATTCCCCATCAAATGAACCCGTGTCGGCTCCGAATTCGGGGTGCTGGACACGGTAGGCATTCCAGCCAGTCGCCCCGAGCCGCAAGAGTTCCTGAACGCTCTCACCCATTAGGAGTTCTCCCAAAACCACCGAAACGCGCCCCGCTCCAAGTAGCCGATCAGATCGATCAGCCACTTCTTGGTATCACCGCTGAAAATCTCGGCTAGCGGGATCTTGTGCATCCGAACTAGCCGCCGCTCTATGTGTGACTTTGACGCGGCACGATCAACCCCGAGATATTCGGCTCGGTATGGCATCAGGTTCTCATCGGGGAAGTCGTCTAGGGCAGAGCGTAACGCGGTTGCCCAACTGGATGCGTCCTCCTCCGTCACTTCCTGACCCAGCCCGTTCCAGTAATCATCCTCATCCCAGCTCTCCCACGTTTCCTGTCTCCACTCTAATGGCGGTGCTGTCCCGGCAGGTCGCCAGCCGTACTGCACACCAAGAAGCATGGCAAAATGCAGCAGTACGGGATCTGCCTGGCGCACGTCTCTATGTCTTACGAGTTTCTTCATTTTTATCCATGACGGAAATGCTTGTTACGCCCCTTGCACAACCAGTGCAATTCGTTCAGTAATCGGACCCGGTAGGCGGCTACGCTCTCGAAGTCTCTGATCTCTCGTAGGCCGACCTTTCCAATGACGACCATCGCCCGGTTGTAGTCGGCGGAAAACCGAACACCGTGAGGGAACCCCTGCACCGGCCTCGGCCCTTTCCACACTTTCTCTGAAACAGGCGGCAAACATACGCGGCTTTTCCGCATCGTGTCAGCCATGCCGAAGCCGTGTGTCGATGGTCTGGATGCGGGCTTCGATGGCTTTCCTGCGATACTCCTCAGAGGCCGTTTCTTGCATCGGATACTTTTGGGGGATTCCGGCGTCCTCGGCCCTGCGTCCTTTCGGACACCACCCGCCGCATGGAATTCCCAGTCCCCACGCTGCGGTCAAGCCTCCCCGGTCGCCCCCCGTTTGGCCCGCCGACACGATTTTTTCAACACCGACCCATTGTTTGGTTTCCATTGCTGCCGCCAATTGTTCTTGCTAGTGGCTGTTTGTGCTTCCACTAAGGTAAAAGAGCGCCCGCAATCGGTTTTCCGAGGTTTTTTCGCCGGCTTTGACCCACTAGGTTTCAGCGGTAGAAAAAAGTCGTGCTTCGCAGGAAGCTGCACCTTGGGTTTATGTCCTCGGAATGGATCCGGCTTCGCCGGCTTGACCGGGGCGGAGGCGACGGCAACCGTTAAGGCTCCGCTGCTTTCGCCGATTGGAACGCGCTGTCCAAGTCGGCCGCCTCCAAGTACTCATAGCGGGGATCAAGTGGATGCGATAATGGCGGGCCGACTCTCTGCGTCAGCCGTTTGGGCAAAGGCAACTTGGCGGTGAACCGCTGATATACCGCCCAAGCGTCGGCCAACAACTGCCTACCGAGGTCGTCGAAAATCCAACTTGTGCCGACGATCTCGGCGGTGGTTGTTTGGCAGTTCCAAAGGCTGAGCACTCGCAAGAACGGCTCCTCTCGTCCGGTCATTAACTCGCTGGGCACTGCCGGTACGGTGAATAAGGAAAACGGTGCAACTAGACAGTAATTTGACTTCGCCTTGCGCAGCACGGCGACGTACACGGGCCGATCCACATCCGGCAATGCTCTCGGCGAGAGCAAGCGGATCTGACCGACGGCAAGCGGCTGACGATCATAGGGTCGCACCAAGTCTGCCGGAATGTGCGAATGAGCCTTTCGATTTTCTTGGGATGTGGGTTGGTTAAGTGATTTCTTGACACGAGAGTCTTGCGCTTGAAAGGACTGTTCAATCTTCCACTCGTCCAGCCACGCCACAAGACATTTCTGTTGCCAGATGGGCGGAGGAACGACCTTGATCTTGCCCAGCTTCTTCTCTGAAGCAGCAGCAGCAGCAGCAGCACCGGCGGCAGCGGCGGCGGCAGCGGCAGCACGGGCGGCAGCACCGGCAGCGGTACTAGCACTCATCGTCATAATCCTCTCTGTGGCCCCTGATGGTGAAGAGCCGTGCGCACTTGATTTCCGATTTCGCCCATTCGCAACAGAGAACCTTCAGGTTGCAGAACACAAACCGGCCTAGCAAAGCTTTCGTCTCATCGTCATCTTTGGGGAATTCTCGACTCGCTTCCTTATTGATTGCTATCTCGACTTTTTTAATCGACCCGCAAACCACGCTCTTCTCACGACGGGCTACATCAAGGACGACTCCATTAGAAAGAGGCACTCCCAAACAAGCGGCTGCCATCGCGACTTTCTCGTGGCGTTTGAGCTGCTTGAATAGACGGTCCGCTATTGGATGGGCAAATCTCTGTAGTTCGATGCTGCCTGCTTCATCCCCAGTGTCGTGATGTCCTGGTAATAAATCTTGGAGAGTTAGCGCCGCGCCTTCTCCACGTTCGTGGCCGCCCTCTGGCGCATTGAGGCTAACGTTGCGCGGGCGTGAACCCTCCCTCCGCCAAGGTTCGTGGGTTTCCATTACCGTGCGCATCACGGACCAGACGCCTTGCCGCAGGCTCCAGAGCATCCAGTCATCTCGACCGCGCATCTCTTCACGTTGGATGTAATCAAACAGCCAATCCTTACTCGGTTTGCGGCCACGTGGCCCTGGAACTAGCGCATATACTTCCAGCTCATGCCAGGGATCCAAAGACTTATCGTCAAACCCACCGTAGCTATACGCGACTTCTGCGAGGAACCCCCTCAATGCCTGCTGAGTTTCCGGGCTGCATGCGTCAAGTGCGCACTTCTGCTTCCATTCGATCCAATTTTGTAGCGTGTCAGCCATGGCAGGATACCATCTAACGCTGCGGACAAGCTGGAATCAAGGCGTTTCGCAAGATTATGACAGTCTGACGGCTGGTCGGTCGGAAATTCTTCACCCTGCTTCCTTATAGAGAAGTGGAGAAAGGAAAGGCTGAAATCCTATGAAAAAATATCGTGTGTATTTCCTGCTGGATGGTCACCCGACGGAGACAATCGTTTTTGCGGCATCGACCTTGGAGGCTGAGCGATTGATCAAGACGCAATTTCCAAAGGCGTACTGCATCAACGTGCGCGAAGCACGGTAGCGACTTGCTGAAGTACGCAATCGAAAAATCAAATATTATGCCCATGAATTGCTTCTACGTTGCTTATCTTCCGGTTCCGCGTCGCGGTTTCACGCCGGTTGAGGCGGCGGAGTTTCTGAAGAGGGAGTTTCCTGATGCGTCCCAATGGACATGCTGGGACATCACGCACACGCCACATGGACGTGCCGTCGGAAAGATCGTCGGTAAGGGCGACCATAAGCAGGGCAAAGTCGGTGGCTGGACATGGACGCGTGTGCCTTGCTCGTATCCGGAGTTTGCGCTGTGGGACGGCTACGACATCGACCCCGCCAAGAGCGACGATTGGGTGGGCACCCTGCGTGTCGAGGGTGCGACCGGCGAAACCTTCATGCTATTCTCATTCTTGAATTCGCTCGGTTGCATTGGGCAGTGGTACATGGCCTCGACGCTGGACGTGGCGCTGTTGGATCGTTTTGCGCAGGACGTGCATCGGCATTTCCACCCGCCGCAAAAGTTGACCGTGCATGTGCGTGGTGGTCCGACGTTCAGTCTCGAACTCAGCGACGAAGAAAAGATTTTCCTGCCGCCTGCGCTGCGCGAGGACATCGAGCGGCAAGTGTTTTCATTCTTCCAGAACGCGGGAGACTATGAGCGGCTGCGCCTCCGACACCGTCGCGGGTTTCTCTTCGTCGGCCCGCCGGGCACCGGCAAGACGTTGTTGCTGCGCCACTTGGTCCGGCAGTGCCATGTGCGTTTCCGAGTGACGGCCTTCATGCTCACCATCGCGAAAGACACGCGAGATGACGACGTGATCGAGTTGTTCCAGAGCGCGGCGCGTTGCACGCCTGCATTGATCATGCTCGAAGACCTAGACTCGCTGACGCAAGAGAGCCGTGTCAGTCGCGCCAATCTGCTGGCGCAACTCGACGGTCTTGAACCCAAGAGCGGATTGCTCGTGATTGGCTCGACCAACCATCCGGGGGATGTTGATCCGGCGCTTGTCCATCGGCCCAGTCGGTTTGATCGAGTTTGGCACTTTCCGCTGCCGAATCTTCCGATGCGCCGCGAATATCTTGCGTGGGCGTTTGACGGGTTGGATGACAGTACGGTTGATCGCTTGGCTAGGAACACCGGCGACTGGAGCTTCGCGTATCTGAACGAACTCAGGACAACCGCTGCAATTCTTGCAATGGAGCGCACACCATTGGCCATCACCTCCGACCTTGCGGAGCGAGCGCACGACCTTTTGGCTGCGCAGTTCGACGCTGGAAAGAAGAATCATATCGCCCCCCCAAGCGATGTCGGTGTCGGCTTCCGAGCCGCATGAGCGTTCCTGACTGTAAATGTTGGATGGCGACCGAGATCCGTCCTGCCGCCTCTCACAAAAAACCTGATGCAACGGTTGATCTTACGCCGTGTCAAGATTTCCTCCTTTCTGATGCCTTCAGGTCGCGGAGGGGGCGGGCGAAGGACTTCTGGCAAGCGTCGTGGTCTGTCCAGTGACGGAAATCGCCGATATTGCGGGTGTTCTTAATGTGGGCGGGCCAGCCGGTCTTGATTTCCATCACGGCGTCGTCCTCAGTCTATTCCGTACTTTGTGCGCAGGAAATCGCGTAGTGATGGCCCGAGCACGCCCGCAATCTTCTGCCAAGTGATTGCATGACAGCGACCGCGCAGGTCATTCAGAATTACCGCTTCATTCACCTCGCCAAAAGCAGCCAGCAAATCGTCTCTGCCGTCGTAGTAGATCAGGTGAAACGAAGCGTTGTGGTAGTGCGCCGCCAGGACATTTCGGATGAGTTGGTAATGTTTGTATTTGCCGTTCGCAACAGGAAGTCTGTTTGAATTGAACACTTCCCGAAAATCCCGGTATTGTTCCACCGTGCTCCTCGGTTCCCGAGTAAAATCCTTCTCGGTCAGTTTTGATTCAACGAACGCCTTTCCCCAGCGCGGTGGTTGGCCCACCGCGCCGAACAGTACCATATCAACCTCCGTGGATGGAGTTTCAGTTCCGCCATGTTTCTTCGGAAGTCGTGCTTTAAAGCCGAAACAGGGCATCGGCATCGCAGGGAATCCGAACAACTGCGCCACTCTCGCGTTCTCCACAATGCTTGGATGGCAGAAGATGTTCATCAGCAGCGCATCTGAACTGGTGCAGGAGTCTAGCTCCCGCGCTTGCGGTTGCAATTCCCTCACCTTCGTGTGGCGCTTAAACAGGCGTTGATGCCAGCAGGTGTGCTTCCGAATCTCAGCGTAACTGGGCTGGTGAAAATTGCCATGCCGTAACTCGCCCTCAACGACGTAGGGTCTGAATAAGACAACGGCCGGGTTTCCAGAGCTTCGATAAACATGCTGCTCCAAGTGGTTATTCTCGACGTAGGATTCCGCCAACGTGATCAGTTTGCGTCTTAGTATTGCGGAGCAGTTCATAGCCCCCCCGTGAACGCTTGGTGGAGAAGGGCTTGGAAGAGGTGGTCGGCTTGGCGCAGGGACTCGCGCCGTGCCCTTGGTTGTGTGTGCGCGGTCATACGACAGATTCCTTGCCGGTATTCAAGTGTTCGCCGAGTTGGATCAACTGAAGCGGAGTGCGGCGGACGCCGATCTCGTTCTCGACCAGCAGCGCGACGACTTGTTCGCCGTTCATCAGGCCGACTGGTGTTGCGTCCGGACGTTCCGCTTCCTCCTTCGCTCCCTTGCTGAAGTCGCTCGTCGTAATGATCAGTCCTTGTTCATGGGCGCCGAGACTGCCGCGCACTTGCTGGATGGCAGGAGACTGGACATTTCGCTTCCAGCGCTTCACCTGCACAGCCAGCCGAGTGCGGATCTTCGTCCCTGTTCCTCATAAGTGACTGGCTTGATACACTGGTGTATGTGAACGCAAACCGCTCGGCACTCTAAAAAAGTCCGGAGCGCTGCTGGGGTCCACGTTCTTCAAAAGCATGAAGCGACCGGGAAAGCGGGCAATCTTGTAGCTCTTGAAGTCCAAGGACGACGACGCCAATTTGCTGGCATCCAGCACAATCTCACCGAGTTTCCTCAGATTGGTTGGGAAAAGCTCGGGGATTGAAACTTCGATCATCCAGACTGTTTTGGGCAGAAAATCCTCAATCGCCCTGCAAAGTCGTTCGTCCTCCGCCCGTGACTGCCAGTCACGAATGATGCGAAGATGTTTTGTATACTCCTGCTTGGGCATCGCCACGGCACGCAGAACAACCTTCTGTTGTTTCGCGTAGCCAACCAGACGTGTCAACCACGGCGCATCGAGGCCGGACAAGTGCGGCAAGAGTGAGTACAAATAATCAATGGCGATGGCCTCTGCGAGTACGCCGCTGTAACTGACGCCTGATGGATGGAGGGCTACAACGTACTTCGCTTGATCCCGCGTAACATAGAGGCGTGGGATGCAGAAATTTGACCCGAAGTTGTCGTCATGCCCAATGAAACTGCTCAGCCACGATTCGCTGGGGATGTACCGGGTTTTCTCTCCGACGTGGAAATAGGCGACCTCCGCGCTGGGCACCCAAGTGTCCTGATTGAATGTGTGTCCAAAGAACGGAAGTATGTGTCGCTCTCCTTTGGCCTTCGGCCCCTCATACTCGAAACCCAGCAACGCTCCCGAGCCAGATTCTACACCCGCATATAAGAACTTCTGGTAAGGCATGTCCTTGCGCGCGCTGGCTGGCTCCTTGGTGTAGTCCACATCGCTGTATTGAATCCCCAGCTTCTTCAACACCGCTTGTATTTGCGGCACGTTCAATCCATCCGAAGGATCAAACCCCGGCTTGGCGGCGTCGGCCAGTCTATTGATCCGCGAATACGGCAGGTCGAACTCGGAGATGTGCAGGGCACACAACGACCGTAGCGCCACCTGCGCACATGCCTTATTGAGTTGGTTTTGCTGGCAATAAAGCACGCCCTCCAAATCGAATGCCTTTCCGCCGGCACGCACAGAGAACATCTGCTCGGCCGGTACGCAGTTGTGGCGGTGCGGATACTTGCGAAAGACCGAATCAAAGATGTGCCACTGATCGACCTTGCGGCTGGGAATCTTGTCGTGCTTCAGGATGGCGAATCCGGCGAGGTGCTTCGAGTCGCGCTCTCGAAACTCATCTTCGGACGAAAAGATCCCCTCCCAAAAGGTCAACCGCTTCAGGTCGGCCATCTGGTGATCGGCGTAACGCCGTTTGATCTCCTCGTTCTCGTCCTCGACGAGTCCCTCCGCGACAATGTCCTCGATGACGAGTGTTTTGCAGCCGTGGCTGCGCGCCTGCGAGAACAGTCGGCGAATCGCTGCTTCGGCGCGGAAGTTCGCTTCGACAAAATCGAAATTCGAGAAAGGACGACGAAGATCGACGCAGCGAAATGACGTTGATTTTACTAGACGGTGGTTGTTCACCCGTGCATGCCGCCGCGGCAAAGCGCCCGGCAACGAGGTGCGGATCAGTCAAATTGCAATCGGCTCGTGGCGGCGCGCTTGTGCGCTGCCTGCACCCTGCGAATAAACTGCGGCACGTCCTTGCTCTTCCGCATGGTGACTTTCACGGTAGCAACCTTGTTCCCAAAAACCTTTGTCAATTCCTGCACGAACTTGGGACTGGCAAAGCTGGCGCTCATGAGATTCTCCTTCGTGAAGCAGAGACAGTTCTTCCGTCGAAAGTGTTCGCCCGACTCGCAGTTCCCCTCCAACGGATCACGGCGTGCATTTTCGGAGTCTTAGACCGCCTTGTAAAGCCAAATCTGACCATCATGACACGTTTTGGACTCGCCACTTTCGCCCCCACAATACATTAGAACTACGTCGCAATCCAGGGTTCTCCTTCATTTGAGCAGATGAAAGGCGTTTTGGTAGGCGCTGAACTTGGGGCGGGGCTTCCAGCCTGTCTTGGTGTGGTTCGCCAGTTTGATGGTGAGCTTGCCCTTGTTCTTGCCTTGCTTGTCTTGCCCGCCCTTGTTCACGTTCGCCAGCCGAGCTAAGTCCAATGACGGTATCACCCAATACGTGCCGGTTTCCCCGGTTGCCTCGCTGTAGAAGATGAACCAGAAATTGGGGCGGGGATTGCGCACGGTCAGCGCCGCAAATGTGGCGGCGTGTTTGGCGTCTGCCGACCGGGCTTTGATCTGAATGTCGAGGTAGCGGAGTTTCCCGTTCTTCTCCTGCCGAACGATGCAGTCGATTTGCTGGTCATCCACGAGCGTCATGTAAACGTCAAACCCACGGCGCAGCAACTCGGCCACTGCGATGTATTCCTGCCGCTTCCCAGACGAGGCCGATGACCGGAATGCGGACTTCTTCATGCGCCCCCCGGCTTCGTTATCATTCTCAGCCAAAGGTCAAACTCAACATCCAGCAAGCACCGGTTTGGGAATCGCTCACGAATCTTCTGGTGGTATTGCCGGTATGTGTCGTAATCGGCGATTTCCCACCACTTGCGCCACGTCCGCTCAATTCCCGCCAACTCGGGTGACTTCACGATGTACTGGTCGAGTGGCATGTGAGCAAACGGATACCATCCCGGTACGTCTGCTGGATCATCCTGACCGAAACACCACAGGTACTTCATGGTCATGTTCACCCATTTCTGAGCGTGCCCCGCCTTGAAGCTGGGAAATTTATGAGCGTGGTAGTGTTGCATCAGGACTTGGCAGGTGTCTCTGTGCCATTCGTCGAACTGTGTCACTGTTGGTTCGTTGTGGTTGGCTCGTAGATTCGCAAGCCTGTTCCCGAGAACTGCCCTTCCTTGCTCCCGGATCGTATGCGCATCGGGTATTCGCCCGATGCCCTGTGCCCGCCGGTTCATATCGAGATAGGCAGTGCGAATCAGACGGTCTAGTAAGTTGCTGCCTGTGCTGAGGCACGCCTCCCTTAGAAAACGGTTTTGTTGTTCCACATTTGGGCGCGGCATCACTTCGCACTCTCCTCTACCAGCTTGATTTCGGCAGGGGTCAGGCCGTAGAGGGCGTACACCGCTGCGTCGATCTCCCGCTCCAATCCGCTCGTGTCGGCTTCCCGGCTGCGCTGCTTCGCGGCGAGAATCTTATCCACCCGCTGGACGATAGGGTCTTGCTCTTCCTTCGATGCAATGGGAAAAGGCAACGGCTTTACATTTTCAAACTTGATCTGAGGAAAGACGCGCCCTGCCTCTTGCACCCGGCGATTGTAGGCAAATCTCAAGTACTTGGAGTTTAAAACTGCCAACACATAACGGTAATCGAGCGACCGGGATGTTGGTTTGATGGTTGCGGCTTGGATGCTTCGACCAAACCAACGCCCATTTGTGTCCAGCGTTGCAATCAACCAAGCCGCAGTCTGCCGCCAGATTAGCTTTGGGGTTTGCTCAAAGTACCGTTTGTTGAGAATCACACGCTCGTTATCACGAAGATTTTGAGTCGTTGCTACTCGAACGAATCGGTTTGTGCTGGGACTCATGCAGTATCTGTCAATGTCCTCTCCCTTCCAAAACTCGACGTCCCGGGCACTTTCTCGCTTCCCTTCATACAACAGCCTTTGTCCCAAATCCGAGCGGCCCTTCTCACTCAAACCAACATTGACCCGCTGATAGTTGATCCCCGCATCCTTGAAGTCGAGAACCTCCTCCAGCCTACGTATCCTTCCGGCAGCTTGCCCATTCGAGCCACCTCCGATGCTGGAATACGAAAGGTCCAACAGCGACTCTTGCGGGATTTCCTTTGCCGCGACCGAATCAATATTTCCCGAGAAGTGGCTCTGCACAGTCAGATCGCGATACCGGACCATGTTCTTGCTACTTGAACACCTTTGCACCGTGAATACGCATGTCGGCACAACCTGCTCGAAGACTCCGAGGCCCAAGTCTAGAACTTCAAGTAACCGGAACTGACGAAGAAAAGCGCGAGCATCCTTGTACCGAGGCTTGTCCGGGTCGAGCGACGAGATGAAACGCGGCTCGCCAAACAGGAAGTCGAGGTGGTCGATCTGGTCAAGATGCGCACGGAGCGCGTCGTAGGCGTAAATCGTGAAATAAGCGGAGACGACCGAGAGCCGCGAGCGTGATTGAATCTTCGCCCGCAGAAAACCCGCAACGACGCCGCGATGGTAGTTATCACGGATTCCCGATGTTGAAATAGAGCCTGGCATTTAGTCCTTACAAGTTAAGTGGTCGCCATGTCGTGCCTCATTCATTCTCGGCGTCGTTTGCCGCCTTGCCTTGCCGGACCCACTCGTCACCCTCGGTCGCCTCGAACTTCCAGAGCCGCCCGACCTTGTGGGAGGGCAGGCACTTCCGCTCGATCCATTTGGAGCGGTTCTTGGTCTGGCTAGCTAACCAGTCCAATGTTCGCCTCGCTGCCGAGTCTATTGCGTCGCCACGACGGAGGCAAGCGCAAGGGAAACGTTGTTCAGTCTGGACGTGTAACGTCGCCGCTCTCATCCCCAGCCGACCGCAACGCTTTTCGGACCACTTCAAGCAAATGATCGATCTCATAAGGCTTCTCAATGACGGGCGCCACTTCCGGATACAGCTCCCGAAACCTCTTCCGATTCACATCGTAGCCGGAACAAACCACCACCGGGATGTGTTGCAGTCGTTCGTCCGATTTCATTATCCCGTACAACTCGATGCCGTTGAT
>Ga0326728_10007752_pt1 | contig 27251 bp, 26 predicted proteins | sample MB3enrmetagenome_FD_207602 | JGI IMG/M metagenome (GOLD analysis project Ga0326728, IMG submission 207602) | Lab enriched peat soil microbial communities from McLean, Ithaca, NY, United States - MB31MN | ecosystem: Environmental > Terrestrial > Soil > Wetlands > Peat | place: USA: New York...
ACGGCACTTCAGCCACTCGGGCCTCCCATGCCGTCGGACCGCGCCTTTCGCACGAAGAATCGATATCAGTCCTCGCCCCGTCAAATCGAGACTTTATCGACGGGCTGCTAGCCCTGGAACGCGACCGGTCTGTTACTCGTGAAGTGCTCTCGGCCGACCCGGCGGTCCTCGGTTCGGCCAAGGTCGGAGGCTTGCGAGCGCGACCTGCAGCGGCGCCGGCTGCCGCCGTAAACCACAAGGCGGTGATGACAATCCACCAGACTCCAGAACGTGGAAAATCCAAAGGTCTAGGCCGATGACGATGATGCCGTGCCTAACCGATGTGTCAAACGGGCGCCATGTCGGCAGAGCCGCCAATTGCGGGCAGCAAGGAAACAGCGTATTAAGCTTCGATGCGTTAATAGATCTATTGGCCGATCGTGTCGCGGGATGCGTCATCAAACGTCTGTCGCAGGGCGTTGTCCATTCTACCGGCGGTCGCCTCTTTAGCACGAGTGAAGCCGCTGAGTACATCGGGTGTGGGCGCCACACTCTGTATAACGAGGTGGCTTGCGGGAAGCTGCACGCAGTTCGCAGCGGGAAGCGGCGCTGGCGCTTTGCGATCGAAGATCTAAACGCCTGGATCAAGAGCAATCGGCAATGACCGCTAGGTGTATAATTTCCGCAATGGCGCGCAGACCCTCTGCCGGCCGGATCTTCCGGCCAAAGTATCATCGCGGCGATGATTCCATTGCTGAGTCTCAGGTCTGGTGGATCGGTTACTACTCCGGCAACGGATGCAAAGAACACCGCGAGTCCAGTAAATCGACAGACTGGAACGACGCGAACCGACTCTTGAGGCGCCGCCTCGGTGAAATTGCAACAGGAAAGCCGGCCGGCGCTGGTCCCGAACGAATCCACATGGCCGTCTTGTTCGACGAGTTTATCCGCGACTATGCCGCGAACAAGCGCAAGAGCCTATACGAGACGAAACTACGCTTGGATCGACACTTGCGTCCATTCTTTTCTCAGCTCCGATCCGCGGAAGTCACGACCGCGAGAGTGCGATCTTACGTAGAGAGCCGGCAGTCGGCAGGGGCTTCGAATGCTACGATCAACCGGGAATTGGCGATCCTGCGTCGGGGCTTTCAGCTTGCCCTGGATGCCGAACAGGTCCTCCGAGCGCCCCGGATCAAGCCCCTGAAAGAGAGCAATATCCGCGAAGGCTTCCTGGAGCACGATATCTACAAGACGCTGCGCGACGAACTCCCGCCACACGTGCGCCTGGCGCTGGTTGTCGGTTATCACTTGGGCTGCCGGAAAGGCGAGATGCTCGAGTTGTTTCTGACTGATGTCGATCTGCAAGCCGGCACGATTCGCTTTCGCAGCCGCAGCACCAAAAACCAGCAAGGAAAAGTCACTCCAATCTACGGAGAGATGGGCCCTTGGCTCGAGATGGCTATCGATGAAACCCGCCAAAAGTATCCGGACTGCCGATATCTATTCCACCAGGGCGGCCGACGGATCCACAGTTTCCGCAAGGCCTGGGCAGCTGCCTGTAAACGGGCAGGCGTCCCCGGACTGCTCTTTCATGACTTGAGGAGGTCGGCGGTGCGGAATCTAGAATTGTCCGGGGTACCGCGCAAGGTGGCCATGGAGATTACCGGGCACAAGACGGAGGCTGTGTACCGCCGATATCACATCGTTACCGAGCGGGACATCATGGATGCCGGCCGCCGCTTGGAGCACTTCTTTAACGATTCACGCAAAGTTTTGCGCAAAGTGAACGGCGCAGATGTCAGCCCGCAGAAGAATACTGTGTCGTGATATCATCGACTTGCAGCCACACGGTGGGTGTAGCTCAGCTGGTAGAGCGCTGGATTGTGGTTCCAGTGGCCGTGGGTTCGAATCCCACCACCCACCCCACAGAGAAGAATCAAGACTCGCCGCGCGCTGCGCTTGGGCGTTGCACGATATCCCAGATACAATCGTTCAGGCCAAAGAGGGGAACGCCATGCCACCAAATCGCAGAGACTTCCTTACCGGTACGATGGCGGGTGCGGCTCTCTCCGCGGCCCGCGGACTCGGCTTTGCAGCGCCAAGTTCGAATGCGGTTGTGTGCAAAATTGCCGAGGAGCGTTCCAGGCGCGGCTTGTCTGCCAGGGTGCGCTTGACGGACGCGAGGGGTAACGACATCGTTCCCCTGGGCCATCCCTCTCAGTTGGCGCCGGATGCGCAGCAAGGCGACGTGCGTTTCCAGTCCAAGCGTTTTGCGTATGTCGACGGCGAGTTTTCCGTGGCCCAAATTCCTTGCCTCTGTGCTACCAGGTCATCAAGGGTTACGAGTATGTCATTGCGGAGGGCGAAATCTCTTCCAGCGATCTGCGTGACGGCGCAATCACGATCCCGCTGTCCCGCTGGTCGTCGGTTGCCGACACGGGCTGGTACAGCGGCGACAATCACATTCACCACATTTCGCCGAAGACCTGCCGGCTCGAGATGGATGCGGAAGATTTGGATATCGCGAACATCTTGACGTCGGACTTCACGCTCGATCAATCCGAATTTGAAGGCGGCATCAACCGTTTTTCGAGCGGCCGGCGCCTGATTTACGTGAACCAGGAGTTCCGCAATAATCATCTCGGGCACATGTGCCTGTTGGACCTGAAACGGCTCGTGGAACCGGTCAAAACAATGCAGCCATATGAATATCCGATGCATCTGCGCGTCTGCGACGAGACTCATGCACAGGGCGGTTACGTCACCTGGGCGCATTTCCCGAGTTGGCCCGGCGTGGAAAGCCCTTTGGATATCGCCATGGATAAGGTGGATGGGCTGGAAATTCTTTGCGTGCTGGACCCCAAAGAATTTCCGATTTTCATGAAGAATGTCGTTCCCGAGTTTGAAGCCAATCACGGCTTGCATCTCTGGTATCGCTACCTAAATTGTGGGTTTCAACTGCCAGCCACCGCCGGCACCGACAAGATGACGACCTTTGTCACGGTGGGGGCAAACCGTGTGTTTGCCCAGGTTGAGGGAGAGTTCACGTATCAGAACTGGATTGACGCTTTGAAGCAAGGCCGGACGTTTGTGACTAACAGCCCGGTTTTGACGTTCACCGTCGATGGCCACGACGCTGGCGCTACCCTGCATTTTGATGCAGGCCGGGATCAGGTGGCTCGGGTACACGCGCTGGCGGAGTCGCAACTGCCTTATGACCGGCTGGAGATCGTGGCGAACGGCACTGTCGTCGCCCAAACCACTCCAGGCGGGCCGCGCCACCGCGCCGAGATTCACTTTGAGCATAAGATACAGCAAAGCTGCTGGCTCGCTGCTCGGGTGTGCGAAGACCTGGAGGGTTACCGTAGACGGGGTGTAGACTTTCAGGAGATTCACGTACCGCGGGGCACGCGCTTGAGCGATTACTACGGCACTCGCCGCCCGGAGACCGTGTTTGCGCACTCTTCACCCGTTTATCTGATCCGCGACAGGGCCGCCATCCGGAACTGGGAGGATGCCGAGTACTTTACCCGCTACATGGACAACGCCATCCACTGGCTCGAGACTGAGGCTAAGTTCGCTCGTCCCGCCGATAAGCAGGCGTCCATCCAGGCGTTTAGAGAGGGCCGAGCAATCTACCAAGCCAAGGCCCGGGAAGCCCACCGCGCGGTTCAGTGAGGCTGGTAATCACAGCGTCTACGGGGTGAAGCATTTTCCGATAGTCCGTAGCTTGCCATTTGGTCTTCTCAATCCCATCCGTGAGCATTGCGAACCGCAATCATTATCTGGAGGACATCCTGCCACGTCTTCGGATCCGTCATGATCGCGTTCGGAAACATGCAGCCATCCCAGCAAATGTGCGCGAATCGCCGGGTCAGTTGTCCGCTGTCATCACGCATCCATGCGCCCGCATCCCGGACGATGTCGAGTTTGCCGTTCGCGTCGAGCGGTAGACAATGGTGTCCCGTTTTGTCGTGCGAGCCGGATCCTTTCACTGTGCCGTCATTTTGCGCCACGTGAAAATCCGTGGTCCAGGGCCGCAACGCGCTAGCCACCGTGCGATAAGCGCGGGCCAAGCGCTCGCCATCCGACCAATCGAAATCCTGCGGAAGTAACCGGTCTTCGGGTGCGTTATAGCCGAGCACAAAAAGCATCGTGTGGGCCATGTCCGCCTGAAAACCCAGGGTTTGCGGCCTATCGACGAGTTCCAGCAACTGCTGCATGTGGCGCCAGCTATGCATGCCACCCCAACAGATCTCACCTTCAGCTGCGAGCCTTTCCCCGAAACCTTCGGCGATGTAGCAAGCTTCCCGGAATGTCTGTGCGATCCGCTGGGTGTTTCCCTCGGGATCGCGGGCCCATTCTGCCGGACTGACGGCCGAGTCAATGCGGATGATGCCCGTGTCCCGGATTCTCAAATCACGCAGTTTCCTTCCAATCCGGCAAGCCTTCCTGACTTGATCGAGAAACCGGCCGCGCTCTGACTCGTTTCCCATGGCGGAGCCACCGCCAGTGGGCGGCCAAACCGGAGCCACCAGCGAACCCACGCGAAGCCCCCGGGTAGCGATGCGTTCGGCCAGCCCCTCTAACTCGCCGTCGGATGAGTCTATCTCCACGTGTGGCGCGCAGAGAAACAGGTCGACACCGTCGAACCGCACACCGTCGACCTCGGCGGTGGCCGTGAGATCCAGCATTGTGTCCAGATCGATAGGAGGTTCGGAATCGCCGCCCTTGCCGACCAGCCCCGGCCACATCGCGTTATGAATCGCCGGAAAAGCATGTCCTGTGCTCATTCAAGTTTTCCTAGGTGCTACCCCGAGATCCATTGTAGTGCCCGATATACCGTGTGGACTATGATTCACCCGCTATGGAAAGCACCGGCCCACCAATCGCAACTCAACGGCCTCATGCGGTCGCGGTTGAGTGGGTAGTCACCGGCCAGGAATGAAGTGGAGTCGCGTCTGGTTAGTGGGCGGGCACGGTGAGCCCGAGTGCCTTCAGATACCCGGCGTTGATCCGGCATTTTTCAAAGCGGATTCTCTGCAAAAGGTCCTGGAGCGCTTCCCGCGAGTGTTCTAGCGATGGTCGAGCGGCAATGCGCTTCTCTGATTTGCCGCTGTTGCCCGGCATCTTTGCGTAGGCGGTGATTTCATCCCAGTCGACCGGTTTTTCAAACGCCGCTACGCAGGATGTCTGCTCCATTTTCTTATATGGCCAAAAGCACCAGCCGACATCGTTTCTTTCCAGCGTGCGTGCAAACCGCTCGATCCACTCATCCGTGTTCTCGCCGGATTCGCCCATCCATATGGGCACTTGGTAACGTTCGCGGAAGTCGAGATATTCCTGAATTACATCCTGCGTGGGGGCGGTCCAATATTTGTGGAACGTGTACATTACGTTGCGATCAAACGGAGGCCCAAAGATCTTGAAATTCGTGTCCCACTGTGCTCCACCGAGGATGAGGATGTGATTAGGGTCCACTTCGCGCACGGCCGAGACAATTCTACGGTAGAGCGGCTCCAGTCCGCTGTTGTACTTCTGCAATTGCGGAAAGTGCGGGATCGGCTCATTCAGCAGATCGTAGCCAAGGACCGTGGGATCGTCGCGATAGTGGCCGGCGATCTGCTTCCACAGATCGATTGTCAGTTGTTGATCTTGTGGGCTTTCATACAGCCACGGGTAACCCCAGCTATCGTCTATGTTGGTTCCGGTTTGGCCAGCGGGGGCGCAATGGAGATCTATAATCACCCAAATGCCCGCCTGGCGGCACCAGGTAATCAGGCGATTTAGCAGCGCAAAGCCTTGGCCGCCAGACAGGAAAAACTTGTAGTGAACCGGAACGCGAACTGAATTGAATCCGGCCTCGCGGAGGAAATCGATATCCCGCTGGGTAATGTATCGGTCTCGGTACTCCCGCCAGAAGGCAGCGGCGTCGGATGGCCCGATAAGCTCATTGAAGAACGCTTCGATCTCGTGGGGAGCCACCGGCCCCCCTTCAAACCGGAACATATAGCCTTTAGCCTTCCGGCACGAGCCAGTTTCCCAGATTGATGCCCCGTAGCAGAAGTTTCTCACCAGCGGGCGTCACCAAGCGCTTGCCATCCGTCCGAACAAACCGGCCCTGGGCGTTCAGACTCGAACACAGCAGCGCAAATACCAAAATGAGGCGCATGACTCCCCTCTCGTAACACTGTCAACCGCACTTGGACGAATCCGGCGGCCCGAGCGAAAGCCCGTATGGCGGCGGCCAACTCCCACACCCGGTGTCAGTGCGCCGCGCGCAATTCCTCCAGTGCCTTTTTCGCTCGCGCGATGTTGGGCCCGTTCGGCGACTCATCGATATACGTCTGCAGATGCTTCGATGCTCCATCGACATCGTGCTTAACAGACAAAACGATCCCGAGGAAATATTCCAACTCCGGGTGCTCGTGCCCGGTGTCTACCTTGAGCCCTTCTGCGGCGCTTTTCTCTACTGCATCGGCTTTTCGCAGATTCAGGTTGCCCAGGGCGTTCAACTCATAGGCGTGGGGAAAAGCCGACGGATTTAGATCGATCGCCTTTTGAGAATGCTCTACGGTGGCCTGCCAATCGCCTCGCAGGGCATCGAGCGCAGCGATCAAAATCAAAGGGACCGCGAACTTCGTATCTGCTCGCGCCGATTCCGCAAACGATTTCTGTGCGCCATCGCGATCTCCCTCGCTCTGTTGCAGGATGCCGAGACTGAGCCACGCGTCGCTGTAGTCTGGATAAGCGGCCGTAGCCTTAAGGAACGATGCCTTTGCTTCCGGCCAGGACTGCTTCGCCGCCTCCTCGAGACCTTTCTCATACGCCTTCTTCGCAGCCTTGTTTGCTTGCGCGCCTGTCACGCTCGTTAATCCGTTTGTATCCGTTGACAAGGGCTGTAGAATCATCTTGCCCAACTTGGTGCTGGAGCCTGGCTTCACTTCGGCCAATGGCTTCGATTCGGAGCGGTACCCTTCCAAAGAAGCGCGCAATACACACCCTTTCTTGTCGCGGGAGTCGCTCAAAACGCCTGGATTGAAGTTGAAGCGGCCCTTCGAATCTGCAACGGCAATGAATTTCTCGGCATCGCCGCAAACCACGCTAATCTTCACGAGCTCAACGGGGACAGATCCGTCGGCCAACACGACCTGCCCGCGTGCCATGGCCTCAGTGGCGGTCGTTGTGTCGCCCGTTTTTAGATTGCCGGTGGAGTCCCTTGTGGTGGACGGCGGCGTAGGACGAGCCATCGTACCGGGACCCTGAGCGAAACTGCAAACTGCCGTGCCGGTAACGCAGGCGCTGATCAGAACCGCAAGGCGGATGTAGGTCCTTGTCATGATTTAAATTGTAACGCCGGGGGAGACTGTCAACCTTCGTTAACGCTTTCGCACCTACCTTTTCCGGTATGGAGCCGTCGGCCGGCAGGTGTTAGACTTCTGTTAAGGTCCTTAACCACCATGCGTCGTCTCACTCTCTTGCTGCTGCTCTTCTGTGTGCTTGTGCCGATGTCCGAAGCGCGTCCTGCGCACTTCGGCCCCTATTACAAAAAGGTCCAGCGCCCCAAGAAACAGAAAAAATACAAGTCCAGTGCCGCTCACAAAGCTAGGCGCAGTCAATTCAAGAAAAAGAAGTAGCGGCGTGTAAACAGTGGTCCGGGCCGACGGTTCGGCGCTCTCGCCTGCGGTATACTCCGATATATCTCAGCGAGAAGGTGGTTCGTGACTGTCATTCGGGCCAAATATACTGCACTCCTGTTTCTGCTGCCGGCCATATCCGCTACCGTCAGCGCACAGACTGTTGGAAGCACCAGCGCTTGCACGCTTGCAAGCGTTTCTGGGACCTACGGCTATACGCTCAATGGATGGATATTCACGAGTACGGGAGGGGAGTACCCTTTTGCCGATTCCGGCACGCTGACCTCTAACAAAAACGGAAGCCTTTCGGGTTCCAGTACATTCAGCCTGGATGGAACTATTGAGGCGCCCACCGTTACGGGAACATACTCTGTAAATTCAAATTGCACCGGCACCGCGACGTTGAAAGACAGTCTTGGAGACTCGTTGGCTCTGAACCTGGTGATCGCTGACAACGGCCAAAGCATTCAGCTCGTTGAAACCGACTCCGGTACAGTCGTCTCGGGGAACGCGACGTCACAGCAGACCGGCTGCACGGCCGAGACGATCAATGGTCTGTATGGCCTGGCGTTGAGTGGTTGGGTCTATGACACGAGTGGCAACCCATATTTCTTCACCGACGTGGGCCGGCTCAATTTCAGCGGCGCCAGCGGCACCGTTACTCTGAACGATACATTCAGCGCGGCTGGCACAGTGACCCTCACGCGGAGCATTTCTGGGAACTACTCGCTGAATTCAAACTGCACGGGAACAGCAACACTAAGTGGCGGAACCCTTCATCTGAATCTCAACGTAGTCGCAGGCGTAATCCAATTGATTGAAACGGACGCCGGTACGACCATTGCAGGATCAGCCAACATGCTGGGAAATGTGGTTGTGGGCGGTTCGATGGCGCACATCGCCGCTGGGAGTGGCTGGCAAACTACGTTTACTCTGATTAACCCGGGCGCATCTTCGGTGCAGGTGCAGTTGAGCTTCTTTGACAACGACGGCAATGCGCTGTCTTTGCCATTGACCTACGTACAAACCGGCGCGACAACGACTGCTTCTACGCTCACCCCAACAATCGCAGCGGGAGCCACGCTGGTGCTTCTGACCCAAGGGAGTAGTACTACGTCGGTGACAGAGGGCTCGGCACAACTGACAACGACCGGAAGTGCAAGTGTTAACGGCTTCGCCATCTTCGCTAAGAACGGCCAGGAGGCGGTTGTCCCGCTGGAGACACGCAACCCCGCCGCATTTGTGCTGGGCTTCGACAATACGGATGGTCTCGTCACAGGGGTGGCGCTGGCGAATGTGGCGGACGTGGGGGGCAATGTGGGCACGGTTCTTCGGGATGACACAGGGGCGGTCCTCGATACCACGACAATCAATATTGGGGCTCGCGGACATGTGTCATTCCTGCTGTACCAGAACTATGCATCGACGATCAACAAGCGTGGCACGGTGGAGTTCGACACTCCGGCGGGCGGGCAAATTTCCGCCCTCGGCATCATGGCCACGCCGACTGGTGCTTTCACCACCATTCCTGTGCTCGTCAAGTAGCAGTTCGTTGTATACTACGCCTACCAAAGGCTTCTGAATGAACGTTCCGCTGAAACAACAGTATCTGGCGCTGGCACCGATAGCCGTGCTCCTCGCTCTCTCGTCCCTGTCTGCATTTTGTGCTGATTGGAATCCCTCCCTGGCGGCCCAGTATCTTGACTCACGCCAGAAGGCCTGGTTCGAGTGGCCGGTCGCCACCAAGTCTGGAGTTCCCTGCATCTCGTGCCACACGGGTGTGCCTTATCTGCTGGCCCGGCCGGCATTGCGTAGGGCGCTCGGCGAGACTTCACCGACGTTGTACGAGGCAGTCCTCCTAGACGGCGTGCGCGCCACAGTCTTCAAAAAGGATGCGAAGGCTTCGGATGAGAAGGGCCCTGCCGCCGACCGCGTGTTTGGAGCGCAGGCCGTGCTCGCGGCACTGCTGTTGGCAACCGATGACGCTCCCCGTGGCCGGTTGAGTGCCGAAGCGGAAGAAGCGTTCCAACGCATGTGGTCGGTCCAGATCCAGGCGGGTGACGCCACGGGCGCATGGTACTGGTCGGAATTCGACCTCGATCCATGGGAAACGCCTGAGTCAGTATTTTACGGAGCGGCGTTGGGTGCGCTCGCGACCGGCATGGCTCCTGCCGGTTATCAGTTGCGGCCGGACATTCAGGCGAATGTCTCGTCGCTCAGCGCTTATTTGCGCGGTACCCAAAAAACACAGCCCCTGCACAACCGGTTGATCCTGCTCTGGGCCTCGACAAAGTTGCGCGATTTGCTGCCTGAGAGCGACCGGCAAAGCATACTCGACGAGGTCCGCCGGAAGCAGGTGCCCGACGGCGGCTGGGCCTTGGAGTCCCTCGGCGCCTGGAAGACGCGGCCGGCCGCACCTCCTGCCACCGGTTCCAGCAGCTATGCAACCGGGTTGGTTGCGTTTACGCTCCAGCAGGCTGGCGTGCGGCCATCGGAACCGAGCGTCGCCCGTGCCCTCAACTGGCTCCGGGCGCACCAGGACCGCCAGTCGGGCTACTGGGCCGCGGAATCGATGAACCACCACTACGAAGAAGGTTCCATGCCCGCGCTGTTCATGCGTGACGCGGCAACCGGCTTTGCTGCGCTAGCCCTGCTGTCTGGCGGCCAGCGCTAGAGCGGAACGAGTCGGACCTCCGGCTGCGATAAAATGATCCGCCGGAGATCTCCTCATGCAACTCAACTCAGACAGACGACAGTTTGTGAAAGCGGCCGCCGCGGCCATTGCTACCTCGCAGTTCCCGATTCTCGGCGCAAATGACCGGATCAACGTGGGAATCGTCGGCCTGGGGGACCGCGGCACCGACCATATCCGTTCCTACTCGTCGCTCGATTCCGAATCTCGCATCACTGCCCTTTGCGACGTCAACCAGAGCGCGCGGGAGCGCGCAGTGGCCCTTGTCCGCAAGTTGAGAGGGTACGACTCTAAAGAATACCCGGACATGCGAGCTTTGTTTGACTCTAAGGATGTCGACGCCGTCTCGTTGCCCCTGCCCAATCATTGGCACGCGCTGGCTACCATCTGGGCATGCCAGGCCGGTAAAGACGTTTATGTGGAGAAGCCGGCCTGTCACAACATATTTGAAGGTCACCAGATGGTGAAGGCTGCACGCAAGTACAACCGGATGGTGCAGGTTGGCTCACAGAGCCGCTCCATGCCATACATGATGCGGGCCATGCAGATGCTGCAGGAAGGTGCGATCGGGCAGGTCTATCACGCGCGCGGGCTCTGCTTCCGGCGGCGCTTCTCGATCGGCCACACACCCGACGAACCCGTGCCGGCGGGGCTTGACTGGGACAAGTTTCTGGGTCCGGCGCAGTGGAAGCCCTACAGCAAAAACAAATTTGCCTACAACTGGCACTGGATGTGGGACACGGGCAACGGCGACATCGGCAATCAAGGCGTGCATCAGATGGATATTTGTGCCTGGGGCTTGGGGCGCACTGGCTGGCCAGTGTTGGTGTCTTCCGCTGGCGGCAAGTTCGTCTGGCAAGACGACCAGGAAACGCCCAACACTCAGCAGAGCACCCTGGATTTCGGTGACGCCCAAATCACCTTCGAGGTTCGTAACTTGCCGACACCCCCAGAAGGCGTGGGCGGTATGCGCGGCTCAAGCTACGTCGGCAACATTTTCTTTGGCGACGGCGGTTTTCTGGTGTTGGACCAGGGCTTCCAAATCTTCAAGAGCACTGCCGCGAATATCAGCGGTGAGGCTGCCCGAGGCTCTGGCGCTGGAGCTGCAGAGAAGTACGAGAAAGTGGCGGATGAAAAACCTGGCGAGAGAGTTGACTCAACCGCCGTACACATGAAGAACCTCTTCGACGCCATACGCGCCCGCGATCACAAGCTTCTTCATGCCGACATCGAAATCGGCGCGCGTTCTGCTGTGTTCTGCCACTTGGCGAATATTAGCTACCGGGTTGGACATGCATTGCGGATGGCTCAGTCCACGGGCCGATTTCTTGGAGACGACGAAGCGAACGCGCTGCTTACAAGGAACTATCGCGAGCCGTACGTAGTGCCCGACGAATCGTGAGCGGTCCGCGCATCTCGGGCGGCGCCGCCTTTCGTTATCCAAACTTCCGGTATCACATGATCGCGCGTTTCCTGGCGACAACGTCGTCGGAAATGCAGGCTGTGGCCGTCGCGTGGCAGGTGTACGGATTGACCCACCGCCCTCTCGACCTCGGTCTCGTAGGGCTCGCGCAGTTCCTGCCCGGCATCTTCCTGTTTCTGATCGCCGGCCATACGGCGGACCGTCTGCCGCGAAAGCGAATTCTGCAGAGCTGCTATGCTGCATTTTCGCTGTGCTCGCTTCTGCTCCTGACTCTCTCGGTGCGCGGACTCGCTTCGGTGTATCCAATCTATCTCGCGTTGCTGTTCAACGGTGCCATTCGCGCCTTCAATGGGCCGGCGAGTCAGGCCTTTCTGCCGCTCATCGTGGAGGAGGAGCACTTCCCCAATGCAGTGGCGTGGAGTTCTTCTATCTTTCAGGCAGCCACCATCCTCGGCCCGAGTGCCGGCGGAATCATCTATGCCTGGGCCGGGAGCCCGGTCCCTGTTTACAGTTGCGCCGCGCTCTTCTATCTCACCGCCTTGCTTTCGATGTCTGCCATACATGTTCGAGCGATTGCGCGGCCCCGGACCCTCGCTTCCGCCCGCGCGCTGCTCAGCGGTTTGCAGTTCATCTGGAATCATAAGCTCATTCTGGCCGTGATTTCCCTGGATCTGTTTGCGGTCCTGCTCGGTGGCGCGGTGGCTCTGTTGCCCGTTTACGCGCGGGAAATCCTGAAGGTGGGTGCCTCCGGTCTTGGGCTTTTGCGTGCCGCGCCCGGAATCGGGGCCGTCCTCACGGCGGTGATCGTGGCTCATTGGCCGCTGCGGCGCCGTGCGGGCGCCATCATGCTTTGGTGCGTCTTGGGCTTCGGCGCTTCTACCGTGGTGTTCGGACTCTCACACAACGTGACTGTGTCGCTGGTGGCATTGGCCCTGGCCGGCTCGTTCGACATGGTGAGCGTCATCGTTCGCCATACTATGATCCAGCTCGGCACGCCCGATGAAATGCGTGGCCGCGTGAGCGCGGTGAACATGGTTTTCATTGGTGCCTCCAACGAAGTAGGCCAGTTCGAATCCGGTATAACTGCGCAATGGTTCGGGACCGTGCCCGCGGTGGTCTTGGGTGGGGTGGGCACCATTGCAATCGTTGTGCTATGGGCATGGCTGTTTCCAGTCTTGCGCCGGGCGGAAGAACGAACTCCGCAGCCTGCCGCTGGTGCTCTTGATTAGCGGCGATGGCCGTTATTCAACGGTGGTCACCTTGGCGATCAACTCAAACTTGCCCGGCTCCCGGTTCGCGAGGCCAGCCAGCGCGAGCGACATCATCTGCACCGGGAGGATCTCCAGAACGGGGCTGATGAGGCTCCATGGTCCTGGAAGCCTGTAGACACTGGATTCCGCTTCGGGGCCAACCAGGGCTGCCCGGCCACCGGCCTTCCGGACGTCGTGAGCCAAGTTCTTATTCAACGGAGAAGCGGCATCCGCACCGGCAAAAATCAGAACGTAAACACCCGCCCCGACCATTTCAAACGGTCCGTGCCGGAAGGCAGCGCTGCTCATTCCCTCCGCATGGAACTTGGCGGACTCCTTCAGAATCAGCCCTCCTGTTCCAACCGCCGCGAGCGATTCACCTCTTCCCACCAAGAACAGATGCTTCACATCCTTCATTTCGGACAACAATTCTCGCACATGATCCCGCCACACCTTCAGGTATCTCTCCGCTGCGGGCGCGGCTTCCGATAGTTCTTCCGTCACCCGCACAAGATCATTCCGGCAAAGGACGCCGCGCAACCACTGGAGAGCGAGCAGTGTAGCGACATATGTCTTGCAGGATACCGAAGATTCCTCGCCCGCCTGGGTCAGCACTACGGCATCCGCTCGCTGAGCGAGTTCAGAGTTGGCGTGATTGGTCACCGCCAGAATACGGACTGGTATTCGCAAATCAAGCAGCCGGATCACCTCCACACTCTTGCCGGATTGCGAGACGACGACCACGAGCGTTGTGGCGTCTAGGATTTCCGGCATCCAGTGGATCAGCTCGCTCGTCTCCAGCATCAACGTCGTGATGCCGACTTTGTTGAGGCTCAGGAACAGGGGATGCAGGGCGTAATAAGAGGCGCCCATCCCCGTCAAAACCACACGCCGAAATGCGCCGCGCTCCAAGTCCTGCGCCAACTTCGAAAGGTCCGCGGATTCCTTGAGGCCGCCGAGCGTGCGCGCTAGGACGTCCGGCTCATCCAGCAAATCGCGAAGATAGTCGCCTTCTAAAAGAGAAAAATTAGGAATCATGTCGTTCCCATGATAGCCGACCGTCACTCACTGCCTCCGCGACGAGAGTGCGAGCTGTCCTGTTATACTCCGCTCACAGGGAGCCGATTATGCGTACGGTCAGCGTGTTTTGTCTCACAGGCGCGGTTTTCCTGTTCGCGGCCCGCGAAAAAAATCCCGGTCTGCTGTGGTCCTTCGAACGGGCCGATGAGCTGCGGAGCATCACCACCTCCCACGCCCGCGTCACCCAACTGCACAATTTCGCCACCGAAGGGCATTACGCTTTGCAGGTGGATTTTGAAGCGGTGGAGCAGCCGCAGATCGAGCTTTCCGCCGCGGCGGTCAGAACGGATTGGCGTCCGTTCGCCGCGCTCGGCCTGGATGTCACCAACCCCTCGGAGGAACCGTTGGGGTTCTCACTCGAAGTGGAGGATGCCGCAGGCAACAAATCTACCGCCGGCACGGCGCTGGATTTGCAGCCTCACGAATCGGGAAGCTACGCCTTACCGCTGAACTCTCCCCCGCCGCCCGAGATGGGGATGCGCGGCGAGCCGCCCATTCCCGGCTTCCATCTGATGGCTGAGGACCATCGTCCGGTTGACCTTAGTCGCATGGCTAAAGTTCGAATCTCTTTAACAAAGCCCCCGCGTCCGCGCACGTTGGTTTTCGATAATATCCGTCTCGCATCCAGAGTTTCTTACGACAAGATCGTCGATCCCTTTGGCCAGTATGCGCGCGCGGAGTGGAACGGAAAACTGAAGAGCGAAGCCGCGTTCGGAACCGAACGGACCAAAAAAGAAGAGGCTGAGCTGAAAGCTCGCCCCGCGTTGCCGGACCGGGATGAGTACGGAGGCTGGTTGTCAGGTCCTCAACTCGAAGGGACCGGTTACTTCCACACCATTCGGCAAGACGGGAAATGGTGGCTCGTCACCCCCAGTGGCCATCTTTTCTTTTCGCTCGGTTTGGATGCGATCAACACCAACGAGGGCGGCACTGTCGTGCAGGGCCGGGAACAAATGTTCCAATGGCTGCCCGCGCCGGACGATCCGCTGGACAAACACTACGGCGTTTCGGATTGGGCCTCGCCCGTCGGACTCACAATCAAGTTCGCGCAAGGCCGTACGTTCCAGTTCTACACGGCCAATCTCGAACGTAAGTACGGCGCGGATTGGTCCGAGAAATGGAAGTCGATCACCCTCCAGCGGCTGCCCGCTTGGGGTTTCAACACGATTGGCAATTGGTCCGACCCGCGACTCTACGAAGCCAAACGCGTGCCCTACACCGCCACGCTGGATGTTGAAGGCAGGTTTGCCGAAGTCCCCAGCGGTACCGATTACTGGAAGCGCATGTCTGACCCCTTCGACCCGGCGTTTGCTGAGGCTGCGGATTCGAGCGCTCGCAAAGCTGCCGGACAGCGCCGTAACGACCGGTGGTGCATCGGATACTTCGTGGATAACGAACTTTCCTGGGGCAGCATGCGGGACGATAAGAACCGCTACGGTCTCGCCCTCGGTGCCCTATCGCTTGACGCTGCTTCACCGGCGAAGCGGGCGTTTGTCGAGCTACTTCAGAAACGCTATCCGAGCGTCCAGGAACTCAACGCCGCATGGGCTACTCAGTTTGCGGACTGGCCAGCCTTCACGGCGAGACCCTTCCGCCCCTCTGGTGATTTCAGCCATGCAATGCGGGAAGACATGAGCGCCTTCGTGAAGGCACTCGCCGCGCAGTATTTTCGCACCGTACGCGACGCGCTGAAGAAGTACGACCCCAATCACTTGTATCTCGGAACCCGCTTCGCCGGGTATACACAGGAAAGCGTCGAGGCCTGCGCGGAATTCTGCGACGTGCTCAGCTTCAACATTTATCGCTCCCGTGTGGAACCCGCGCAATGGAGCTTCTTAGACGGCCTCGATAAACCGGTGATCGTCGGCGAATTTCACATGGGAGCGCTGGACCGCGGTATGTTTCATCCTGGCCTGGTGAAGACTCGCGATCAGGAAGAGAGAGCGGCGATGTTCATGGACTACGTCCGCAGCGTCGTAGACAATCCCGGGTTCGTCGGCTGCCATTACTTCAAGTACGCCGATGAGCCGCTAACCGGCCGGCCGGGCGATGGCGAAAATTACAGCATCGGGTTCACGACCGTCGTCGACGGATTGTACCCGGAGATGATCAAAGCCGCCAAGACCGTCTCCGGCGAAATGTACACCCGCAGGCGCCGCCCCTGACTTTCGCCGCTGTCAGAACGTGACGTGGTTGCCGCCGGCGGTGAGCTCTTTCCGCGCACCCTTCCACACAAACTCGCCCGTCGTACCCTCCGGTAGCGCTACGTCCGCGTCGAGCTTACTCCCTTCGAGCGCCAGCTTCACGCGGATCTCGCCCTTCGGGTGCGGGATCGCTCCTTCGGCGTGCGTGAGTTTGCCCAGAAACGGCTGGATCACCACGCGCCGGAAACCCGGCGCCGCCGAATCAATTCCGAGCACCGTCCGGAAAAGTTCGTAGTTCGGGCTCGCGCCCCAGGCATGACAATCGGAACGCGTCGGGTCTTCCTGTTCCGCCCAGGTTGTCAAGCCGCGTTCCAGCATCGTGCGCCAGGGTCCCAGGAGGTCCAGGTAACGGTCACCCTCGCCCGCTTTGTTCAGCGCCGAGTGCAAATAGTGACGGAAGTAAATCGAGCACTGCACCAGCGACTTGTCTTCGATAACTCGATCAATCAGGTCCTTTGCCTCCGCGCCTGTGCTCACGTCCGCCAGAATTGCGAGCGCGTTGGCATGCTGCGAAAACTCCGGCCCTCCCGGCGTATCCGCGAACAGCTTGCGATCCGCGTTCCAATAGAGATTCCGCACCGCGCCGCGCAACTGGTTCTCCGCATCGCGATCATCTTCGCCCAATGATTCCGATCCCAACACCTCTTCCATCTCTGCGGCCCATCGGTATGCCAGCAGCAATTGGAGATCGAGGGGAGCCGAGCCGCCATCTTTACCAACCTGCGGCACGCCACTCTCCCACTCCTTGGTCCAATCGATGAAATTCCACCACGGGATCACACGCAGAGATCCAGTGTCTTTTTGGCGCGCGGCAAAGAACGACAGCACCGCACGCACACCCGGCAGCATGCGCCTCACAAATCCGGGATCATCCTGGTACATCCAGTAGTCGTGCACCATGCCGATCCACCACAGCGAGAACGGCGGGATGTATTGTTGCAGCCGTGATGGCGCGCGGCTGTAGGTGGCGCCTTCCGCGGTCCGCGAGGAGTCCAGCAACTCAATGGCGTTGCGCATCAGCCGCGCGTCGCCGGTTGTGTAGAGCGAAACCAGCGACTGTACCCGCGTATCGCCTACGTACTGCAACTGCTCATAATACGGACAGTCCATGTAGGTTTCGTGTGCGCACAGCCTGGCCGTATGCCAGCCGACGTCAAGGATTTTCTGCAGCCCCTCCGGTCCGCCTGCGAAGCGAGACTTCCTCTCAAACGGATAGCCCGTATAGACGCCCGCCAGGTCCTCGATCGTAAGCGGCTCCGCGGCCGTCTCGACTTTCAACTCGACGTAGCGATACGTCCGCCAGTAAAGCGGCCGGAACAGCCGGTGCTCTCCGCCGTCCGGCAGAAAAACGTCGCCGTACCCGAGAAACCGCTTTCCCTCGATTTCGTTGCGATTCCCCTTGTCCCGCTTGTTTGGCAGGAACAGCGCCTCTGCATATCGCAGCGACACCGTCGCGCCTTTTCCGCGGCTCACCCGCAGTTCCGGATACGCCGTGGTCAAGTACGTCTGGTCCAGCAAAAGCCGGGCCTTGGTGTGTGCTGGAATTTCCAGCCGCCCGGACTTCTCTGGAAACTCTGCGGGCGCGCTGATCCCGGTGGCCTGCCGCACTCGCACCAGACGCAGCGGCTTTTCTTCCATCATGGGAATGGTTCGCGGCACCAACATCCAACGGCTGGGTGCGTCCTGGGAGTCGCGCGCCGCGCCCGGCTCCCCAACCCGTGCTGGCCGCCAGCTCGAATCGTCAAAATCCGGCCGCTCCCAACCCCACGGATATTTCGTGCCATCGATCTGGTCCCCCGGACCGACCGCGAAGTACTCCGGCATCTCCACTCGCGAAATCGGCACAGCACGGAAGGCCTCGTCACGGATGCACCTCCACAATTTGCCTGTGTCCACCACACGCTCCGTCGTCCCGTCGCCTTGCAGTAGAAACCCCGTCTCATTCGTGATCTGCGCTTCCGGAGCGGACGTGGAATAGTTCCACACCACCGCCGCCAGCACGTTCTTTCCTGCTTTCAGATGGGAAGCGATATCCACGGTCTCGTAGCGCCAGTGATACAGGTCGCCGCGCGCCGGACCCCAACTGACGCGCTCTCCATTTACGTAGAGTTGATACCGGTTATCGGCCGTGACGTGCACCACAAACGTCCCCGGCTTCACCGCCAGCTCAAAGTCGCGCCGGAAATGATACACACCGTAGTCAAACCCGGAAGCCCCCGGGACCGAAATCCATTGGGCTGGCCACACTCGTGTGAGCAGCTCGGGATTCGTCGCTCCCAAAGCAGGGAGGACCGCCAGGCAGGCAACGAGCGTTCTCATGGAAGTCGTGCGCAGGATTGGTTTAGGCATGAAGTACCGGTGCCATTGTATCTCCGCGTGCGTGGGCACGGCGGCCGATGATACGATCTAGCGCATGGTAACTGTGACTATATTTATGATGCTCTCGGCCATGGTGCAACAAGCCACTCAGCCGGTCGCCGCTCCCACCCATCGCATCGTGGAGCTTGCCTGGTTTTCCGGCGCTTGGGAGACCGATCACGGCAAGACGCATATCGAAGAGTATTGGACGCGCTCTGCCGGGGACATGATGATTGGCATGGGCCGTTCAGTCAGAGATGAGAAGACCGTATCGTTCGAGTTCCTCCGTCTCGAGCAACGAGCCGACGGGATTTACTATGTCGCCCAGCCGTACGGCCACCCACCGGTAGATTTCAAGTTGGATACTGTCGAAGAGCAAGCAGCCGTATTCGTAAATCCCGGCCACGCCGACCACTTGAAGCGCATTATCTATCGCAAGAATCCCGATGGTACTCTTTTCGGGGGCGTCGAGGGCGTAGACAACGGCAAGGCCTTCGCCGAGGACTTTGCATATCGGCCCGCGAAGTAATCCGCGGGGTGCTCTTTCACCGGCGGCCGCGTTCAGATCTTTACGAACGAACGTGTGCGGTACATCCAGTAGAGAAAAAGCCACAGAACAAGGAACGCCGCGGTTGCTGAGAGCAGGCCGTCCCATCTTCCCACGCGTGGCAGCAGGCCTCCGACGAAGATGTTGCCGATGCTGCGGAGGTCCACCAGCGACATCGCCATATACGCCACAATCGGGTTCATGCCAATTACGCGGAACGGAAACGCCCATCGGCGCCAACCCCGCACGTCGACCATCCAGTAAAACAGCGCGAGTGCCAGGAAGCTGAAGCCCCCGGTCACGAGTACGAAGGAGCTGGTCCACAACAGCTTGATGATGGGGAATGCCAGGCTCCAAACGAGCCCGGCGGCCAGGCAGCCCGTTCCGGCGAAGGCGACCAGCCGCAGCTTCGCGGCAGCCGTCCTCGGCGAGAGCAGTACGTGTCCCGCCATGACACCGAGCAGAATGGAAGAGGCGAACCCGAGGTAACTCACAAACCACGTGTTCTCACCATGGTGAAAACGTCCGAGAACAAGCTGGTCGATCCAGGTCGCCATGTTGCCGGTTGGCGTGAGAACGCCCGCGCCGACGCCGGGTACCGGCACCAGCATCAGCAGCGCCCAGTACAACAGGAGGAAGACGGCCGTAATCAGGATCTGCGTTCTAGGGCGAAATTCGAGCGTTACGGCCACTGCGATCACGTACCCGGCGGCAATCCCGTGCAACACGCTATAGCACGGCCAGAGCTTCGAAAGATCCCAGGTCAGCAGGTTGCCCTGCGCCATCATACCGAGCACGAATAGGATCGCCGCGCGCCGTGCGGCGTGGAGATACAGCGTCCTGTGGCTCGAACCGGCGGCCCTCCGGCGGGTCGTCGAGAACGCAATCGAGACCCCGACGATAAACATGAACAGAGGCCAGATGGTGTCCCAAAAATGCAGTCCCTCCCAGCGCACATGCTCGAGCTGGGGGACAACTGCGTTCAGGAAAGGAACATCGACGGCCCTCGCCAGCCCTTCCACCATGGCGCCTCCGCCAATGATCCAGAACATGTCGAAGCCGCGCAGGGCGTCCAGGGAGTCGAGCCTTCCGGTTCCTGCGGCCGTTGCCGGCGGCGGAGCACCCTCAGAACTCGCCTCAAAAGTTAGTGACTTCGTCTGCGATAATCCCATCTGATCGGCATCACGTTTCGGTAGTCGCTGAAAACTTCGACTCAACTATATCAAGCTTCTTGCTCCCGCAAACAAAAAGCCGCGCCCCCTTTTCGAGGAGCGCGGCTCTTGACTGCTCAGTTTGTAACTACTTCTTAGTAGTCCATCCCCTCCGGCCCACCGTGCCCGCCGGGCATCGGTGCCGGTTTCTTCTCAGGGATTTCCGCGATCATCGCCTCCGTGGTCAGCATCAGCGAAGCGATTGACGACGCATTTTGCAGCGCCGTGCGAGTCACCTTGGTCGGATCGATCACGCCCGATTGCACTAGGTCCTCGAACTTGTCGGTCGATGCGTTGTATCCGTAGTTCGGATTGCTGTTGGTACGAACCGTGTCCACCACGATGGCGCCTTCCGTGCCCGAATTCTGCACGATCTGCCGCAGCGGCTCTTCGCACGCGCGCTTCACGATGTTCACGCCGATCTGCTCGTCGCCCGCCAACTTGAAGTCAGCCAGCACCTTCGACGCGCGCAGCAGAGCCACGCCGCCGCCCGGCACAATGCCTTCCTCAACCGCTGCGCGTGTGGCGTGAAGAGCATCCTCCACGCGAGCCTTCTTCTCCTTCATCTCGGTCTCGGTGGCTGCACCGACTTTGATTACCGCGACACCCCCGGCCAGCTTCGCCAGCCGCTCTTGCAGCTTCTCGCGATCGTAGTCCGAAGTCGTCTCCTCGATCTGCGCGCGGAGCTGCTTGATGCGGCCTTCGATGCTCTTCTGGCTGCCTGCGCCGTCCACGATCGTAGTGTTGTCCTTATCCACGGTGACGCGTTTGGCCTTGCCGAGGTCATCGAGACGCACGCCCTCGAGCTTGATGCCGGTCTCTTCCATGATGGCCTTGCCGCCCGTCAGAATGCCGATATCCTCCAGCATCGCTTTGCGGCGGTCGCCGAAGCCCGGCGCCTTCACCGCGACGGCGTTCAGCGTGCCACGTAGCTTGTTGACCACCAGCGTTGCCAGCGCCTCGCCTTCCACTTCCTCCGCGATCACCAGCAGCGGTTTGCCCGCACGTGCGATCTGCTCGAGCAGCGGGAGCAGGTCTTTCATATTGCTGATCTTCTTCTCGTGGATGAGAATGTACGGCTCCTCGAGCACAGACTCCATCCGCTCGGCGTCGGTCACGAAATAGGGCGACAGATACCCGCGATCGAACTGCATGCCGTCCACGGTTTGCAACTCGGTAACCATGGTCTTCGACTCTTCGACCGTGATCACGCCGTCCTTGCCGACCTTCTTCATGGCGTCGGCGATGATGTTGCCGATCGTGTGATCGCTGTTGGCGGAAATCGTGCCCACCTGTGCGATCATCTCGCCAGTCACGGGCTTGGAGAGCTTCTTCACTTCCTCAACCGCCACTTCAACAGCCTTCTCGATGCCGCGCTTCAGCGCCATCGGGTTCGCACCCGCGGCAACGGCTTTCACGCCCTCGCGATAAATCGACTGTGCCAGAATCGTCGCCGTCGTGGTGCCATCACCGGCCACATCGGAAGTCTTCGAAGCCACCTCGCGCACCATCTGCGCGCCCATGTTCTCGAGCGGGTCCTTCAGCTCGATTTCCTTGGCCACCGTCACACCGTCTTTGGTAATGTTCGGTCCGCCGAATTTCTTTTCCAGCACGACATTGCGGCCCTTCGGACCGAGTGTCACTTTGACGGCATCGGCCAGTTGGTTCACACCGCGAAGAATGGCCTGCCGGGAATTTTCTGCGTATACAATCTGTTTTGCCATGGTTCTTCCTCTTCCTCCTTAGCTAGCCTTCTTCGCTACTTTGGGCTGCTGTTCCAGAATGCCGAGGACTTCGTCCTCCCGCATGATCATGTACTCTTCGTTATCCAGCTTGATATCGCTGCCCGAGTACTTGCCGAACAGGATGCGATCGCCCACCTGCACATCGAGCGGAACTACCTTGCCGTCTTCCAGGCGCTTGCCCTTTCCAACGGCCACTACTTCGCCTTCCTGCGGTTTCTCTTTTGCAGAGTCGGGAATGTACAATCCACCCTGCATCGTTTCTTTCTGTTCAATGCGCTTGACAACAATGCGGTCGTAAAGCGGTCGAATTTGCATGCTCCAACCTCCAGATAGGTGTCTATTTAATTGGTCAGGTGTGGGAGCCGAGATCCACTCGGCTCCGAAACCTACTATTAGCACACTCCGGCGTCGAGTGACAAGATTCTTCTATAACCCATTGATAATAAGTAATATACTAAACTTGACAGACAGCACGAAAACACTCACCGGGAATCAGTTATGCTGACTTCGTGCGAACTCTCACTTCCGCTCTCTTTTCGATTCTCCTGGCCGGGCTTTGCTTAAGCCAGGATGCCGCGGACCCCTGGCCCAAGTCCGATCTCCTGGAGCCGGCCACTCTCGCTCGCGAGATTCAATCTGCCAAGCGTCCCACCATCTTGTGCGTGGCCTTCCCCGTGTTGTATCGCAACAAGCACATCTTGCACGCGGTGGGTACCGGCCCCGGCTACACGCCCGAAGGCATCGAGGCACTAAAAAAAGTCGCCGCTGGCCTGGCGAAGAATGCCGACATCGTTATCTACTGTGGCTGCTGCCCGATGGATCGGTGTCCTAACATCCGGCCCGCCTATCGCGCGCTCAAAGAGATGGGCTTCACGCACATTCGCGTCCTCGAGATCCCCACCAACATGCATACGGATTGGTACAGCAAGAACTATCCATCCGAACCGGGCTCACAAAAATAAAGGGTCGCGCTCCTCACGCGACCCTCGCAATACTTCGTTCCTCGTCAAGCCTTAGCGGCGTCCGCCGAATCCGCCGCCACCATGAAAGCCACCACCCATCGGCGCCATTCTCGGGGCCGCTGCAATGTGTCCCGCAACCGGTGCCGCAGCTCGGAACCCTGCGCGCCCAATTACCGGGTAGTGGTAATACGGATGCCCCAATACCCAACCCGGCGAGTAGAAGCCCCAACCAAATGGGCTGTAGAAGAAGCCAGCCCCCGGCAGGAAGGAATAGAATCCCCAAAACGGATCCCAGTACCAGCCCGGCCCATACCATCCGCCGGTCACGCCCACCATGTAGGCCGCATTGAGGTTCGCATCCGCCTCGTACTCACCGCGCAGCTTGCTCCAGCGGTACAACGGATCAGACTCCACCGCCTCCTGGTTCAAACCGTGGGATTTCAGCGGCTGTCCATTCGCCAGCGAAGCTTCATGCCCTTTCTTGACGGTCACGTGCGCAGTACCTTCGTACACCGCCGCTTGCCCGTCGATCACCCTGACCGCCGCGGGCTCCGCCTGAAACTCGTACAATCCCTGCTTCTCGATCTTCGTCGTTGATCCATCCACCACAACGGACAGATCATTCTCTTTATAGAGCTGGTCCACTTCCATTAGCGCCGAGCCATGCAGTAGCTCGACTTGCGTATCCGCCAGGCCCGGCGATATCATCCGCACTTCGCTGTTGTCGCCCAAGCGGAAGAACACGCCAGGAGTGAGCAACAGTTCCGCCTTACCCTGCCCCGTGCCCAGAACTTGATTGGCCTGGAGCTGTGTCGAACCCGTCTGCCTCGGTGCCAGACTCTGTCCGTCCAAACCCACTTGCCCTTCCACATAATTCACAGTGCCTGGCACGGCCGTGGACGTTGGTGTCGCCGCTGCCAGCGCGGCCGTAGCCAGCAGAACTACCGTCGCCAATCCTATGTTGGTTCGTAGCCCTTTCATAGCTGCCTCACTTTCCACTTCCACCTAATGTGATTCCACCCCGTCACACCACGTTCCGGTGCGTGCCCAAGTCTTACAAACCTTTACAGGAATCTACCGCGCAAGCCAGGGAGTAAAATGCTACCGCATGCACAATTGTTTGAGTCTTTTTCCGGTTGCCGCTTTCCTGCTGTTTCAGGTCGTTTGCTGCGCGCAACAGCCCGTCCCGATCATCTTCGATACCGATATCGGTGACGACATTGATGACGCACTCGCCCTCGCGCTCGCCCTGCAATCGCCAGAGCTCGACGTTCGCGCCGTCACCACCGTGACCGACGATACCGAAGGCCGCGCGCGTCTCGCGTGGAAGGAGCTAGGTCTTTACGGGCGTCACGACGTAGCACTCGGCACCGGTGCACCCGAGCCCTTCCTCGACCCAATCCACACCGGCCGCGCTCCGCAGTTCTCCGTGCTGACCGATGCCGATACGCTTCCCCCCGCCGCCCACCGCCGCGCCTTCGAGTTGATCATCGAAACCCTGCTCGCCTCGCCGCGCAAGATCACGCTCGTCCCCGTCGGCCCCCTGACGAACATCGCGCTCGCCTTGAAGGGCGAGCCGCGCATCAAAGACAAAATCGAGCGCATCGTGCTCATGGGCGGCGCTTTCGATCTGCTCAAAGCCGAGTACAACATCGAACGTGATCGCGTCGCCGCCGAGATCGTGTTTCGCTCCGGCGTTCCCATCACCGCCGTGGGCCTCGATGTCACCATGCGCTGCCGGCTCGCCGCTCCGGACATGGATCGCCTCCGCGCCGCCGAGAATCCCGCCTCACGCTTTCTCGTCCGCCTCATTGAGCTCTGGCAGAACGGACACCCCGACCAGTACCCGATCCTCCACGACCCCCTCGCCGTCGCCGTGACCATGCACCCGAATCTCGTCGAAACGCAACTGGGCAGCGTGCGCGTCGAAACATCCAGCGCTCTCACGAACGGCATCACCCTGTTTACGCCGGCCGACCAGTTACCGCCCGATACGCACGCCACAACGCTCGTGGCTCGCCAGGTAGACGCGCGCCGATTTGTAGAATTGTTTCTGTCACGATTGTCCGCCGCCACACGTGCGAAGCAATAAGTAGCTGCTATTCCGAGCCGCGCGCGTGAGCAAGCGTTTTACTTAACGTCCGCAAAGCCGTTCGATGGCGGCAGAATCTCCACCACGTGCGCCAGCGTCCGCTGCGCCGCGTCGGTAATCACGTTCCGCCGTCCATATAAAACGCACGGAGTGCTCAAATCCAGCGCGCCCAGAATCAGCGGATCCGCCGCCACCCGAAGGTACCGGTCCGGATGGCTTTCATGTTCGATGGACTCGCCGCGCAGCACCGCCCCCAACGGCCGCTTGCCTTCCAGCACCAGCCGCCGCGCCGCCTCAGGAAGATGTTCCAGGTTGATCTTGATCACCCCGAACGCCACCGGTTTCGTGCCGCCCTCCGGCGTCAGCACTACTTCGCGCGAAAGCACCTGTCCCGCCAGTCCCGCCTGCAACACCCGAAGCTGAATATTGCCGCCATACGCGCCTTCGAGCGTCGGCGTCATGTCCTGCGTGTGCACCAGCAGGCTGCGATACGGCTCCGGGACCTCATAGCTCGGCACCAGCTCAACCGCCGGCAGCGCAAGCCCCGCCTGAGCATAAAACTCATCCAGCGGATAGATCCACTTCCCTTTCGCGCTCGCGGCCATTCTCATAGGACGTCGCACACCGCCACTGTGTCACCGCGATTGCGGCCTTTTTCCACTGTCCGTCCAGGGTATCTCGTCAGCCCGCATCCTGCATCTGATGCAACATTTCGGATGCAATATCAAAAACGTCCCCCACTTCGTACTTAGGCCGGCCGATCTTTGGATTCCAGTACGCCCATGGGCAAGCCAATCGCGCAGCGGCACTACGCCTTTGAACTCCCGAATCGAACGAGCCGTTTCCGGATACACCTCGATCCAAGTGTCGAGGATGTCCTCTTCCAGCCGGATCTTTTCGCCTCGCTCCCGTCCAATCTTGCGGAATCGGCGGAAAATCACAGGCTTGGTTTTGCGTTTCGAGAGGTGCTCGAAGTCTAGCCGCAGAAGCGCCTCGGCAGTTGTGAGAAGGTGCAGCATGGCTGCATACCGTAGGTGCTTTCTGGCAGAAGCGAACTGCTTGCGCAATTCGTCTAAGCTTTCGTCCCGGTATATCTCTGGAATGAAATCACCCGAAAGCAGTTGCGGGAGCTGCCTGTCTACTTCATTTAGCAGAAGCAGTTGCAGTTCGTACCAGCGGAACACCTCATCCAGATCCTGGAGGCGTTCGGCCTCGAACCTCGGCATGCCTTAGCGCATCACCCTCCGCAGCGCGTCGGCCAACGTTTTGCCATCCAGTGCCACGGCACGTCGCGGCACGCGGGAGAGGACAATGTTCCAATCCTCCGCAGGGTCCAGGACCAGCGTCATAGTATCGAGCTCGCCAACCAAATCCACGCGGCCTTGTGCGCCGATGATGTTGCGCCCCTTCGGCGAAAATCGTACGGTTTCTCCGCCGATAACAAGGACCAATTCCGGCACACGGTAAGTACCGAGGCACTCTTCCGTAATCTCTTTTTGATCACGCGACACAGTCACGAGCCCTTGCGCGATAGATTCCGCAAGCAATTCACAGGTGACTTTCTGGTACAGCCGCTTAATTGCAGCTACCCATTCCCGACGCCGTTCCTTCCCGCCATTCTCGTTCGCCGGTGCGTGCTGTTGCCGCGACACGAGGAAGTCCTTCAGCTCATCGGACTGTGGTGCCTTCACGGAAAGCCTCCAACGACTTCAGAATAGCTCACGGGATGCTTGCCGTGCTCGCGTAAGGCATTGGGTGACGATCCCACGAAGCCAGTGGCTAGCCGCCGCATCAACGAATGGTGGAACAATGAAGCACATGAGGCCAAAACTATTAGTGGCAGCCGGCTGTCTCGTGGGGTGCGCGACATCAAAATGGCGACTCGGCGATCTTCTTTTTTTGTGGCAGTAATCCTAGCGTATACGCTAGGATTGAGGAGGTCTTTCCAATGCCTGATGTTCTGCAAGATCTCGTATCCCGCCGAGCTGAAATCGTCAAACAGTTCGCCCGTCTTGGTGATCTCCGCAGCGGTTCCGTTTCCAATACCAGCGGCCGCTGCGGCAAGCCCAAC
>Ga0326728_10007753_pt1 | contig 27249 bp, 32 predicted proteins | sample MB3enrmetagenome_FD_207602 | JGI IMG/M metagenome (GOLD analysis project Ga0326728, IMG submission 207602) | Lab enriched peat soil microbial communities from McLean, Ithaca, NY, United States - MB31MN | ecosystem: Environmental > Terrestrial > Soil > Wetlands > Peat | place: USA: New York...
TTAACCGCCGGTCAGCCGGTGCAGCTGACGATAATGGAACGGGGCAACGGCGGAAGCGATGGCCAGATTGTGTCCAGTATCATCGGCGGAGTGGTGAGCAATTTAAATCAGCAATTCGCCATCACCTGCCAAGTCAGCCAGGCGCTGGTCGGGCAAAACATCCCGCCGGCCACGATTACTTCCACCACCCTGCAATTCCTGAACCGGGAGGAGCAAAACCCGTTGGTGGGGGTTCGGGAGGTGGCCGCCGGCAGTAAACCGAACATAGTAAATGATTTCCTGCCCGGGATTATCACCATGTACGTGCTTTTCTCCATCAGCTTGACGGCGGCGGCGATTAACGACGAACGCAAAAAAGGGACGCTGGAACGGCTGATTACCACCAGCCTGTCCATCGGGGAACTTTTCTTCGGAAAATTCCTGGCGAGTGTGCTGCGGGCGTTCATCCAGACCTTTATCCTGCTGGCCTTGTCTTACGCGGTCTTCCGTATATTCACGCCGCTTTCCTTTGTGGAATCGCTGCTTTTAGCCCTGCTGTTCGCCACAGCCTGCAGCAGCATCGGGCTGATTATTCCTTCGATTGCCCGTACCGGTGAAGCCTCCACCTGGGTGGGGGTCTTTTTCACGATGACGATGACAATGCTGGGCGGGACATTTTTCACGATTTCCAAAGGCACCACGCTATATACGTTCAGCAAAATATCGGTGAACACCTATGCCAACGACGCCTTTAAAACCCTGATTAACGGCGGCAGTTTTTCCAGTCTGGGGGTGGATATTGCGGTACTGGCCGGGGTTACAGCGGCCGGTTTAATTATCGCCCGTCTTTTATTCAAAGCGGTACCGCAAGGGAAATGACACGATGAAACAGTTACGCAACATCTGGTATCTGATGCTCAAGGATTTAAAAATCTTTGCCGCCGACCGCGCGGCGCTGATTTTTGCGCTGTTGTTCCCATTCTTTTTCATTGTGCTGTTCAATTTTGTGATGACCGGAACCAATGGCGGGGACCAGCGGCTGGTGATTAATCTGGCCACAAACGAGCCGGCCGGCGGCATGAGCACGCAGATTATCGCGTCCATGGCGACACAGGACCCATCAACCCTGCAGCCCGGCCAGCCGGAAATCGTCTGGATTAAGGACTATAGCCAGGCGCTGCAGGAAGTCAAAGACAAAAAACTGGATGGGTTTATCGCTTTTCCGGCCGATTTCACCCAGGCGGTGACCGCCGGTTACGGTACCAATCTGGAAGTGATTTACAACCCGAACGATATGCAGTCAATTGCGGCGCTGGAAGGCACCGCCGAGGGCATTGCGGCCCAAATCAACGCCCGGGAAGTAGTCAGCAGTGCCGTCATCGGGATAGTGACGGAAAGCGCGGCGGCGCCCGGCAGCATCAGCAACCCCTCACAGATAATTCTCTCGCAGCTGAGCTGCCAGGCCCAGACAACCACACCGGCCCACTTGGTTTCTTTCACCACGCAGGAAATCGGGGAAGTGAAAGCGACCAATCCTTCGGAATACACCATCCCGGGATACCTGGTGATGTTTGTTTTCTTTACGGCGGCTTTTTCCGCGGCGGAACTGGTGCGAGAACGGCAGAACCACACGCTGGAGCGGCTGTTATCCAGTTCAGCAACTAAAGCAGAGATTCTGGGCGGGGTTTACAGCGGGACAGTGGCCAAAGGCCTGATTCAAATCGCCATTTTCTGGGCAGTCGGTATTTTTGCCTATAGAATGGACCTGGGGTCTTCGCCGATTTCCGTGATTTTGATTTCAGTGTTGATGGTGTTGATGGCCTCTGCTTTCGGGGTGATGCTGGCAACCTTTGTAAAAACCGAGCGCAGCGCTTCCTCTATCGGAGTATTGACATCGCTGATACTGGCGCCGCTGGGCGGCTGCTGGTGGCCGCTGTATATTACGCCGCAGTGGATGCAAAACATGGCGAAAATCACACCGCACGGCTGGGCCACGACCGCTTTCAACAAATTGCTGATTTTCGGCGGGGATTTCAAATCCGTGCTGCCGAACATGCTGGTATTGGTTGCGTTCGGGGTGGCTTTCGGGGTGATTGCGATATTAAGGTTTAGAACGGAAGCGGAATAAACGAATCAAGTTTCAATAATCAATAACGAATAATCAAGCAAATACTAATTAAACAAACGACTAATTATCAATATTTTTTGTTTTCATGCTGATAATTTGACAGTAAAACCCCCTCCAGTCTCTCCTGCTGCGTGGGGAGAGAAGGTTTCTATTGCTATTTCGCAATACCAAACAAATTCTAATTTAGCTAAAATAACTGATAAACAGCGGTTATTTTTCGGAGAGGATTCCGATGCCGCGCCCGCCTGAGCATGGCCATCAGACATTGGCATACGCAAAAGATACGCTGGAAATGCGTAAAGGGCAGAATGCCGTCAGCTCCCCGCTTCGTCTGGAGAGAAGTTATGTGCGTTTTCTTTTCGCGCGGATAAGGTTCTGTTTTTCGGATTTAGTGCTTAGTTTTACCGGTTTCAGACTCAATTCTTGACTTATTGTATCGAATAAGGTACAAATAATAGATAACCCCCGTTTTACCCGGCATTGCATCTTGAAGAAATCCATCTGCAGTAAGGTGTGTAATATTATTCAATGACCATTGCCATATTGTATCGCGAGGAACTTAAGGAATACGATTTCGGACCCGGTCATCCTTTCCGAGGAGACCGGTATCAGGTTTTCCCCAAATTTCTGGCCGACCGGCTCCCGCCGGACAACAACTATGAAATCCTCAAAGCCAACTGGGCCACGGAAGAAGACCTCCTCAGAATTTGCCACCGCGATTACATTGATTTCACCAGGCAGTATTACCGCGCCGCGAATCTTGGGCTGGATGAAGAAGGTGATTTTTTCCAGTACCAGGCGCTGGATAACCGTCCCATCGGCCGGCCCGGCAAAGTAGAAGAAGCGGCCCGTCTGGTCATCGGGCAGGCCAAGCTGGCGGCAGACCTGATACAGACCGGCAAATTCCAAAAAGTAATCTCCATCGGCGGCGGGCTGCACCACGCGAAAGTCGCTTCCGGCGAAGGGTTCTGCCTCTACAACGATGTCGCCTTTACGGCCGTTTACCTGATGGAAAAATACCACCTGAAACGGGTGATGATTCTGGATACGGATGCGCACGCGGGAAACGGCACCGCCGAGTACTTCTATTCGGACCCGCGGGTGCTGTTCGTGGATTTGCATCAGGACCCCGGCACAATTTATCCGGGGACCGGTTTTGTTTCGGAAATCGGCGCCGGCGCCGGCATCGGAAAAACCGTGAATATCCCGTTACCCGTCAATGCGGGCAACGATTCCTATAGAATGGTGTTCGAAAAGATTGTCGAACCGCTGGCCAAAGAATTCCGGCCGGAAATTATCATCCGCAACGGCGGCTCCGACCCGCACTTCAACGACGGCCTGACCAGCCTGGCGCTGACGCTGGACGGATTCAAAATGATCGGGCGCAAGGTCAGAGAAATGGCCGAAATCTGCGGCGGCAAAGAAATCGACCTGGTGGCTTCCGGTTATCACCGCGGCATATTACCTTTTGCCTGGATGTCTTTGATTGCCGGACTGGGCGACTTCAATGTGCCGCTGGAAGAGCCGAGCCCCATTCCGCATTCGCTGCGCATTGACAGTCAAATCCCGGACACGCTGAAAATGATTGCTGAAGTGAAGGCCTACCACCAGGATTACTGGCGATGTTTCCGCGAATAACCGGCATTCCCTTCTATTGACTCCCTTTTATTTCCCGGTTTGTTATTTTTTATTCCTTTGTGTCATAAATCTGGTATCTAAGTTTCCTTTTGCAACTTGTCTCTGGAATGGATTTCGGGATAGAATGAGAATTACAACGATTTCTCGAGAGGTGAACCTTGGGCATTGTCCTGCGTCAAGAACCGGAACTGCGCAATCCCGATATGATTGTCTGCTGGCCGGGGATTGGCAATGTCGGGATAATCACCGTGGAAACGATGCGGCAGGCTTTGGGAGCGGAAGAGCTCGGCGAAATCGAACCGTGGGATTTCTTTTACCCCAATAAAGTCACCATACAGACCGGCATTGTGACCGATATGAATTTCCCCGGCAGCAAGTTTTACTACAAGCGGATGCCAAAAAAAGACCTGCTTTTCTTCATCGGGGAGGAGCAGCCAGCGACTAGAGAAAGCGCCTACGCGGAAGGCAAACGCGCCTACGAAATGGCGAACCTGGTGCTGGACGTGGCGCAGGAATTTTCCTGCGTGCGTGTTTTTACTTCGGGCGCGGCGATTGCCATCACCCATCACACCGCGCTGCCCAAAGTCTGGGCGGTAGCCAATCAGAAAGCACTGCTAACGGAACTGCGCAGCTACGATAATACGATTTTGATGAGCGAAGTGGAGGGCAAGGGCAACCAGGGCAGCATCACCGGACTGAACGGGCTGTTAATCGGCGCCGCCAAGCGACGGGGGATGGAAGGAATCTGCCTGATGGGGGAAATCCCTGATTATCTATCCCGGATGCCGTTCCCATACCCCAAAGCCTCGAAAGCGGTGCTGGGGACACTAGCCAAAATCATGGGCGTGACGATTGCGCACAATCCCCTCGAGGAAATGATAGTCCAGATGGAAACAGTGGTGGAGAACGTCTACCAGCAATTCCCGCCGGAAATCCGGGAACGGCTGGAACAGCGGAAACTGGTAACACAGACGAAACAGGAAGCCATCACCGAAGAAGACGAACAGTGGTTTAAAGAACACATTGACGAATTCTTTAACAAGGACAAAGGAGCATGACCGAACCACTGAAATTTTCGGCGCAGCCGAAGTTGCGGAAAGCGACAATGGTCATCGGCTGGGAATCGGATACAGCGCGGCTGGGGGAACGGGTCACGGATTACCTGATCAACTGCCTCGGGGCGCAGCCTTTCTGTGAAATCGACCCGGTGGAGTTCTTTCCGCTGGGCGGGGTCACCATCGAAAATGACATCGTGCAATTTCCCCAGAGTACTTTTTATGCCAGCCGGGAACATAACCTAGTCATCTTCCGGAGCGCCATCCCCAGGTACGAATGGCACGAATTCTTAAATCTGATTGTTGATGTCGCCGAGGAATACTGCCATGTCAAGGAAATGTATGCCGTCGGCGGGATGATTACGGCCGCCGCCCACACCACGCCGAGAGAAGCCTGGGCAACTTTCAGTTCGCCGAAAATCAAGAAGGCTTTAAGCCCGTTCCAATTATCGCGGGAGATGGACTTTGAAACACCGCCGGGCAGCCGTCCCACTTTAAATTCCTACCTGTTGTGGGTGGCTAAAAACAGGGAGATACCGGCGGCGAACCTCTGGATACCGGTGCCTTTCTACCTGATGACCAACGAAGACCCCGCAGCACACCGGAAAGCCCTCGAATTCCTGGATAAGCGGCTGGAACTGGGGCTGGACTACGCCGCGATTGACGCTGCAAGTAAACAACAAAACGAGAGGCTCAAACGATTGAGGACATCCTCAAAAGAAATTGACGGGTGCATCCGGAAACTGGAAAACAATCAACGCCTTTCCGAAGAAGAGCGCGAGGGCCTGGTGAAAGGGATTGATGAATACCTGCGGAAGAGAAATAATTAAGTATTTTTGAGAAAACTATTTTCTACGCCGGAAGAGCAACATCTTATCCATGGAATAATTTAATTTTTTAGCAGTGTTAATGCAGACACAAAGCCCCATCCCTTAATGAGCCCGTCCGAAAATAAACGTTGGAAATTATTTTTATGGATTCCCGATCAGGACGGGAATGACAAACCGGTGAAAACAGCTTCAAGCAAAGCTTGAAGCTGTTTTCTTTTCATTGTCATTGTCGGGCTTGACCCGACAATCCAGAGATTTCAGACACCAGCATATTCTTTTTTTGGGCAGCGCGATGGCAAACGCCCTTGCTCGCCCTATATTTCCCTTTTTCCCTACCCCCAAATAGCAAGTTATTGAAGCGTAATTCATGCCATATTTATATTGAATCAAGTTCTCGTTTAACAATAATCTTTTCTACAAATCACTCCCATAATATGGTAAAGTTTGGTTTAAGGTAAAAGATGAGTAATTCGAAACTGGAGCACCCGGCAATCGACCTGAACCCGGAATTCAAGCAGGCGCTGGAAATCATGGAGAATTCCGGCAAAAGCGTGTTCATTACGGGGCGGGCCGGCACCGGCAAATCAACTTTACTGACTTATTTCTGCCAGACGACCGCACAAAAGACGTTAGTTTTAGCGCCGACCGGCGTGGCGGCTTTGAATGTCAAAGGCCAGACCATCCATTCTTTTTTCAAATTCCGGCCCGGTATCACCCCGGAAACTGTCCGGAAACTCCGGCACGGCGAAGAAGGTAAGAGGATTTATAAAGAGCTGGACGCCATCGTTATCGACGAGATTTCGATGGTGCGGGCGGACCTGCTGGACTGCGTGGACAAGTTCCTGCGACTGAACGGCCCGCTGGAGAACAAACCGTTCGGCGGCATCCAGATGATATTCATCGGAGACCTTTATCAGCTTTCACCGGTAGTGAGCGGCAGCGATAGGGAAATTTTCAAAACGCTCTACAAAACACCCTATTTTTACAGCGCGCATGTCTTCGATGCTTTCGAAATGGAATTTGTAGAATTGCAAAAAGTCTACCGCCAGCACGACCAGAAATTCATCGACCTGCTGAATTCCGTGCGCAACAACACCATCAGCGAAAAAGGACTGGAATTGCTGCGGCAGCGGGTCAAGCCGGATTTCGCCCCGGAACCGGGAGAGTTTTACGTTTACCTGACGACAACGAACGCCATGGCGGAAACCATCAACGCCGCACAGCTGGCGAAACTGGCGGCACCGGCGCTGGTTTTTTCCGGGGAAATTGAAGGGCAATTCGGCAAGGAAAATTTGCCCACGGCAATCGACCTGAAAATCAAACCCGGGGCGCAAATCATGATGCTGAATAACGATGTCCAGGGACGCTGGGTGAATGGGAGCATCGGGGAAGTCAAGGGACTGATAAAAAACAACAAAGGCGAAGATATCATTATCGCCGACCTGAACGACGGCAGCGCGGTCGATATCGAACCATTTACCTGGGAAATCTACCGCAGCTATATCAACGAAGGGCAGCTAGCTTCGGAGGTAATCGGCACATTCACCCAGTACCCGCTGATGCTGGCCTGGGCGGTGACCATCCACAAAAGCCAGGGCAAAACCTTCGATAAAGTCATCATTGACATCGGGAACGGCGCCTTTGCCCACGGTCAGACCTACGTGGCGTTAAGCCGCTGTACATCGCTGGAAGGCATCGTGCTGATAAAACCGCTGCTGAAGAAACACATCTGGACGGATTTCAAAGTAACCGACTTTTTGACCAAATATCAGTATAAAAGGGCCGAACAGTCCAATCCGGCGGACGATAAAATGGCGGTACTGGAAAAAGCGATAAAAAACAAAACCAGGTTGAAGATCACTTATCTCAAACCGAATAATGAAAAATCGGTGAGGGTCATCCGGCCGGAAATCGTCGGGAAAATGAAATTCCAGGATAAAATATATACCGGCGTGCTGGCGTTCTGCGAACTGCGCGAGGACTACCGGACTTTCCGCATCGACCGGATACTGGAAATGACAGAAGCTTAGCTATAAATAATCAAGTTTCAAGAATCAATAATCAAACAAAATCTAATATCTAAAATCCAAATTGTTCTTTCATCTCTTTGTTGATGGCAGGCCGGCTAGTGCCAGTGGTGTCTGCCGACAGCGGCCAAAGGAGCCACGGCCAGCCACAGGGTAATCGTCACCAGCATTGATTGCACGTAGGTAATGGTTTGAACATGTATTTGCAGTGAGAAAACTCCCCAGAGCAACATCACAAACCAGGCGCTTAAAAAGAAAAAGGGGATTGCTGCCAGAATCCTGAAATAACCACCCATGATAACCTCCAAAATAAACACTAAATACTAATATCGAAATCCTGATGAAATTACAAATTACAAAATTCAAAATACAAGCAAATGCTACATTGTGCTTTTTCGCCATTTCGAATGAAATAAACCACTTTTTTGAACCTCACCCTCTGACTCCCTCTCCATTAAATGGCGATGGAGGAGTTATGTTAGAGGGGCTGTGCCCCTCTAACTCAGGCCCCGCGTTTACTCCGTATAAACACGGACTTTTTCCTGGGCGTCGTTGATATCAACCTCCAGGTCGTTGAGGGATTGAATCAGTTCCTCGACGTTTTCCGGCTTCATGTTTCGCAAATCGAATGGGATGCCGCGGTTTTTCATTTTTTCATCAACCTCGTTATAGGCTTCGCGGGGAATCAGCGAGGCCAGTTTGACACCGGCGCGGATTAAAGCCACGGGCACCCGGATATTGACATGCTGGGGGCCGCGGTCGCAGCCGCCTTCCCAATGGTGCTCGGTATCCACGATGACCCGGATATATTTTGTTAAGAGCTTTCTTTCTCCGGATGTGCCGCCGGCGGAATCGGCTTCAGGTTGAAGCAGACTCATCAGCCGGTACGCTTCATCAACGGTAATTTTTTTATCGGCCACCATTTCCAGGATTTTCTTTTGATTTTCAGTCATTTCAGCCCTCCATATGGCTAGACAAACAATATTTCAACTTTTTCACCGGTTTTATCGACATCCAGCTTGAGGCCTTTCAAGGCGCACAAAATGTTATAAAACCGCGGGCCGACCAGCAGCACAAATTCGCCCCAGCCGAAAGGTAACGCGATAATCAGTAAAATCAGGAATATCGGCAAGAACGCAAGCACCAATATTGCCAGCAGCAGCCAAGCCAGAAATAAAGGCAGCCAGATGCCGAAATGATGTTCCTGGTTGTGCACCCGGATGTGCAGCAGGCAAGGCGGTATGCTCATTTTTCCAACCTCTCTATCGCGTCGTTAACGGTGATTTCGCCGCGCGCCAGTTTATCCAGCACATCTTCCTGCACGGGGGCCGGCATGTTCTGGACGAATTCAAACTGCGCGGCAATACGGTTGAGACGACTTTTCACCGTGGGATAGCTGATACCGAATGTTTTTTCCATTTCTTTGATGGAGCCGTCACATTTTAAGAAGGCGATGACAAAGACCTGGTCTTCGGCGGAAAGACGCGCCAGCGCCGGTAATTCAAAATCGCCTTCGATTTTGATGCCGCTATCCACCAGGCGGACTTTCTCCACGGCAATCGGGGCGCCGCGGGTAAGCCGGGTCAGTTCCTGCCAATCTTTAGGCATTTTAGGAAACTCCTCTTTATCAATTTAATTCCGGTGCTTTTATTAATTAATTCAACTTGATAATTAACTTTATTAATATATACTAGGGCTTTTTATTAATTTTGTCAAGTATCTGATTAAAAATATTCAAGATCAACAGCCAATAATCAAGAAATGTTATTTCTTCCACGAAATTCATCTTGTTTGCAATCCTCATAGCGCTAGACCGGACTGGATACCGGCTTTCGCCGGTATAGAGAATAATTTCGTCGCTTCGCTCAGGTTGTCAATCCGAGTTTGTGTGCCGGAGATATTTTTCAGGATATTTTCCGCAACGGAATAATTTATATGATAAAGCGGTAGAATATACGCATCCTAAGTTTGACAGTATATTGTATTAGAGTTAGAATTTAATAGTTGCTGGTGGATGAGCGGAGGCTTAAAAATGATAGAAATGATTGTTGAAAGCATACGTCTTTGTGTCACGGATTACCGGCGCGTGGTGATGCTGAAGGGAAAAGACACAAATCATTATCTGCCGATATGGATCGGGGCATCCGAAGCAGATGCCATTGCCGTGAAACTGCAGGGCGCATCCGTCCCCCGGCCAATGACGCACGACCTGATGCGCTCCATCGTCAATGAACTCGGCGGCACCGTGTCTTACATTGTAGTCAACGACCTGCAGAAAGATGTTTATTTCGCCAAAGTCGTACTCAACCGAAACGGCGAACAGGTGGAAATCGATTCCCGTCCCAGCGATGCCATCGCTTTAGCGGTGAGGGTAAAAGTGCCAATTTACGTCGAGGAAGATGTCCTGGACCGGGGCGGCGTATGGCTGGACCAGAAAACCGGGAAACTGGCGGACGAAGAAGCCAGCCCGCCGGCCAACCCGCAGGAAAAACAGGTTATTGACGAAGAAATGAAGAAAAAAGCCTCGGCTTTTTACGAGTATATCAATAAAATTGACCTGGACGACTTCGGCAAGCACCAATCATAGTCTGAAATAAAATAATTGCGGCAGTGCAGGGATTATGGAAGAACGCATCATAAAAAAATTGATGACCTCCGTTAAATGCACGAGCTGCGGCCAAAATTATGAGGCGCGCGATGTCAAAATCCTGGGCAGCCATGAGGACCTTTATTTCCTGCAAGTCACCTGCTCCGCCTGTTACAGCCGTTACATGATTACCGCCTCGGTCAACGGCGAGAAGAATCCGGAGATTGTTTCCGACCTGACCCGGGAGGAATTCACCAAATTCAAAAATACCGGCGCTCCAGGTACGAACGATGTCCTGGACATGCACGCCTTTCTCAAAGACTTTAACGGCGACTTCTCCGGGATTTTCGGGGATAAAAAGTATAAATAATTCCGGCGTTGTAGAAAATTTGTAACTTTTTTGTAACTTTCATCCTAACGCGGTTGGCGTATGCTAACGTAATAAATGCGTAATAAATTATATCGAAAAAGGGCTTGCAAAGTTTGACCGGAATAGAGTTATTTGTTATCCTCTAATAATATGCGATACCCATGGCTGCCAATGCTGTCGCTGTTCGGGATGGGATTTTATATCGCCATCGCGATAATTCTGGGGATTTGGGGCGGACACTGGCTGGACGGGAAAATGAATACCAGCCCGCTGTGGTTAATTATCGGGTTATTTTTAGGTATTGCGGTGGCGGCGCTCGGCGTTTACAATATGATAAAACCGTTTATGGACGAAGCGAAGAAAACCGACAATAACAAGAAAGACAAGGATAATAAGTAGTGGCAGAACAAAAACCAGGTAAAAAAATCGGATGCGGCCTTTTCGGCTGTGCCATCCCTTTACTCACCTTTATTATCTTACTGGTTGTCATCATTCCGTCAACAGTTTTCGGGATTATCTACGGGGCGTTCGGCAAGAAATCCATCCCGGCGCCGACGGTTGAGCTGCCTGCCGCGGTTGTTTTCCACATCGGGCCGCTGCCGGTAACCAATACCATCATTACTTCCTGGATTACAGTCGTGGTACTGATATTGATTGCTTTGCTGGTCACCCGCAAAGCCAAACTGATACCGGGCAGGTTGCAGTCAGCCGTAGAAGCCATTCTCGAGTGGATGTATAACTTCTGTAAAGACGTGGCCGGAGAAAAATACGGCGGCCGGTTCTTCCCCATCGTTACGACTATTTTCCTCTTTGTGCTATTAAACGCGTTCATGAACCTCATTCCCGGTTTCACTTCCATCACCTACCACGGCGCGCCGCTGTTAAGGGGCGCCAATACGGATATCAACACAGCCCTGGCACTGGCGCTGATTTCATTCTGCTTCGTCACCTATTACGGCCTGAAGGACGGTAAATTCGGCTTTATCAAGCAGTTCATTAATGTCGGCCGCTTTTTCAGAGGTTGGGGACATTTATTTACCGGTAAATTTAAAGGCGCGTTCGGCGATATCGGTTTCGGTTTCATTGACATCATCGTGAGCGCTCTGGAATTAGTCAGTTATTTTATCCGCATCGTCAGTTTCACCTTCCGGTTGTTCGGGAATATGACCGGCGGCGAAATTTTAATCCTGATTTTGTTCTTCCTGCTGGGCTTTGCCGGCTTCGGGTTGATTCAGGTCGGCTACATCTTCGAGATGCTGGTCGGCGTAGTACAGGCGCTCATTTTCAGCGGCTTGACGCTGGTTTTTGCCACCATGGCCGCGTCGCCCCACGGGGAAGAAGGGCATGAAAAATAACCTGGTAAATTTTTAGTTAACACCTGAAGGAGGGTGCATAATGACTGAATATACATGGAGATTACTCGCCGCCGGTTTGTCCATGGGTTTGGGCGCCATCGGTCCGGGTATCGGCGTCGGTCTTGTCGGTCTGGGGGCATTGAATGCGCTCGGACGCAACCCGGAAGCCCGCGGCCAGATTATGACCTATATGATTCTGGCCATCGCCATGGCCGAAGCCGTCGCCATTTATGCGCTGGTCGTGGCCATTCTGTTAATTTTCGTGACCAAAGGCTAATTTTTATTACAAAATAATGCGCCCGTCAGGGGGAAAAATATGTCAGGACTAGGCGTTAATGCGTGGACCCTTGCAGCTCAGATTGTTAATTTTATCATCCTGCTGCTGCTGCTCTATTTCTTTGCATATAAACCGGTGATGAAGATGCTCGATGAACGCTCGCGGAAAATCAAGGACAGCATGGAAGAAGTGCAAAAGGTAAAGGCCCAAGCGGCACAGACCGAAGAGGAATTCAAGAAAAAGATTGAATCCGCCAGCAAAGAGGGACAGGAAGTGATTGCCCGCGCCATGCGCACCGGCGAAGAAGCCCGGCAGCGCGCCCAGGCGGAAGCCAAACAGGAAGCCCAGGCGCTGGTGGAAAAAGCGCGTGTTGAGATTCAACGCGAACGCGATGAGACCATCGGGGAACTGCGGCAGGAATTCGCGGATTTAACCGTCGTAGCGGCGGAAAAAGTCATCGGCAAATCGCTGGATAAAGAAGCGCACCGCCAAATCATCGACCAGGTGCTGGACGAAAGCGCCAACCTGAAGAAGAATTAACATTACGGGAAGACAAAATGACCGTTAATACATATGCCAGACGCTATTCGCAGTCAATATTCCGAATGGCGCTGCAGGAAAAGGATTTAAACCGGTGGCAAACGGACCTGCGGAAGGTCGCGACGCTGTTGAAAGACAGCGCCTTGGCGGCGCTGATTGCCGATCCGAAAATCACCGGAGAAGAGAAATCCAAAACGCTGGCGCAGCGGCTCGGCGAAATCAATCCGCTGGCAATAAAACTGTTGCTGCTGCTGGCTGCCAAAGGTAAATTAGCAGCCATTGACGATATCGCCGAAGACTATCAGACGCTGGTGGACAACTACCGCGGGATTGAAGGCACGGAAATTGCCGAAATCACCACCGCAATCCCGCTCGATGACGCCGACAAGCTGAAAATCGCGCAGCGCATCACGGAAATTGTCGGTAAACCGGTACAGCTGCGGCCGAAGGTGGACCCGGCGATTATCGGCGGGATTATTATCCGCGTGGGCGATAAACTGATTGACGGGAGCCTCCGCAGCAAACTGGCGGCGCTCCGCAAAGATTTGGGTGGGGTTGCGCAGTAGTTTCTCAGGCACTAACGGTGGAGGTACAGTGTAGATGGCAACACGAGGACAGGATATCGCTTCCGCGATTAAGCGGGAAATCAATAAATTCGGCACTTCCCTGGCGATGTATGACGTCGGGGTCGTGGCAGAAATCGGCGACGGCATTGCCAGAATCAACGGTTTGGCCTCCGCCAAATACAACGAACTTTTACACTTCTCGAACGACGTCATCGGCATCGCCATGAACCTGGAAGAAGACAGCGTGGCGGCCATCATCCTTGGCGATTACGCCGGGATTAAAGAAGGCGACGAAGTCCGCTGCACCGGCAGAATTGCCGAAGTACCGGTCGGCGAAGCCTTAATCGGGCGCGTGGTAGACCCACTGGGTCGCCCGCTGGACGGTAAAGGGCCGGTCAAAACGGATAAAACCCTGCCACTGGAAAGAATCGCACCGGATGTCACCAAACGTAAATCCGTGAATACCCCGGTGCAGACCGGGATTAAAGCCATTGACAGTCTGATTCCACTGGGCCGGGGCCAGCGCGAACTGATTATCGGCGACCGTTCCACCGGTAAGACCGCGATTGCCTTGGACGCGATTATCAACCAGAAAGGCGGCGACCTGATTTGCATCTACGTCGCCATAGGGCAGAAAACTTCCAAAGTGGCCCGCGTGGTAGCGACGCTGGAGTCCTACGGCGCAATGGCGCATACCATCGTCGTGGCGGCCAACGCCGCCGATTCGGCCGCTTTGCAATATTTAGCGCCTTATGCCGGCTGCGCTATGGGCGAAGAGTTCATGGAACACGGCAAAGACGCCTTAGTGGTTTATGACGACCTTTCCAAGCATGCCTGGGCATACCGCCAGATTTCCCTGTTATTACGCCGCCCGCCGGGCCGGGAAGCCTATCCGGGCGACGTTTTTTACCTGCACAGCCGTCTGCTGGAAAGAGCCGCCAGGCTGAACGATGAATCCGGCGGAGGTTCGTTAACCGCTTTGCCCGTCATCGAAACCCAAGCCGGCGACCTTTCCGCTTATATCCCGACCAACGTCATTTCCATCACCGACGGACAAATGTATATGGAAAGTGATTTGTTCAACTCCGGCGTTCGTCCGGCGTTAAACGTCGGTTTGTCCGTATCCCGCGTCGGCTCGACGGCCCAGACTAAAGCGATGCGCAAAGTGGCCGGCAGACTGAAACTGGAACTGGCGCAGTACCGCGAACTGGCAGCCTTCGCGCAGTTCGGCACCACGGAACTGGATAAAGCCACGCGCGCCCAGCTGGAACGCGGCCAGCGCATCACGGAAATTTTGAAACAGCCGCTTTATCAACCGGTAGCAATGGAAAAACAGGTCATCATCCTTTACGCCGCGATTAATGGCCTGCTGGACGACGTGCCCCTGGCGAAAATGCGCGAATTCGAAACCGGTCTGTACAAATTCATGGACGCTGGGCATCCCGAAATTGTCAACGCCATCGCCCGGGAAAAAGACCTGAGCACGGCCACATCGGAAGCGCTCAAAGGTGCCGTTCAGGAATTTAAACAGGGTTTTAAATAACGAATACGGGAGCGGTAAATACAGCTCCTTTTGAAGATGTTGGATAATGGCAAACATACGTTTAATTCGCCGGAGAATCCGCGGTGTGCAGAGCATCGCCAAAATCACCCGGGCCATGGAGATGATTGCCACCTCCAAAATGCGGCGCGCCCAGGATGCTGGCACGGCGGGACGGCCTTACGACCAGAAAATCCGGCAGGTCATCCGCGATTTGGCGACGATACCGCAAACCGGCGAACTGCATCCCCTGCTGCGGCGCCGTGAAGTCAAGAAAATCGCCGTCGTGCATATTTCCCCGGACCGGGGTTTGTGCGGCGGCTTAATTACCAACCTGAACCGGAAAACCGGCAGTTTTGTTATCGGCCAAAAAGTGCCGGTAACCATCGTCAACATAGGACGGAAAGGCATTGATTTTATGCGGCGGTACGGACGGGAAACGCGTGCGGAATTCACCGGACTGGGTGACCGTCCCACTTTACTCGATTCGCTGCCGATATCCCGCATCATCATTGACGACTATACCAATGGCCTGGTAGACGAAGTCTACGTCGCCTATACGAAATTTGTTTCCACCATGGCCCAAACGCCGGTCATCGAGAAATTACTGCCCATCGAACCGCCAGCGGCTACCCAGGCAAGGAGCGGCGATTTCGATTACGAGCCGACACCGGAAGAAGTGCTGGGCGCTTTGCTGCCGCGGTTTGTCGAAATGGAAATATACCACGCCATCTTGGAATCAATTGCCAGCGAACAATCGGCGCGGATGGTGGCAATGCGCAGCGCCACGGACAACGCGGGCGAACTGATACAGGATTTCACCCTGATGTACAACAAGGCGCGTCAGGAAGCGATTACGACGGAGCTGCTGGATATCAGCGGCGGCGCGGCGGCGCTATCGGGGAATTAAGGGGTTTGAGGGAAGACGGAGGTTTTTATGGCTAAAGGAAAGATAGTACAGGTCATCGGCACAGTCATCGACGTGGAATTTCCGCAGGATGAGCTGCCGAGGATGTTTAACGCGCTGGAAATCGATACCGGCAAAGGTAAATTAATCCTGGAAGTGCAGGACCATATCGGCAACAACTGGGTCCGCTGCCTGTCTTTAGCCCCCACGGAAGGCCTGGCGCGCGGCACCGAAGTCATTGATACCGGTTTACCGATTAAGGTCCCGGTCGGGCGCGGCTGCCTGGGCAGACTGTTCGACGTGACCGGCACGGCCATTGATAACGCTGGTGCAGTGAAAGCGACCGATACCTGGTCGATTCACCGGGCGCCCCCTTCGTTTGTGGAGCAGGAAACCACCCCGCAACTGTTGGAAACCGGGCTGAAAGTCATCGACCTGGTGGCGCCGTTCTCCAAAGGCGGCAAGGTCGGCGCCTACGGCGGCGCCGGTGTCGGTAAAACCGTCGTCATCCAGGAGCTCATCCGCAACATCGCCACCGAACACGGCGGCTTTTCCGTATTTGCCGGCGTCGGGGAACGTTCTCGCGAAGGCAACGACCTCTGGAACGAAATGAAAGCCTCCGGCGTGATTGACAAGACCGTAATGGTCTTCGGGCAGATGAACGAACCCCCTGCCGTGCGTTTCCGCATCGGGCTGACCGGGCTGACCATGGCCGAATTTTTCCGCGACGAAGAAGGGCAGGACGTGCTCCTGTTCATCGATAATATTTACCGCTACACCCTAGCGGGCATGGAAGTCTCGGCGCTGCTGGGCCGCATGCCTTCCGCCGTGGGTTACCAGCCGACGCTGGCCACAGAAATGGGCGAACTGCAGGAACGCATCACCTCCACCAAGAAAGGTTCCATCACCTCCTTCCAGGCAATTTACGTCCCGGCGGACGATTATACCGACCCCGGCGTGGTTACCAGCTTCGGTCACCTCGACGCCGTCATCGCGCTGGAACGTTCCATCGCCGAACAGGGTTTGTATCCTGCCATGGACCCGCTGACCTCTACTTCCCGCGTCCTTGACCCGGTGATTGTCGGGCAGGAACATTATAATGTCGCGCTGCAAGTGCAAAGAGTGCTGCAGCGGTACAAGGATTTACAGGACGTAATCGCAATCCTCGGCATCGAGGAATTGAGCGAAGAAGATAAAGTAACCGTCGCCCGGGCGCGGAAAATCCAGCGGTTCCTTTCGCAGCCGATGTTCGTGGCGGAAGCCTACACCGGGCGCGCCGGACGCTATGTGGCACGGGAAGAAACCGTGCGCGGTTTTAAAGAAATTCTGGAAGGTAAACACGACGCCCTGCCGGAACAGGCATTCTTCATGCAGGGCACGATTGATGATGTTGTCGCAGAGGCAGCGAAAATGGGGGCAACGGAATAATGGGGATCCGGGTGGACATCGTAACCGCGGAACGGCTAGTTTTTTCCCAGGACGCGGATATCGTGATGGTGCCGGGGGTTGAAGGTGAAATGGGCATCCTGCCGCACCACGAACCAATCATGACGATGATTAAACCGGGCGAAGTGCTGGTGCGAAAAGGCACGGAGGAATATTCGCTGGCGGTATCCGGCGGTTTCCTGGAAGTGACCCCCGACCGTATCACCATCCTGGCTGACGCCGCCGAACGCGCCGATGAGATTGATATCGTCCGCGCCGAGGCCGCCAAAAAGCGCGCCGAGGAAAAACTGACCAACCGCACCGCCGAAACTGACGCCGCTAATGCCGAGGCAGCGCTGCGCCGCTCCCTGGCCCGTCTTAAAGTGGCGGAGAAACGGCGCTCCCGCCGGAATATCATTTAAGCCCGGCTGTTTTTGGATTTATCTGCATGCTTTTTGCCGATTTTTTTACAAGCGGTTAATTCTCCCTTAATCCCTCCTTTGCGAAAGAGGGAGACTGCTCAGAATCATTGCCTGTTTAAGAACTGATATTTTTTAAATCCCGCTATAGGTTATAAAATGGCAGTTAGTGGATGAAATATTCAAGAGCTTTAAAGAATACCACCGTCTGGATGATTTGAAAAAACTGAATTCCAGAGCGGAACGATTTGAGAAAATACGGGAAATCGTGGTGGGGGTAAATGTTTTTAAAGCGGAAATCAAGGATCTGACGCTTGACGAACAATTATACCTGAGCTGCAAAATCCAGCAAAACGGCGTCGACCTGGGATTATGCCCGTCTTTTCATATCTTTTATTCCAACAAAAATGCAAAATTTCACAAGGTGTGTAAGAAAGCTAACTTACGCGTCTACTGCGGCGGCAATTCGGGCAAATGCAGTAAACCGGAATAAGCTACTGTCTCTTTTATTCCCAATTTATGTCTGAGCCACGGCTTTCGCCGGGATGACTATCACTTCTCCCCAAAATGTCATAACTTTGTCACTTTTTCCATTGTGATTTTATTATTTTGCGATAAACAAAATTATAAAATGAGGTTCGACGAAAAAGAAGGAGGCAGTGTATGGATGAACAGGAACACCATGCCGACCTGGTAGAGGGAATTACCCAGCAAATGAAACAGGTGCTGGATAAATCCGGCAGGCAATCTATCTCTATCTAGACGACAACCATAAGGTCTGCAACAAGAAATTTGCCGACATGCTCGGCTACAAATCGCCCCAGGAATGGGCGGAAACCGAGGCGCCTCTTTCCGACGTGATGGAAGAGGACCAGCAGGAAGTCATTAAGGTCTACATGAGCGCCTCAGAGAAAATGAACGCAGGCTGGATGGAAGTAAGGTTTAAAAACGTCAAGACGGGGAAAACCGTGGCAGCCAATATGTTAGTTGTCCCCATCGGCTATGCCGGCCACATTTTCAACGCTCATTTCCTGACTAAAGTTTAGCGAAAAGAAAGGTGGCTAAAATGACCGTTCCCCTGGATGGAATCCGGGCGATACACAACGTGTTCCGGAAAGACTCGGCGGCGATGGATGCCGCTGCTAGCGCCGCGGTGCGGCGGGGCAGCAGTTTGGACCCGGTCTTGAACCGTTATCAATTCATTAACGAGGTGCTGGTTTGGCATGCCGCCGGCGAAGAGGACGCCGTATTTCCGGCGCTGGAAAAAGCGGCGCCGCTGGTGGCCGAGGCTTACGAAAGGGACCACCGCGGGCTGGATATCCTGTATCTGGTTTGAACCACGCAGTCAGTGAAATGGATAAACTGGATATCGCGCGCTACCGCCATCTTTAATTTCCACCTGCATTTCCATCTGGACAAGGAAGAAGCGCATTTATACCGGATATTCAACGAAAGGATTCCTCTTCCGGAACAGGCAGGAATCATCGCAAAAATGTCGCAGAAAATCCCGCAGGAGCGCTTCCCCGAAGTAATCGCCTGGCTTTTCCCGTTAATCGGCACTAACGACCGGGAAAACATGATCAGAATCTGGCAGCAAGCGCTGCCGCCGCCGGTATTCCCGAAAGTAACGGGCCTGATTCAAAAGGCAACCGTCAGCGAATGGGCAGAAATCACCAAACGGATACCGGAATTAAAATAGCCGGAATTAAATCAGTCGCTGACAACTAAATTACCGGGTCCACTCAAACCGGCGCTGTTTTCCGGCGGCACTGCACGATCATAGTGGATGCACTCCAGAAAATCTTTCGTCAGGCTAATGGGGGAATTACCGGCTTTCTTTTTACGCACCGCCCAATCCGATTCCCAGGCACAGAATACCTCCGGCGAGACATACGAGTTCAAGGCGATGGCCGGGGTGTTGCCCAATTCTTGCGCTACCGTTTTTCCTACTTCTCTTTTATATCTCTTTGTTTCACGGCCGTTGGCCGGGACCGGCAGGGAATTAATTTTGCGGAAAGCGGCAAGTGTGCCCAGGTAAGTCCGGAAATCCTTGACCGTGAACCCGCGACCTGCGGAAATCATATTTAAATAGGCCCGGATGCCGTCGTCGGTAGTGTTGAAGATTCTTTTATCCGGCCCGGCGCGGCACCGCCCCGCGATTTTTTCCGCCAAGAATTTATCCTTGATTGTTTTATTCACAAGGACGCCTTTCTTGCCGGTGAAATCAAAGGAGATGTGGTCGCCGTCAATATTGACATGCGCACATTTCAACGTGGAGCCGCCGAAAGCCTTGACCGCGGCCCGGTTCTCCGTATTACTGCCGACCCTGAAACCGGTTCGAGCAATCAGATAGAGCGCCAGCGCTGCTTCGGAGGTTTGCATATCCCATTTGATGCGTTTGAGCAAAGACGGATAAGCTTTGCCGAATGCCCTTAAACGGGCGAATTTAGCCGCCGCCGCCAGCCCCATATGTTCGGCCGAATACAGGTAAACCCAGCGGCCCTTAGAATCCCTACCGACGGCCTGCAGTGGACTCTGCGCATCCGTGGTCATCCAAACATCGTGCCAGCCCGGCGGGACCTTCCCGCCCGACGGTGTGGTAAGCTTTACGCCAACCGGGGCAAACAGTTTTTTATGTCTGTTTTTCGGCCTTCGGGAGACCGCATAGGAAAATGTTGCCGCCGGGTCGAGCGGCCAAGTGGGGTTTTTAACCGGTTCAGTATCGTTCTTCATTCTCTCCTTATCATAATGCTGCATTGCACGGACTTTAGTTTTACGCTGCTTTTACTGCCGCCCGTTTTTTAGGTTCTGTCGGGTAACCGGCCGCTTCCTACGCCACGTCCCCCCCAACCAGGGCGAAAGCTTGATAGCCGTGCCGCCGTAAATCACCGGCCACACCGGCGCTGGTAATTTCATCGTCGCAGGTGCAATAGGCAATAATCTGTTTATCCCGCGGGAGCAGTTCCTGATAACGCGCAGAGAATTCTTCCGGCTCGATTCTAACAGCCCCGGCAATTTGACGGCGCATGTGTGACCGCAGTTCGGGAGCGACTACATCCAGTATCAAGGCTTTTCCGGCATCAACCAGGGATTTCGCCTCCGCCGGCGTAATTCGCAATCTCTTATAGGGCATTTTATTCCTCCCGGTACCGGCGTAAATCGCCAAACCGTCCCTTAAATATTTGACCGGAAAACACCGCTTTCCGCCATCGGGAAAGTCTGGTCCAGCGTCAGAACAGGGACGGCATGCCCGGTGCCCATGCCCACCAGCGGCCCCAGCGCCCGCGTTAAAGCCTGGTAGTCCTCCGCTTCAACGGTAATATAAAAAGTATGTTCCACCGGGGACACTGTCCCGAAGAGCACCTTGACACCGGGTGATTTTTTCATCGCCTGCCACCAATCGTTAGCCTGTTTGGCGGCCTCCGGCGATTGTGCCGGGCACATCTGGCTGGTATGGGAATGAACAATTTGAAACAGCATATAATTCCTCCTTTTTATCTTGTGGTGACGGTGACACACAATTTCCGGGGAAAATAACCCTGTTTCCATTATTCTAGTAGAGCAAACCTTAAGAAGTTATAAAATCTGAGCGAATAAGGTTACAAAATCATAACAACTTCGGTGAACTGCTTGACAACGCTTTTATGCAAGTTGTATTGTTAATTTAGTTAGGTTAGACCGAAATATTTTATTGGAGCAAATAATATGCTTATGCCTAATATTAATCGTAAGAACGATAGCAAAAACCTGGTCAAACAGATTCTTTACGCCTCAGAAAACATCTTCCAGGTCATGGGCATCACCATCCCGCCGGAGTGGCTGATGACCGATATGACGGTGGCGCAGCTGCGCGTGCTGCTGTTATTGCACACCGAAGGCCCAAGCCGGATGAGTTCCATCGCCGGGACGCTCGGTATCGCCGTATCCACGGCCACCGGCATTATTGATAACCTGGTGAAAAAAGAGCTGGTCTCCCGCAGCGCCGATGCTGAAGACCGCCGCGTGGTCATTTGCGGTTTATCGCCAAAAGGGCAGGAAGTAATAAACAGTATCTGGATATACGGCCAGCTGCAGATGAAAAAGCTGTTGAACGGCTTATCCCCCGAGCAGCTGGAAAAGGCCAAAGAAGTCGCCGAGATGTTACTGATGAATGTAAAAACACAAAGCGTTAAAACAACCGAACAATCAACGAAGTAGCTTAAGGAAGAGGTCTTGACATACCATGTTCGCCAAATTAGCCGAATTTACCCGCAAATACCGAATTATCATCACCGCCGTCTGGCTGGCCGCGGCGGCCGTATTATTCCTCGTCGCCCCGAAACTGTCCAAGGTCGGGGTTACTGACGAAAGTCAGTTCCTGCCGCAAAATACCGAATCAACCGCCGCCAGCAACCTGCTGCAGGAGAAGTTCGTTTCCCCCACACCAGCGGCGCCGAGCGATGTCATCATCGTGATTTACGATGCTAAGGGCCTGTCCGACAGCGACATGCAGGCCGCTCAGGACATCAATACCTGGCTGAATTCGTCCGCGGCGCCTAATATCGTCCAGGGCGTCACCTCGGTTTTTACTAACGATGCCTTAAAAGCCACGTTAAGCAGTTCCGACCAGACCATGATGATGATGGTGGTCAATTTCTCGGTCAGCGGTCTGAGCGCATCTGCCCAGACCGGCGTGCAGCAAATCCAGGATTATATCACTCAAAACCACCCGGGCCTGCAGGCGTATCTCACCGGCGATACCGCCATTTATCAGGATATGGCCGCTTCCGTGCAGCAAACCATCGACCGGACAACCATTGTTACAATCATTCTGGTGACGATTTTACTGCTGATAATTTACCGCTCCCCGATTGCCATTTTCCTGCCGCTGATTGCCATCGGCGCCAGCTTCGGCGTAGCTTCAGGGGTCATCAGCTACCTGGCACTGGCCGGGGTGAAGTTTTCGACACTGACCCAGGCTTACCTGGTAGTGGTCATTTTCGGAGTCGGTACGGATTACTGCCTGTTCCTGGTATCCCGTTTCCGGGAAGAATTGCGGCGGAAAGAACACCCTGAAGCGCGGGCAAATGCGATAACACAAATCACGCCGGTAATTGCCGCCAGTGCCCTGACCGTCATTGTCGCTTTTTTGTCCATGGGTATTTCCCGTTTCGGCATGGACCGGACGACCGGATATGCGCTGGCAATCGGCGTCGGGGTCACATTATTGGCCGGGCTGACACTGGTACCGGCGCTGATATCGCTCTTCGGGAAATACCTTTTCTGGCCGGGCAACCCGGCTGCTCCCAAAAAAGAAGGCCGTTTCGGGTGGCATGTTATCGGCGAGTGGGTCAGTCACCACCCGGTCTGGGTAGCCGTGCCCATTGTCGTGGTTTTACTGATACCTTATGCCGCCCTGCCCGGCCTCAAACGCACCGCCGATGTGATGACCCAGCTGCCGCAGAACGCCGAATCCGTGAAAGGCTTCAAAATATTGAATGCGCATTTCCCGGCGGGGGAATTATCCCCGCTCTATCTGCTGGTTGAATCCCCGCAGGGCAACCTCACCGGCTCTGCCGCACTGCAGTCCATTGATACCCTTGCCCAATCGCTACAGAAAGTGCAGGGCGTCTCCTCCGTGGATTATTATAATGCGCCGGTCAGCCAATTGACCGTTCTGGCTGCGCAAATCCGCAGCATCGGGGACGCCGTCGGTCAGGGGAGTCTGGACCAACTTAGCTCAGTGGAAGCATCGGCGCAGGTATTACAGGGCCTGGCGCTGCAATATCCGGGCATCCTGCAGAGCCCGAACTTTCAACAGGCCGAAGCCAATCTGACACAGGTCGGCACCATTAGCGCGCAGCTTGCCGCCGCCGCGCCGGCAGAGATACCATCCTTATTAGTCCCGCTGCAAACCACGGTTTACAACCTTTCCTACAATTTTACCGGGTTGGTGAATGAGTTCAATCTGCAAACCTCGACACCGTTCACCGCTTTTCTGGAAGCGACCTATTTTTCTACCGACAAAACGACCGCCCGGATTAACATCGTCCTCAGTGACGACCCGTATTCATCCACCGCTGTGACGGACGTGGCCCGCATCCGGAAAGCCGCGGCAGCTGAAATCCCCGCCACCACCCTGACCGGCAGCGCGAGTTATTTAGGCGGACAGAGCGCCGTCCAGGCGGACATCATGGCCGTTAGCGATTCCGATTTCCTGAAAGTGGTGGGTTTGGCCGTACTCGGGATTTTAGTGGTGATTATTATCCTGCTGCGGAGCCTGCTGGCGCCGCTGTACATGGTAGCGACAGTGCTGCTGAACTACGGCACGACGTTGGGTTTAGCCACCTGGGTTTTTCTGGATTTGATGAAACAGGGAGCGCTGATTTACATTATACCGCTGTTCATCTTTGTCATCCTGGTGGCGTTGGGGGCGGACTATAACATCTTCCTGGTTTCCCGCATCCGCGAAGAGGCGCACCAGCGGCCGATAAAAGAAGCCGTCAGCCATGCGGTGGCCAACACTGGCGGCGTGATTACCGCCTGCGGCATTATTCTGGCCGGCACGTTCGCCACTTTGATTACCGCGCCGCTGCAAGTGGTGCTGCAAATCGGGGTGGCGATTGCCTCCGGGGTGCTGGTGGATACGTTCATCGTACGGGCGCTGCTGGTGCCTTCCCTGGCGACGCTAGCGGGGCGCTGGAGCTGGTGGCCGTCAGGTTTGTTCAAGAAATTAGGGAAACATGGAAACAGTTAATAGTTTCGAGTTATAAGCAGTGGAGCGTAGGCGGTACATGGCATTATTCTGTTGTTAAGGTAATGGTAGTGCGCTTCCCGCTATTCTTTTATTCGTTTTGTAAAAAGTGCATTTTCTATAGCAGCGGAAACGAATATTTTCGGGTTTTTAGGTATGCGGAAGCACTCTGCGTTTTTGTTTTGACGTGAGGCGAAACGGCGTTTAAAGCCGCTTTGATTAGAACTTCCCGGGCCTGAAGTTGAATTTGGCTGATTACAGTTACCAGGAAAATCCCCTTAATCCCTCCCGTTCGTTCCTGCGGGACCTTCGGCCTTTTGCGAAAAGGGCGGAGTTCAAGAATTGATTGAGGGAGGGATTACCGTTTTTTACGGTAAATTCCTTCCCGCATTTTAAGAAAAGCGGGATTTCCGACTGCGGTCTACAAATTTTGCCCTTTACTGGGCGCTCAGGAGCTGGATTCTGACGAGCCTGGGCCTTTGCGTCCACCTCAACGCGAGGGAAGACTGTGAATAAGGAGTGTCCGAGGCCTTCGACGTTGCCGCCTTAGTAGTGTAGTTCACGCTAGCGGAAAGTCACCGGAACATTATCTGTGTTCCGATGCTTCCTCACCAAGAACCCTATGACCGTTTAGCCGGGCACTTCCATGATGCCCGGACGGCCCCAGCGACGATGGAAAATTTCGGTGAACCACAAGGAGACCCTTCACTTCGTTCAGGGCGGGATAAGGTTTACCCATCAACTTAAAACTGCCAGCAGGCAGAATAATTCTCTCTTTAATCTCACCTTACAAAGGAGAGAAAATAAATATCCTAATTTTGGTTTTTGTATTAGAATTTGTTTCGGATTTCAATATTCGTATTTAGGGTTTTGTTTGGCATTTGGGATTTGGTTTTGGAGTTTGTTTTGATAGCTAGCTGATTTCAGCCTGTGATATAATACACGCATAAGGTTTCCCATTTTCCGGAGAAGCCAGCAACGTCTGAGAAAATAACACTCTCATTCCCCTTCCCATCTTTGACACAATGATGCAGTTCTCAGGCGTCGATTTGAGTAGGAGAAAATACCCAAATGACTTACAAAATGAAGAATGAGAAACTGACCAAATGGGTGCAGGAAATCAATACCCTTTGTCAGCCGGACAAAATCTACTGGTGTGACGGCACCAAAACGGAATACGACACCCTGATGGCGGAAATGGTGGCCGCCGGACAGGCAACGCCACTGAAAAAGCGCCCCAACAGTTTTCTGTTCCGCTCCGACCCCAGCGACGTAGCCCGTGTCGAAGCACGCACCTATATCAGCACGAAAACTAAGGACGAAGCCGGTCCGACCAACAACTGGATAAACATTGACGAGCTTAAACCAACGATGACTATGCTGTACAAAGGCTGCATGAAAGGTCGTACGCTGTATATCATCCCCTTCTCGATGGGGCCGGTCGGTTCGCCCTGGTCGAAGATTGCCGTCGAAATTACCGACAGCGCGTATGTGGTCTGCAACATGCACATCATGACCCGCGTCGGCGGGAAAGTGATTGACCTGCTAAACAAAGGCGGGGATTTTGTAAAATGCCTGCACTCGCTGGGCGCACCGCTGGCGGCGGGGCAGAAAGACGTTGCCTGGCCATGCGCCCCGATGGAAAAGAAATACATCAGCCATTTCCCGGATGAAAATACTATCTGGTCTTACGGTTCGGGCTACGGCGGCAACGCCCTGCTCGGGAAAAAATGCCTGGCGCTGCGGCTTGGGTCTGCGATTGCCCGGCGCGAAGGCTGGATGGCCGAACACATGATTATCCTGCGCCTCACCAACCCGGAAGGACGGCAGTACCACATCACCGCCGCTTTCCCCTCGGCCTGCGGTAAAACCAATCTAGCGATGATTCAACCGACGATTCCCGGCTGGAAAGCGGAATGCATCGGCGACGATATCGCCTGGATGAAACTAGGCCCGGACGGACGTTTACGGGCGATTAATGCCGAGGCCGGTTTCTTCGGCGTGGCGCCCGGCACTTCCTATAAATCCAATCCGATGGCGATGGAAACCATCAAAAAGAATACGATTTTTACCAATTGCGCCCTGACCGACGACGGCGATATCTGGTGGGAAGGGATGGAAGGCCAGCCCGCGCACCTGGTTGACTGGAAAGGCCGGGACTGGACCCCGGGCGGTAAGGAACCGGCCGCGCACGGCAATTCCCGTTTCACCGCGCCGGCGGCGCAGTGCCCGATTATTTCCCCCGACTGGGAAAAACCAGAAGGGCTGCCGATAGACATCATCATCTTCGGCGGGCGGCGTTCCGGGGTGGTGCCGCTGGTGACCGAGGCGTTCGACTGGGACCACGGCGTGTTTATGGGCGCGACGGCGGCTTCCGAACCGACGGCGGCGGCCCTGGATAACCTCGATATACGTTACGACCCGTTTGCGATGCTGCCTTTCTGCGGCTACAACATGGGCGATTATTTCCAGCACTGGTTTGAAATGGGCGATAAGCTAAAGGTCAAAGCCCCGAAGATTTTCTACGTGAACTGGTTCCGCAAGAGCGCCGAAGGCAAGTTCCTCTGGCCCGGATTCGGTGATAACAGCCGTGCCATCGAATGGATGTGCGGCCGAGTGGACGGCAAGGCTGGCGGACGGAAGACGGCCATCGGTTATCTGCCGGAAGAAAGCGACCTGGACCTGCGCGGACTGAACGTGGCGCCGGAAAATATGAAAGAATTGCTGCGCGTGGATACTGAAGCCTGGAAACTGGAAATCCCCAAGATGGAGAAATTCTTCGGGCAATTCGGCGACAGGCTGCCGCCAAGACTAAGCAACCAGTTCGCGGAGCTGAGAAAGAGGCTGGGATAAAATAAGAAATTCTTTTCTCC
>Ga0326728_10007755_pt1 | contig 27247 bp, 19 predicted proteins | sample MB3enrmetagenome_FD_207602 | JGI IMG/M metagenome (GOLD analysis project Ga0326728, IMG submission 207602) | Lab enriched peat soil microbial communities from McLean, Ithaca, NY, United States - MB31MN | ecosystem: Environmental > Terrestrial > Soil > Wetlands > Peat | place: USA: New York...
CTGCCCGCCGCGGCGCGCACGGAGTGCGCGCCCTACCTCCCATGACCAAAGTACTACACACAGCCACTTTCGGCTTTGAACTTTCTGCGCCAAAGCCCATGATTCGCCCGATGGTTGGCGCCCTCATAAATTCGGCAGGTATCGTGCTCGGCGGCGTCTTGGCCATCGTTCTCAAGAAGCCCGTTTCCGCGGCGAACCAATCCAGAGCCAAAATCCTCCTCGGCGTCTTCACCGTCTGGTTTGGACTCACCCTGACGTTGTCCAGCTTGAATGGGAGCGTTTTACAGCGATTCAAACAACTGGCCATCGTGCTGCTGGCCATGGCGCTGGGAAAACTGGCCGGCAAGCTCATGCGTGTGCAGAAGCTTTCCAACGCGGCGGGCCAATTCGCCACGCAGAAAATGGCCGCCGCCTCCTCCGGCAAACCGGAGTTCAACGACGGCTTTCGCGTGGCCACGGCCTTGTTTTGCGCCGCTCCGCTGGCGATCCTCGGATCTGTGGCGGAAGGGCTGAACCCGGACAGTTTTCCCAAGGTGTTATGCCTCAAGGCCGTCATGGATGGCATGGCTGCGATGGCGTTTTCCAAGACGTTCGGCCGGGGCGTCATGCTGTCGGCCATTCCCGTCCTGGCCTGGCAAGGCGCGATCATCCGTGGCGCTGCCCTGCTGGAACCGGCGCTGCGACATCAGGCCCAGCCTTTGCTTGACTCCATCAACGCGACCGACGGGCTGCTGATTTTTTGCGTGGCGCTGATCATTTTGCAGATCAAAAAAGTGGCCGTGGCCGAATACCTCCCCAGTCTGGCGCTGGCGCCTTTATTGACGCGGTGGCTGTGGTGACGGTCAGCGTGGGAGACCCTGGAAAAAAAAGGTGGGGTGGCCAACGGGATTCGAACCCGCAACAACAAGCTCCACAAGCTTGGACTCTACCAATTGAGCTATAGCCACCAGCCGGCCGCCAAGATAAGTTCCCCTCCCCGGAAATTCAAGGCGATATCTCATTCACTTCAGCAAGTCCGCCACCATCGCCTTGAGTTGCGCCGGGGGATAGGGCTTGCACAAAAACCGGTCCACCTTGGCCGCGTGATGCAGAGTGACCGATCCATCCACCGTGCCGCTCGCCAGGATGGCTTTCATGGAAGGATGGATTTTGTGGCAGTTGAGGATCAAATCCAACCCGTTCATCGAATGCGCTCCCATGTCGTAATCCGTCACCAGCAGGGCCGGCCGGGGTGCGCTCTCGCCCAGCGCCTTGAGGAGAAGGCCGGGTTCGGTGAACTGTTTGACCACGTAGCCGGCCGATTGCAGGACCATGGCGGCAAATTCCACCAGCATCGCGGAGTCGTCCACGACAAAGATGAGAGACGGAGAGCCACTCCCGGTGGAGGGTGGCGCGGCATTGCTCTGGCTCATAGTTCAGTTGAACGAATTGACTACATTTAGCGCCCCGGTTTGTTTTTGGCAAGCAGGTTCATTGGGGTGCGGGACAAGAATCCTCACGTCGCCGGTAGGGCGGCGCTGCTGCGCCGCCCAAGAATTCAGGGCAGAGCGGCAGATCTGCCCTACCTGGAAGGTGAGGATTTTCGTCCTGCGCCCTCATTGGGAATCGGGAATTTTCTGATTGCGGGCGGGGAGAGCCTCGGCGATATTGTTCCAGCTTTATGGCAAGCTTCCCGCGCGCCATCATTTATGAAATCAAGAAAACCGGATTCTCCGCCCAAAGCAAAGGCCAAAGCCGCCAAGCACGCCGTCTCCACCCCGCCGCCCGCGACCAAGCCGCGTCACAAGACGCTTTCCGCTGCCACCAGTTCCGCTGCTGTTGTCACGGCAAAAGCCGCCCTGGCTCCATCGGTTTTGTCCAAAGCCGCGCCCGCTCCGATGGCCCCGGCGAAAGCTGGCGCCGCCCCAAAGCGGGGGCAAGCTCCCGCGCTCCAAAGGGTTGCTCCGGCTGGGCCGGCTAAGGCCGCCCCGGCTCTGCAAGCTCCGGCCAAAGCCGTTCCTGCTCCGACAATCCCGGCCAAAGCCGCGCCCGCTCCGACCGCCCCGGCGAAAGCCGGCACCGCCCCAAAGCGTGAGCAATCTCCCCCACTCCAAAGGGCTGCTGCGGCCGGCCCGGCCAAGGCCGCGCCCGCTTCCATCGTCAAACCGAAAAAATCCGCCAAGCCCGCCCGGTTGCGGATACCGCCAATTCTGCTGGAGGGAGACGCGGTCACACCGCCGCTGGCGAGCGGCCCGGGACGGCGTTACGTGCTGGGGCCTACTCCGCCGCCGGTCAATCTCGCGCCCGCCGGGGCGGAATTGCCCGAATCCTACGGTACGCAACAGTTGTTTCTGACGGCGCGCGATCCGCGCTGGCTTTACGCGCACTGGGATTTCACCGCCGAAGAAATGTCAAAATACAACGCCCTCTCCGCCGACGGACATCTTCTGCTGCGGCTTTACCGCAACACGCCCGCCGGCCAGCCGCTCTTGCAGATCCATCTCCATCCGGAATCGCGACACTGGTTTGTGCCGGCACCCTACGCCGGCGCCAAATACGTGGCCACGCTGGGCTATTGCGATGCAGCGAAAAAATGGGTCGAGCTGGCCTGTTCCGCCGCCACCCTGACCCCGCCGGACTCATTGGCGGACGACACCGCCGTTCGCTTTGCCACCATTCCTGCCGACGTGCCTTTGACCCAACTTCTCGCCACGGTGCAGGCGGCGGTGCGCGAAAATGTGCCGCTGGCCGAGGCGGTGCAGCAATTGCGCGCCGAAGGCTTCGCCAGCCTGCCGGAGCCGGAGCAGGTCGCCGGCCCCTGGACGCCCGCCCAGGAAAAGGCCCTCGCCGATGTCGTTATGCTTGACACCGCGCGCCGGATTTGGATCGGCTCGCTCGAGGTGACGGAGTTGATCCGCCGCCAGCTTGAGCACGGGGTTTCCTCCATCGGCGCGGCGCAATTGGGCCTGCCGGCCTCCCCGGCCGCGGCGTTTGGCGCCGTCTCCAGTCCGTCCGTCCGGCCGGAACAGCCGCGGGGTTTTTGGTTCAATGTCAACGCCGAATTGGTTGTTTATGGTGCCACGGAACCGGATGCGACGGTCACCATCGGGGGGCGGCGGATCCGATTGCGGCGGGACGGTAGCTTCAGCCTCCGATTCGCCTTGCCCGACGGCCAGTATGAGTTGCCCGTGGCGGCGCACTCGGCGGATGGCGGGGAGACGCGCCAGGCGGAATTGCAGTTCAGCCGCGCCAGCCAATACCAAGGCATCGTGGCGGCGCATCCCCAGGATGAAAAGCTGCAACCCCCGTCAGCCGGCGCTGTGGCCTGACGGCCTTGGCGAAGCCATGCGCGTCGTGAGCCCCTACACCAAAGCAGCGCTGTCCGTCATCCGCACGATCGCCGCCGGCTTCATCCTCTTGAGCTTCTGCTTGTATTCGCCCGATTTGTTTTTATGGTTGTCACATCGTCCGCCGCATCACGCCGGTGTCCTGGTGTTGAAGGCTGTTCCGTTGTTGGCCGGCCTGGTCATTTACTGGAAGAGTGATGGCATGGCCAAACGGTTGACCAAGGATTTGGACTAATACCCAATGCAAGGCCACTTTGTCCTCATGTTGCACGCGCACCTGCCGTTTGTGCGCCACCCGGAGCACGAGACTTTTCTCGAGGAGAACTGGCTTTTCGAGGCCATCACCGAGACTTATATTCCCCTGGCCCAAATTATTGATGGCTGGCTGGCCGACGGCATTGACGCCCGCCTCACCCTCTCCCTCTCCCCGACCCTCTGCGCCATGTGGCAGGACCCCCAATTGCAGGAGCGGTATTGGTGCCATCTCAACGGCCTGATCGAACTGGCGGAAAAGGAAATTCATCGCACCCACTGGGACCGCGCTTTTCGGGAACTGGCCTGGATGTATCACCATCGCCTGAGCGACATTCGCGACACTTACGCCGCCCACGGACGCAATTTGCTGCGCCCGTTCCGCGAATTTCAGGAACAGGGCGTGTTGGAAATCGCCACTTGCGCCGCCACCCACGCCCTGCTGCCCTTGCTCGCGGATGATCCCGCCTCCTTGCGCGCTCAAATCCTGGTGGCGCGGGACGATTACCGGGAATGCTTTGGGCGCGACCCGCAAGGCATCTGGCTCCCCGAATGCGGCTTCGTGGAAGGCGTCGGAACCGTTTTGCAGGAAGCCGACATCCGCTGGTTCATCACCGACACACACGGCCTCTTGCACGCCCGGCCGCGGCCCCGTTACGGAGTCTTTGCCCCGGTCTATACCCCCAAAGGCGTAGCGGCCTTCGGACGCGATTTTGAATCCGCCAAACAAGTCTGGAGCAAGGAGGAAGGCTACCCGGGCGATTTCCGCTATCGCGATTTTTACCGGGACATCGGCTTCGACCTGGATTTCGATTATGTCAAACCTTATTTGCCCGCGCCGGACGCGCGGGGTTTCACCGGGATAAAATACCACCGCATCACCGGCCCGACGGCGGAGAAGCAGGTCTATGATCGCGCGTCGGCCCTGCGCGCGACCGATGAGCACGCCGGCCATTTTCTGCGGGCGCGCCTGGAACAGTTCGCCAAGCTGGAGACCGTCATGGACCGCCCGCCCATTGTGGTCGCGCCCTACGACGCGGAATTATTCGGCCATTGGTGGCATGAAGGCCCGGAGTTCTTGAATTTCTTTGTGCGCAAGGCCGCTTGCGACCAGCAGGTCTTCCGGCTCAGCACGCCCGGGGAATATCTGCGACTGCATCCCACCCATCAAGTGGCGATGCCGGCGGCCTCCAGTTGGGGTGAGGAAGGCTATTGGCGCGTCTGGCTCAACGAGAGCAACCAGTGGATCTATCCCCATCTTCGGGCCGCGCAGGCCCGCATGGCGGAACTGGCCCGGAAACTTCCCAACGTTGGCGGCCTGCTGGAGCGCGCCTTGAAACAAGCCGCCCGCGAACTCCTTCTCGCCCAGGCCAGCGACTGGCCGTTCATCCTCCACACCGGCACCAGCCCCGACTACGCCGCCGCCCGCTTCAAGGAACACATACGGTGCTTCCTCGCCCTTTACGACCAGCTCAACCGGCATGAAATAGACGAAGCCTGGCTGTCCGGCCTGGAATGGACCGACAACCTTTTCCCAAACGTCAATTATAGATATTGGAATTCCGGCGGCGCTTGATCGCATGCGGCTGCCCTCTTCGTTGGATAAACAAATGGTTTCAAAGCCGTTGAGTTCTGAAATTGTGCGCGAAGGTGAGGAAAGAGCGCGGGAATTTCGATTGTACGCGGCCCCGCCTAAAGTGGTGGATAATCGCGTTGGAGGCTTTACTTTGGGCGCTGGTGGCGACATCATCTGTAGACATGAACACGAAAGAATTTCCTGGAGAGGTCATCAAGACACTGAAGTGGTACGTCTATTTGTATTTTGACCCGCACAATCGTCGCCCATTTTATGTCGGCAAGGGTGAAGGCAACCGTGCATTTGCACATCTCGCTGCTACTGGCGAATCAAAGAAGGTGAAGCGCATATCGGAAATTCGAGCGGCTGGTAACGAGCCGAAGATCGAGATTCTCAGGTATGGACTTACTGAGGAACAAGCATTTCTGGTGGAAGCTTCGGTGATCGACTGTATCGGACTGGATAATCTCACAAACGAGATCAGGGGAGAGCACAGCGGTTCCTTTGGACGGGTTACGGTTAAGCAGGTTCTGTTGACCATGTCGGCTCCGAAAGCAAAGATTGTAGCTCCTTGCATCTTGATTAACATCAATCAGATGTATAGCAGCGAAATGACGCCCGTCGAGCTTAGAGAAGCCACGCGCGGCATCTGGAAGGTCGGACGCCGCCGTGAGGAGGCGGAATTTGCGATGGCTGTTTTTCGGGGTGTCATAGTTGAGGTTTACAGGATCAAGAAGCCCTGGGTTCGTGCGGGCACTTTGGATTACAAAACGCGCCATGCTGAGGGCTTTAAAAGGACGGGGCGGTGGGAGTTTGACGGCGATGTTGCGCATGAGGAATCGAAGAAGTATGTGGGAAAGTCGGTCCGGCACCTGGTAAAGCAGGGAAGTCAGAATCCTATTCATTACGTCAACTGCTGATAACGAACAAGATGGTGCAGTGAGCGGGTGGAAGCCGTTTCGCTCAGAGAAGGAGATTGCTTCACGACCGGTAAATCGAATGCGTCCCGACGTTGGTTGTGACCACCGTATCCCCGTCGAGATAAAAAGTAATTCGCAAATCTCCCTCCACAACCACCGCATAAACCGTGCGACCAAAAATAGCAGACAAGGTGTGAATCTTGTGCGTGCCCAACCGCCGGTCAAATGGGTTGAGCTTGAATATTTGCCAAACGCGGCGGACTGAGGCCCATTGTTCCGGCGGCAATTTGCTGAAATTGCGCCAGAATTGCGGCTGGGCAACGTAACGATAAGCTCTCAAACTGGCGGGCGTTCGAAATGCTCGTCTCGAATCTCAATGCCCAGGCCATCTTCGGCTTCTTCGAAACCAGTCCAGACATCTTCCGGCACCTCTGGATGGGCGAAACGCCGCAACTGCCGTTCCAAGGCCTTGAGGGCAGGCGGGGAAAGCTCCTGGAGCGCCCCTCGGATGATTCGCGCGCGTTCCGTTTCCGGCAGGGTCTTTAATTCGTTTTCAAGGATGTCGGCCTTCATGACGTTATGATTGCAGATTTTAGGCCGTCGCGCAAGCCAAAGGTGAGGGATGTTCCGCCGAGTGCCTAGATTTCGAAGACTTTCTCGAACTTGGTCAGGTTGCGCGGGCCGTTGCCGGTGACGCACGCGACGTCTTCCAACCGGACGCCGCCCAGTTCAGGGTAGTACAAACCGGGTTCGATGGTGAGGACGTGACCAGGCTTGAGAACGTCGGCCGAGTTGTGGCTCAGGCGCGGCGGCTCGTGGATTTCCAAGCCCAAGCCGTGGCCGGCGCCGTGGAAGAAACCGGCCATGTGGCCGTTCTTCTTGCAGGTCTTGTAGCCCTGGGCCTCGAAGAACTCCTGGACGGCGGCATGGATTTTGGCGGCGGCGGTGGCGGCGCGGATTTTGCAAAAACCGATTTCCTGGGCGCGCCAGACGGTGTCGTAGAGTCGGCGGAGCGGTTCGCTGGCGCGGCCGCGGACGACGGTGCGGGTGATGTCGCCAAAATAGCCGGTTTTCTGGGAACGCGGGAAGACATCCAGGATGATCGGCTGGCGGCCGCGCAGCGCGCCGTGGCCCTGCTCGTGGGGGTCGCAGGCCTGCCGGCCGCAGGCGACAATGGTGTGGCCGGGACAGCCGCCGGCTTGGAGGATGCCAACATCAATGATGGAACGCAGTTTCTCCGAGGTCAATGGGACGCCGTGATACATCAATTTGCCGTCGCGCGCGATTTTGGAGCTTTTCAGGGCCTGGATGCCTTCGGCCAGGCCGACTTCGCCCATGATGAGGGCGGCGCTGATCTTCTTAATCTCCTCGGCGCGCTTGAATTCGCGTTCGGGGAAAAGGCCGCCCTTGATGACGCGGACCTTGATTTTATAATTGCGCAAATCGCGGGCCAGGCCGAACGGGAAATTGGCGGGGACAAAGACCTTGCGCAACCGCTGCTCGCGCAGGAGCAGGCTGACGACGGCCGCCGTGCCGGGCCGTTTGACGCGGAGGCGCCGCAGCCTTTCCAGGCATTGGCTGTAGGAGACGACGTGGCAATGGGGAGCCCGCTTCCTGACGCGGTCCAGTTCCAACTCGTTGACCACGGCATGGCACTTGTCGTCCACGCGGAAGAATATGAACGGGTCGGGCGCGAACAAGCCCAGGGCGTAAAGCATGTTCGCATCGTGCTCGCTGTCTGACACGATCAGCAGGTTTGGGGAATGTGGCACGGTTCGGCGCCGGAGGAATTCGCCGGGTAAAGCTTGAATTTATAAACGCCAGGCCATGTTGCGGCCGGATGAACAGTTGTGGGTCTGCTGCAAATTATTCACATTTCGGTTTCTTGACCAAGGCAGGCGGCAGCGTGCCCGGTTGCGAGTTTGCTGGCTCGCCTTCGATGAAAGCAATTTTCGGGCGCCAATGCAACTGAATTCGACAAAGAAAATCAGTGGGGTTGCATGACAAGAATCCTCACCTTGGGGGTAGGGCAGAGCTGCCGCTCTGCCCTGAATTCTTGGGCGGCGCAGCAGCGCCGCCCTACCGAAGACATGAAGATTCTTGTCCGGTGCCCTCAGTGGGGAATGACGGTCGGAATGAGGAAATAAAGCTGGCCGGCCTGGAGCTTGGGCAGATCCAATCCCAAATCCACTTTGATGCCGGGGGCTTCGGCTCTGCCGAAGATGCGGGAGAGCACGGAGCCCAGATCAAAAGGCACGCGATACTCGATCAAATTGGCCTTCTGAATGTGGGTCAGGGTTTTCGCGCGCTGGACGGCTGTGTCGAAATTGCCCAGTTCGTCCACGAAACCCAACTCGAACGCGCTCTTGCCGGAGAGAATGCGGCCATCGGCGGAATCCGCCCAGTCGGCCGTCAGGGTCTTGCCCTGGCCGGGGCCGTTCTGGGAGGCGGCCCAGTCGCGGCCGGTCTTGACGATGTTCGTGAACCGGTTGTAAGTTTCATCAATGAGGGATTGCACCATCTTCTCCTCCGCGTCGCGGTCCTTGATTTCCTGGGGGGTGAGCTTGTCGTTATCAGGTTCGTTAAACGGGCTTAACATGTCCTTGAAGCGGCCGCTTTTGATGACCTGGGGCCGGACGCCGATCTTGTCAAAGAGCAGGCGAAAATTGAAATTCTCCATAATGACGCCGATGCTGCCGGTGATGGTCAGTTCATTGGCCACAATCCAGCGGCACGGGGCGGAGACGTAGTAGCCGCCGCTGGCCGCCAGCGAGCCCATGGAAACCACCACCGGTTTTCCCGATTTGTCCTCGAATTTTCTGATGATATTATAGACCTCATCCGACGCCATCACCTCCCCGCCGGGAGAATCCACTTTCAGGATCACGGCCTTGACGTCGCTGTCGCTTTCCGCCGCCTTGAATTGCTCTTTGATGTAGGTGACGAAGTCCATGTCCGAGTGGCCGACTTCGCCGCCCGTGATGATGCCCGTGACTTCGACCACGGCGATCTTGTTATCCGTGCTGGCGTGTTCGAGAACCGCCTCCTCGAGGTTCCGGCTCACGTCCGCGGTGGCGTGGCTGTGCGAGGCAACACTGACCACGCTGTGGATCATCACGCGGCCAAGGCCCCACAGCACAATCAATCCCATCAACACGAATGACAAAATCTTCCAGCCGGAGCCGCCCTTGCGCGGGCTGGGCGGCGGCCTGATCAATCCAGGGGGGGATTGAATGACGGGGGGCGCGGCCGGTGGCGGCGGCGGCGGCAGTGGCGGCGGGTTGGGGCCGCAACTTTCCGGCCCTGGCGATGATGTAGGCTCGTCCATAACGCCCGCAACTTAGCCCATTAGGCCGTGGCGGGCAAGGCATATCTGGATTGGGCAGTGCCTTAATTCAATTGTTGTAGTGTCGGCGCTGTGCGCCCATGTCGAGCCACGGGCTCGACGCTACACCAAATTAAGGCGCTACCTTGAATTGGTTCACATTTCTTTGTTGAAGATCAAAATGTGGCCGTCTCTGGGAAACTGAAGGGTCCCATCGTCGGCGGGAGTTACGGCCACGGTGTCGGGCTTGTTGTCGGGAAGGGTGACCTCGTAGGCATTGTCCGCTTTCTTCCACATCCCCTGGCCTACCGGCGTGGGCTGGCCGCTGTTCGGATCTTGCTTGTTCAAAATGATCTGCTGGTCGGGAGTGGCCACCAGGGAAAAACCGCTAATCAGCGGGATCAGCGTGGTGTGCAACGCCGCGATCTGTTTGGGCGACATCTCCGGTTGCCGTCTTCGCTCCCCGGCCAGGGTGGCACGAACATCAATGTTCCAAATGCCGAGAATCTTCTCGCCGTCGAATTTGGCCGATTTGCCGCTGTTAAGGTACTCCTGCAGGTCCGTCACGTCGTCGCCCAACAGGCGGCGAACCTGTGCGGTGACCGCGGCGTTGGTGACGATGGCTCGAATTTTCGGGTGGTTCAGGATGTCGCTGATTTTGGCCTGCCTTTGGATCATTTCCTGGACGGCCACGTCCGAGGCGATGTCCTGGATTTCCTTCTGTTGGCTCAGGGCCAGGAGCGGGGGATAATGCGCCAGGCGGCTTTCCAGGAGTGGATTGTGCCGCACCAGGTCTATGATGTCGGCCGCCTGGTAGATGGCCGGCGGAATGGGGTCGTAAGCGGCCACGACGCGATCCAGGCGGGAATCATGCAATTCAGCGCGGAGAGTTGCCAGAAGTCGCAAGCCGGCAGGAACATCCGCGTCCGCGGCTTCGGTCGTGAAGTAGCCCGCGACATAGACCGGCAGCATCAGGATGAAAAAATAAACGGCGCCATTGAGCACGCCGACGCAGAAGCCCAGGCGGTTGTACAGCCGTTCCCAGCGGAAATAGAGGCGTTCGTCCTTCTGATATTTGAAATAGCGGGTCATTTTCCCATGGAGGACGCTCCCCACGATTTTGAAAAGGATGAGAACCGCAAGAAAGGCAATGGCGCCGGGCATGAAGAGCTGCCAGAGCGGATGATGCAGACCCAGGCAGGGCAGGAGATGGCTGGCCAGCGGGGAAAGGGGCCGGGCCAGGAGAAGGCCCAACCACAGGCCGAACAGGGAAAAGGCCGCGCAGATCGGACCGCGACGACAACCGGCCAGCCCGACCAGCCCCATACAAAGCAGCGCGATGATCCACACCATACCGGCCAATCTAGCCCCCCCGGGGCGAAATGACACGCTGAAAAATGAGCATAAGATGTCGCTGGGATCGCGGTAGGGGCGCCGGGCAACCGGCGTCCCTACCGCGATCCCGATGTCGCTGCGGATGGGGTTTTCAAAGCAAATATACCTTTCCCTGCGTGCCATCCACGCGAACCCGCTGCCCGTTCTTCAGCCGGCTCAGGGATTCTCTGACCGACATCACCGCCGGAATGCTCATCTCTCGGGCCGTGACCGCTCCGTGCGAAAGCGGTCCGCCGCTCTCCGTCACGACCGCCACCGCGCTGTAGAACAGGGGCGTCCATGTCGGATTGGTCGTCCGCGCCACCAGCACCGCGCCTTTGGGAAAGTGGGCGAAATCATCCGGACCGAGAACCATAAACACCGGTCCTTCGGCTTGACCCGTGCTGCCGGCCAGACCGGTGAGGCAGTCGCCGGAAGCGGGTTGCGCGGATTTGCTTTCGCCCAGCACCCATTCGGGTTTGCGCGCCTTGTCCCGCAGATAATTTTCTTTTTGACGGCGGACACTTTCATTGAATTTGTTCCATCCGGCGTCGTCGTCCTGGTCAACGGCTTCCTGGATTTGTTGGCGATGAGCGAAGAAAATGTCCATCGGCTCGCCCAAAATGCCGCGCTGGACGAGCCGCCCGCCCAGCTTCCGCAGGCCGCGGCGCAAGGGCAGGGTGAGGCGCGTGGTCTGATAATGCTCCAAATCGTCCAGGCTGGTGTAAGCGCGGGCCAGCCGAAGAATCTCCGCGAAAAAAAAGTGGAGGTCGGGCGGAAGTTTCTGGAACATTTCCAATTCCGCCTGTTGCATTCGGATTTTCATCTCACGCTCTTTTGCGGCCGGGTCCTGGTCCATCGGGGTTTGCAAAATCAAACGGACGTTGTCCAGCACCACCCACGGCTGCTCGAGCCACGTCGGCGCATAGGCGTCAAAATCCACTTCGCGGTGGCCGTGGTCGCGCAGAAATTTCTCCAGCCGGGATTGAAATTCTGGAAATCGGTCCAACCGTTTCTGCTCCGTGATGTCGCGTGAGGACCGCTCGTTGACGAGTTCCTCCAGTTCCGGTCGCGCACGGATCATGGCGGCAAGTTCAAAGAGCTCCTTGTTGATCGTGCCGGTCTTGGTTTCGCAATAGGCCATCAGCCGATCAAAGAGCGAATTGGCCGATTCCGGTCCGAAACCCATTTGGAGGAGACGATGGAGCAGCCGGTAAAGCGTGCTCTGAGTGATCGAGATGGCGATGTTTGGCAGGAAATAGTCGGCGCCGTGCTCGTTGACCGCGAGGACAAAGTTCCAGAGTCCAGCCAGGCTCTTGTCGGCGAGCGGCTCGGTCATGAATTTGCCGATCGTAATCAGATAGAAATCCAAGTCCCGCGCCCATGTGACCGGCAGTTCCTGCACCCAGCGGAATTCATCGCGCAACTTCGGAAGGGCGGCGCGCAGTTCCTCAAGGTTCCGCACCAGAAAGGGCGAACGGCGGCCGTAAAGCTCGACCGCATTTTGATTTCCGTAAATGTAATGCTCCTGCATGCCAAACCATTTTCCGTTGAAGAGCGGCAATCCCATCAGCCGAAACGAGTGGTTAAGCGAGCGGTGAAATCCGCTGTCCACAAAATCCCAGGTCAGCGGCGTGATGACGTTGGGGAAGCGTTCGGCGGATTCGTCGCGCGTCCAGCGAGGCGGAATGGTGGTGATTGGGCGGGACTGGAGCAGGAACAGTTGGCCGCCGGCAAAGCCCCACTCGATGTCCTGCGGAAACCGGTAACCGGCCTCGATGCGCAGGAGCAGATCGGTCAACTGAGCCAGTTGTTTGTCGTCCAGGCAGGAGCGGGCGCCTTCTTCGACGCTCAAACGGACCTCCTCTGTGCCGCCGGAAACGCCGATGATCTTCCGGCTTTTCCGCGCGATATTCGCCGAACGAACGGCGCGCGTGGATCGGTCAATGGCGAAGTGATCCACTTCACCCTCGCCGCTGACCACCGATTCGCCAAGGCCGAAATTGGCGTCCACCACCATCTCGTTGAGATCGCCGCTGACCGGATTAATGCTGAATCCGACGCCCGCGACTTCACATGGCACCATCTGCTGCACGACGACCGCCATCGCCGCCAGCGCGTGATCGAAGCCTTGTTGATGCCGATACGCCATGGCGCGGTCGAACCAGAGCGACAGGAAGCAGGCCTTGATCTTTTCCAGAATTTGCTCCGCGCCGGAACAGTTGAGATAGGTTTCGTGTTGACCGGCAAAGGCGGCGCTCGCCAGGTCTTCCATCGTCGAGGAAGAACGGACGGAAAAGGCCTGCTGTTCTGGAAAGCGGCGGAGTTGATCCCAAACTTCCTCCACGACCGCCGCCGGCAGCGAAAGCCGGCCGAGAGCCTCGCGCAGTTTTCCGCTTTCGGCCCGGAGCAGTCCCGCGTCGTGAAAGGGCAGTTGGTTCACGTTCCGCAGAAGCTCCCGACCCCCGGCGATGAAATCCCGATAAGCTTCCGCAGTGAGGATGAAGCCGGGCGGCACGGGAAAACCGCGCTGCGTCAGGATGGCAAGATTGGAGCCTTTGCCGCCGCTCCATTCGAGGCGGGCCGCCAATGGATCTTGGAATGTGAATGTGTAGTTCATTTGGTGGTGGAATCGGCGGTTGGGGTCGCAGGAGGCGCTGGCAACGGCAGGTCGCCATCCGGCCTTCGCGGATAGCGCCGGGCGAGCCAGAGCGCAAAGGCCGCGAGCGCAAACCCGCAGAGCACGTCTATGAAATAATGGTATCGCAGATAGATGGTGGAGAGCCAAAGGCCAACGGCGGGAACAAGGTAGAACTTGAAGCGCCACGGGCGATGCCGCCGGTCAAAGAAAAGCAAGAAGCTGGAGATCGCGCAATGAAGGCTGGGAAACACATCCACTTGGTTGCTGCCGGCGGCCACGATGGCGGCATTCCATTTCGTGATCCACCAGCCGTCCAGCGGGACAGCGAATTGGCTGGTCATGGAGAGGCATGGCCCCGCCGCGGGAACCAGTGAGTAGCCGAGGAAGCCAATTCCATAAATCGTGAACAAGCCAATCACGAATTTCTTCAACAGCGCCACGTCGCCGCAGAAATAATAGATCATGCTGAAGAGCAGGTACGGAAAGAACAGGATGTAACAAAAGCTGAAAAACTCGGTGAGCGCGGGGTGGACCAGCGGTTGCAGGCGCAGACTGAGGTTGGTCCCGATGCTGTCCTGGTCAATCTGCCGGAGCAAGGCATCCATGCGTTCCGGATGAATCTGCGGAATCGCCGTTTTCATGTGGAAGAAGACGACATTCATGGCCAACGGATAAAACAGCAGACCGAGCCGCCAGCGCATGGAAGTTCCGTCCGAACGGCAGAACCAGACCGCCCAGACATTGGCCGCGATCAACACAAAATACAAAAGCGCGTCGCGACCGAGGAACCCGACCGCGCAGCCCAGACGCATCCAGGTGACCACGAGAAAAGCGCCAAAGAAAAGCTCGTGCGGCAGCAGCCGCCAATGGTCAGGCGGTTTCATCAGGCAGCGATTGAATTACCGTTTGGTGAAAGGCCAGCAGGCGGCTTCGCAAAGCCGGTCGCCGCAGCGCGTTGTGGACCGCAACCGCGAGTTTCTTGAATCGGTAGTAGAGTTTCACCCCCGCGCCTGTGACCGCCACATACCCAGCCAGCCACAGGAATTTCCCCAGCAGCAGCAGGGTCACGACCACGGCTCCGGCCCACAGCGCGAAAGCGGGCAATCCCACCAGGATTTTCCAAAGCGAAACAACATTGCGGCCATCGGGAAATTTCTTTCCGGCATGCCAGCCGGCGATAAACGCGGGCAGATTGAGAGCGATGGCCGCGAAAACAACGGGGGCTGCGACGAAAAGCCCCGCCAGATAGAGAAGAGCCGCCCCAACGGGGAACAACGGCACCCCTTGATGGAACCAGAGTTTTGCCTCTCGCGACTCCTGTTCAAGCCCGCGCCATTCATCCAGAATTTTCTCCGGCACGGCTTGCTCCATCGTTTTCAGCGATTGGAAATAGGATCTCCCCGTCCCGAGTGCCGCGCCATAAGCAAGGCGCTGGATCAATTCCTGGCACTCGTCCGAAGGGACGTTGATTCCCACCTCTTCCAGCGCGGCCTGCATGCGGCGCTTCATCGTCTTGAGCCGCTCGATGCGGCTGGCATCCGGCGGCAGCTCGGTCGAGATCGGCAGACCGGCCACGACTTCAACTTTGCTCCGAAAAGCCCACGGGCATTCGTAATGAATTCCGACCGGGACCACTTGCAACGGCGGGCGGTTTCCGCCTTCGAGATAATCCAACAACAACCACACCGCTCCGCTCTTGAAGGGCAGATGGCGCGGCCCAAGCGAACTGGTCCCTTCTGGAAACACGAACAAGTCGCCGCCCGCTCGCAGATGATCGAGACACTGGCGCAAGGCCGCATCGTTCAGCGCGCGATCCCCTTCGTCCTTGGTTCGGTTCACGGCGATGCCTTCAAAGAAGAGCCGTGCCAACCAGTTCTTGCGAAGCTGCGTGGAAATCATGAACACCGGGTGCCGCAAAACCTGATCGTAAACATAGCCATCCACGGCGCCGTTGCGATGCAGCCCCAAGTAAAGCACCGGCCCTGTGCCGGGCAAACGCTCCGGATGAATCAACGTGACCCGCTCGAAATAGACCGTCTTGATGAACCGATAAAGCCATTGATGCCAGACTCCCCGCGATGAGACCGTTCCAGAATGACGACGAAGGCGCAACATATCATCGCAACCACCCGTCGACCGCGGGTGACAATCTTCCGGCCACAACCGCGGCGAGGAACGCCGCCAACGCGCCCGCCACCACATCCATCGTGTAGTGCGCCCGCAACACCAGCACGATGGCCATTTCTCCCAGCGCGATGCAGGCTGCCATGACCCCAAGCCACGCCGGTCCGAAATGCGCCGCCTCAATGGCCCCGAGCACCGCCACCGCGGTGTGCCCGGAGAAGAAGAAATCATTGCCCACCGCGTAGGTCACGAGCAGCGCCGGGAAACCCGGGTTTCTCCAGATCATGCCGGGCGGCGGCGGCAGGGTGCAGAGACCCTGGCAAACTTGCCGCATACCGAATAGAATGAGCATCGCCAGAAATGGCGCAAAGGTGGGGCCGAAGATCGCCGCGCCGATGAGGCAGAGGCCGAACAGGTCAATGAAGCACGAACTGATGATCAGGGCCGCGTTCGCGGCGCGATCATGCGTGGAGAAGTAGCCGTTCCAGCGCGCCGTCAGATCATGCAGCCCATCGCCGATGCCCTCCTTCGCTACGGACTTGCGTGCAATCAACGATTGCGTCCAGAACCAGGCGACCAGCGCCCCGGCGACGACACCGGCGCGAAGGCCAATGGCGGGCCATCGCATTACTGCAAGGATATGGGTCATGGCGTCACTTCGTCCATCCCGAGTTGTTGGAAGTTGCTCACAGGTATCGCATTACTGCAAGGATATGGGTCATGGCGTCACATTTCATGGTGTCAGATGCGCCGGCGGGTTTTGCTTTCCTCAAGCATCGTTTCGAGCTGCCGCCGGAGTTCGTTGGAAATAGGGTCGCTGTCGGCGCTGCGATCCCGCGTCGGCGTTGCTTCGATGGCTTCGCCAACGGAGATGACGGCATGAATCGGCGGATGCGGGCGGGCGGTGTCGGTCAGGTCTTCCTCGTAACGCTCCACCGTTTCCAGCAGGCGCTCGGGCGGCGGCGCGCCAGCCAGGTAATCTCCCGAGTAACAATGCAGTTGCTGGGCCAAATACATATCCGCCAACTGCCGCCACCGGCGCGCTTTCTCTTCCTCGGTGAGTTCGCCATGAACCATGTCCGGCAGGATGGCCGTGCGCAGACGTTTGATTCGCGTCATCGGATCAGGCTCGCGGCGTCCTCCGGTCCACTCCCGCTCGAGCGGTTGCAGCAGATGATCCAGCAGATGCGCCAGCCGTTCCCTCACTGCGCCGGATTGAGTCGCGCCGAAGTATTCCATTTCCTTGAGCGCGAGCAAGGCGTGCCCGACTTTGACAATCCGGTCGCACAAGGGCAGATGACTCTGTGGCTGCCAGGACAAACGGGCCTCGATTTCCTGCAAGACCGGCGCGATGGCCCCCGCCAGGTCGCCTTCAAAAAAGTAGCGGACAAAAACCGGATGCAACACCACCTTGCCCGGCCGCGGCGAAGCGGCCCGTTGCCTGGCCGCCGCGCGCGCCAGAAACGCCACCCCGTCCATCAGGTGCATCAGCCGGTCGTTGTTGCGGGTGACGAAGCCTTCCGGAAAAATGACCAGGGGAAAACGGGCCTCGGCCAGAATGCGGGTGGCGCATTTGAGCGATTCGCGATCCAGTCCTTCGCGGTAGACGCTGAATCCTCCAAGGCGCGGCAAGAGGAAGGAGAGCGCGCGGTTCTGCATGAAGAGATGCCAGCTTGCCATGACATGGAACGGCCGGGCGGCTTCGCGGGAGAGCAGTCCCAAAACCATGGGATCGCAGGGACGGCAGTGATTGAAGGCGAGCAAAACACCGCACCCGGCATTCAGAGAAGCGGTCAGGCGCTCCGTGCCCACGCAATTCCACGATGTCACGCCGAAGCGTTTCCGAAGAAACGCGGGCAGATACCACTGGACGATCCACGCCCAGAACGGGCTGAAGCGCGGCGGCACGAAGCGATAGGTTTTGGCAATGACGATGTTGCGCATTATTGCGAAAGGATGCGATGGAAGTTCATTCGTCTGTGTCTCCTTGCGAGAGCTGTGCCGCCAGTTCGCGGATTTTCCACAGGTCCAGTTTGCCCGTGCCGAGCATGGGCAGCGCATCCAGGCGATAGAACTGGCCGGCGCGCGGCTTCCAGAGATTGGGCAGATCAAGCTGCGGCAACTTGGTGAGCAGCTCCCTCCATTTCCCTTCCGGCAGCTTGTGCAACACCACCAGCCGTTCCCCTTTCTTTTCGTCGGGCACGCCGGCCACCACGAACATTTGTTCCGTCGTTCCGGCCAGTTCATGCAGTTTCTCCTCGACTTTAATGTGCGGAACCATCTCTCCGCCAATCTTGCTGAAACGGCTGAGGCGGTCGGTAATTTGGAGGAAACCATCCTCGTCCAGCGCGGCGATGTCGCCCGTAACATACCAGCCGTCGCGCAGCACTTCCGCCGTCTTCTCCGGCAGGCCAAGATAACCCTGCATGACATTGGGGCCGCGCACGAGCATCAGGCCCGGCTGGCCGAGCGGCAGGGCTTGCCGCGTCTCCGCGTCCACGATGCGCACGCTCATGCCGGGCAGGGGATGGCCAATCTTCCCGCGCTTGACCCCGACCTGGCGAAAACCCGCCGAGCGAAAATCGTGCGTGTTGACCGCCACCGCCGGCGAGCATTCGGTGCAGCCGTAAGCCTCGAAGGGCCGGATGCCGAATTGGTCCTCGAACGCGGACGCCACCCGGTCGGGCAGCTTTTCCGCGGCCACCGCCACAACGCGCAAGCTGCCGAACTGCTCCGGCGCGCAGCCCCGCATGTAAAGCTGGAGGAACGTCGGCGTCGCCAGGAGAAACGTCACTTTGTAGTCGCAGACCAGCGGGCCAATCGTTTTGGCATCGAGCGGATTGGGGTGATAAACCACACCCACACCCAGCACCGCCGGAAGCCACAGGGTCCCGGTGAAACCGAATGAATGGAAAAACGGCAGCGCGCCGAGGAAACGATCATGCCTGTCCAGGCTGAAGACTTGTTCCATCTGCTCGATGTTCGATCCGATGTTGTAATGGCTCAACATGACCCCTTTTGGCTCGCCCGTACTGCCGCTGGAAAAAATGACCGTCGCCAGATCATCCAGCTCCACTTTCTTCCCGCGCCCCAGCGCCCGCTCCAACCAGCCAACCGGCAAGAGCCATGCCATGAAAAATGCGGCGAGTTTCTCCCCAAAACGCGGATGCGCCGCATGTTCCTCGAGGCAAACCAACTCGCACGGCACCGTAAGCTTCACCTTTTCCAGAAACGCTTTCGACGAAACGACGGTTTTGATTTCGCACTGGCGGATGCAGGAAGCAAGAGCTGGCTCCGACAGCGTGTAGTTCAGGTTCACAGGCACCTTGCCGAGCAGCATCGCCGCGAAATTCACCAGCGCGCCCGGCACCGAGGGCGGCAGGAGCAGCCCGACCTTTTCCTGCCCGGCCCAAACCGTTTTCAATCGCCGCGCCAGAAAGATCGTTTTCACCAGCGCCGAACCAAAGCTTACTTTTGGCGACTGCGAGTCGGCCATGGCCAAGCGCAACGGATGCCGCCGCGCCGAGAGCACCAACGCGCGCTGCAACGGCCGCATCCGGCCGCGGCGATAAGACCACGCCGAGGCCATCAATTCCTGCACGGCCTGGCGCACCTCGGGCGCCGTCGCGCGCGGCGGCATGGGCGGGCCGAAGCTCACCGTGACCGGATACGGAATTTGCCGCGGCAACTTCCAGAGGAAACGCTTCTTCTCGAAACTGAAGATGCTGCCCCACACGCCGTCCAGCGCCACGGGCACAATGGGCGCCTCCACACCTTCCATGATCTTCTCCAACCCGCGGCGAAAGGGCAACAACTGGCCGATGCGCGTGACTTGACCCTCGGCAAAAATGCACACCACGTCGCCCGCGCGAATGGCCTCGCGGGCGGTGCGCAGCGACTGGAGCAGGTCGCGCGGCCGTTGCGCCGAGGAGATCGGAATGGCCCCGAGGATGCGCGCGAATGGCTTCACCCAGGGCAACTCGTAAAACCCGGTGAACATGATAAACCGCACTGGCCGGTCCGTGGAAGCGGTGAGCAACAGCGCGTCCACGAAGGAAACGTGATTGCAGACGAACAACGCGCCGCCTTTGTCGGGAATGTTCTCGCGGCCGAGCACGCGCACCCGGTAAAGGGTGCGGGTGAGCAGCCACAAGCCAAACCGGAGCACCGCGTCGGGCAAAAGCCACAAAACGTAAATGGCGCCCACGAGCGTCAGCGCGCCGCCGACTAGAAAAATCTCGCGCGGATTCAGTTGCAGCGCCTGCGCCAGAAGCCAATGCACGCCCGACGCGAGAAAAATTCCGACGAACGAAAGCAGGTTCGCAGCCGCGAGAGTTTCGCCCTTGGCCGTCTTGTCCGGGCGGTGTTGGAGCAGCGCCGAGATGGGCACGATGAAAAACCCGCCCGCGAAGCCGAGCAGCGCCAGCAGCGCCAGCGCGGTGTTGAAGGACAAACCGGTTTGCGCCAGCAAGGCGGAGAAGACGGAAAGGCCAATCGCCCCGAGCGGCACCAGGCCGTATTCGATTTTGCCGCCGGACAAATATCCCGCCGCCACGCTGCCCAGCCCGATGCCCAGCGCGAGGGCGACGTTGAGGAAACCGATCTTCGTTTCGTCCACATGCAGCACGTCCGCACCGTAGAAGAACAGGTTCAGCAGCAACAGCGCGCCGAGGAAGTTGAAGTAAGTGTTGCCGGCGGCGGCGAGGAACATCGGACGGTCTTTGCGCCAGAGGCGGATTTGCGCCCACACTTCGCCGGGGAAATTGGCGTTGAATTTTTTGCCCGGGTTCGCCGCCGGCACGCGCGAGATGCCGAGGCAGGTGACAAATCCAAACCCCGCCAGCGCGAGGAGGATGACGCCGGACACCCATTGCTCGCCGCGAAAACCTTTGGCCATGAACGCCGCCGCGACCGTGCCCAAAATGATGGCCGTGAACGTGCCGAGTTCCAGCACGCCGTTGCCCCACGACAGCTTGCTTTCAGGCAACAGTTCCGGCAGCAGGCCGTATTTCGACGGGCCAAAAAACGCGCTGTGGACGCCCATCAAAAAGACACAGCCGAGCAAAGGCCAGCAGGTTTGCAATGAGGCCGCCACGCCGGCGTTGAGGAGGTGCTGCTGCCGCGCGAAACCCGCCAGCGCCAGCAGCATCACCAGCATTTCAAAAATCTTGACGCCGACGGAAATCGTCCGCTTGCTGAAACGATCCGCCAGGTAACCGCCCGCCATGGAAAACACAATGAACGGCAGCGAGAACAGCGCGCCGACCAGTTCGCCGATCTTGTGCTTTTCGGCCAGAGACACGTTCAAGCCGATGATCATGAAGATGACGAGATTTTTCAGGACGTTGTCGCTGAAGGCGCCCTGGAATTGCGTGACGATGAGCGCCCAGAAGCCGCGTTGCCCAACCTCCGGCGCGATGGCGGTTTGAGTTTTCATGATGGGTTCCGGTTGGCGCGTGCGGCGGTCAGTTTGCTGAGCACCAGATGCGTTGGGACGTAGGCCAGAGTGAACAAAACCAGCATCCAGACAACCAGATACTGTCCCGGCTTCATCCACGTCTGCGGATGGGCCTCATCAAGGCCAAAGACGTAGTTGACATCGCGCGGCCATTTCGGGTCCGCCTGGATTGCGCCCGCCGGTGGCAGGAGAAAAAAGGCGACCAGGCACAGCCCGCAAGCCAGCGCGGTCCACACTTTCAAGGCGCGCCGGTCATAGCCCAGGCGGAAAACCAGGTAGCAGAGCAGGAAGGGAAGCCAGCCGTGAAACAACGAAAGCCCGCGCAGGAAGAGAGACCGCTGCGCGTCAAACATATAGCCTGTCATCCCGGTCAGGTGCAAACCCAGCAATTCCGCGCCAAAGTCCACGCACCAGAAGAACTGCGGCACGAGAATCCCAACCGCTGACATGGAAGCCAGCAGCGCGTTATCCATCCAGACGGCGAACAAAGTCAGGAACAGCGCCGCATCGCAGAAATAGACAAAATTGGTCGGTCCATAGTTCACCCAATAGACCGGCACCAGCACCAACATGAAGGCGGTGTAGGTCCACTTGAGCCACACCGGCGCCCGCGGCTTGCCGGGGGCATTTCTTGACAGGGCTGTTTCCGCGAACACGCCTGATTTCATGCTTGCCACTTTGCCAGCCTGCTCATGGCCGGTCAAATTGATAAAAACAACTCCACGATTGATTGGTACGATGCCAGGCCGAGCTCATCGCCGGGTGGACAGTTCGCGTGCGTCAGCATGTTTGGAGTGCGGGAGCTTGCTCCCGCTTTCCAAAAGCGGCGGCAAGCCGCCGCACTCCAAAGCCCTCACACTCGAAGCGCCGGTAATTGGTTGGAGAGCGCGGGCGTCCTCCCCCGCCGTGCCTGGCTTCTCGCCGGGCACATGTTTTCAGAATTCATGCATCGCAACCCTGGAGCGCTGGCTGGCGGCTGAGGCTCGCCTCCGGCTCCATCCGTCCGATGGCTGTCAGGATTCCGTGCAGCAACGCCGTCGGGTTGGGCGGGCAGCCGGGAATGTAAACGTCCACCGGCAGGACGGAGTCCACGCCGCCGCAGGTGGCGTAATTCCGGCCGAAGATGCCGCCGCTGCAACCGCATGCGCCGACCGCCACGATCAGTCCCGGGCCGGGCATGGCTTCGTAGGTTTTCCGCAATGCCAGTTCCATGTTGCGCGTGACCGGGCCGGTCACCAGCAGCATGTCGGCATGGCGCGGCGAAGCGACGAAGTGAATTCCAAAACGCTCGATATCGTAAACCGGGCTGTTCAGACCGGCGATCTCGATCTCACAGCCGTTGCAGGAACCGGCGTCCACCTGGCGGATGTGCAGGGAACGGCCAAACATTTTCGCGGCCCGCTCCTTGAGTTCGAGCCCGATCTCTTCAAAGGACTGGCCTCCCGCCGGGGAAGAGGCGCGGCCATGTTGTTGACTCGCCGCGGGCGGCGCGGCCAGCCGCTCGTGCGTGCCATCGTTCTTGAGGAGGTAGCCGGCGCCGGTCACCAGGTCATCGCGCCGGCGCGCGGCGCATTCGCACACGTGGGTCATGCGAATCTCCGGGGCGGCCTCGGCGCAAAGGCCGCAGAAAATGCACTTGCCCAGATCCAGCCGGGCGGCGCGCCCGCCGCCGGCGTCCTCAAAGGAGATGGCCCCGGTGGGGCACACCGCCGCCGCGGGCCGGGCGTCCTTCCAGTTCGCCCAGTCAATTTCCGGCCGCCCGCGCGCGCGGGCCGAGACGGGCGGCGGCGCGTCCGGGTAGCGGCTGGTCACGACCCCTGTTTTCAAACTCTGGCGGATGATGTCAAACATAATCAGCGGTCCGTCCCCGAATAGGAGAGGTTGAAACTCTTATTGACTACCGGGAAATCCGGGATGATGTTGCCCAGGATGGCCTCGGCCAGGGCCGGCCAGTTTTGCAGCGACGGGTCCTTGATTTTGCAGCGGGCCAGCCGGTTGGCGGGGGCGGTATGAATCCAGTGGAAAATTTCCCCGCGCCAGCCTTCCACATAGCCCAGCGCCACGCGGCCGGGCGGGATTTCGCCCAGGGGGGCCGCGATGGGGCCGGCGGGCAGCTTCTCCAAGACCTGCCGGATGATGCCGAAAGATTGGAAAAGCTCCTCGCGGCGCACGATCATGCGGCGCCGCACGTCGCCTTCCGTGAAAACCGGCACGGTGAATTGCACCTCGCCGTAGAAGTCGTGGGGGAAGTCCCGGCGCAGGTCGCGGTTGAAGCCGGAGGCCCGCCCCGCGAGGCCCACGATGCCGAGGTTGCCCGCCACTTCCGGTTTGAGCACCCCGGTGGTTTCAAAGCGGTCCCGCGCCCCGGAATTGGAGCGGATCAGTTCGACCAGCTCTTTGAACTCTTTCTCGAACCCGTCAACCAGCTCCGCCACCGCGCGAAGCTGGCCGGCATCGAAATCAAAACGCACGCCGCCGGGGCAGGCCATGCCGCGCAGCAGGCGGTTGCCGGTTAAATCCTCGTTCAAGCGCAGGACGCTCTCCTTCAATCGCATGGCATGCATGTTGGCGGTGACGAAAGCCACGTCGTTGCAGATGGCGCCGAGGTCGGCGACGTGGTTGTAGAGGCGCTCCAACTCCAGGCAAAGCGTGCGCAGCGCCCGCGCCCGCGGCGGCGCTTCAATGCGGGCGGCGCGTTCCAGGGCATGGCAGAAGGCCGTGGCATGAGCGAAGCTGGAATCGCCGGAAATGCTTTCCGCCAGCCGCACCCCATGAGCCACAGGCAGCGCCTCAAACAATTTCTCAATCCCCTTGTGGACGTAAAACATCCGCAATTGCAAATAAAGCACCGGCTCCCCCGCCACGCTGAACAGAAAATGGCCCGGCTCAATAATCCCCGCGTGAACGGGGCCGACCGGCACCTGGAACACCCCTTCGCCTTCGACCCGGCGGAACTTGTGGCGCGTGCCGCTGAAGGGCGGCAGCTTCTCCCGCGCCGCAAAGTCTTTGCGCAACGGCCAAACCTCCGGCCAGTCGTCGTGCAGCACGCAGCGGTTTGGGTTGGGATGGCCGATCAACTTGATGCCAAACAAATCCTGGATTTCCCGCTCCTGCCAGTTGACGGCGTGGAGGGCGTTGGTCAGCGAAGGCAGTTCCGGTTTGTCCGCCGGGACGGGAACGCGCACCAGGACGAAGCCGTGCGCGGAGTCCAGCACGTAGAGATAATAGATAAAAAATGCATCTTCCCCGGCGCGTGCGTCCTCGGCAAAGAGGCCGGCGAGGCGGCCGTCATGCTTTTTGTAAAGCGCGGAGCAGAAGGCGCTGGCCAGTTCGAGCTTGGTGTGCAGGTAAAGCTCGTTGGGTTGCGGGGCGCGCACCTCTTCGATTTGCGCGCCGAACCGGTGCGTCAATTCGTCCAGCACAATCTGTAATCCGGGGATCAGGTTCATGGAGCGTTTTTATCCGCAGGACAGGAATACCCTAGTGAATCGGTCGAGTATTTGAGCGACGGAGTAAAGGGCATTGTGGATGAAAGAATAACTTGATTAGGTTTCATTAGCCTTGATTGGACAAGCTCAGTTTTGCGCGTAAGATACTCAAGGAAAGGCACTTCGGACGATTTATGACAAAAAGGCACAAAACGCATGGGAAAGGCCATTGTTTGAGTGCAGGAATCATAAAGTATATTGAATTGATAGAGTAACTAATCTATGGCGTGCGCCGACCATCCGGCACGCCGCTTTGCTTTCCGCAAAGCGTGCCCGATGCAGAAGCAGGACCAAGCTCCCCGCATTCCATAAAAACCGCCCTCATGCTTCATAGAGATTAGGATTTAAGCGATATTTGTCAATGGGGATTTGCGATATTTTGCAATGCGGCAGCGAGGGAACGGATCCGAGGTAGGGCGGGCACTCCGCTGCCCGCCGTCGGCCATTTGCAGAGAAACCCAAGTCGCACTACCATCGTGCGGCGGGCAGGGGACTGCCCGCCCTACCGTCCGAGACTGTGGCGTTGCATTTGTTGGCTTGCGGTTCGAGCTTGGGGAGGATTCACCGCCTCATCGGGAATTGACGACCGGGCAGGCTTAACTGACATGTTTAGATAAGCACTTGAAGCGCAAGATGTTGCATTGGGCACACGGCAAAACTATAGTTTGACCCTTTTTACCCTTTTTAGGCCTGGCATCCGCGCCGATCATTCCACCGGCTCAAAAAAAATTGGTGTCACGGAAACATTCAAATGCAACCGGCCATCGGCCACCTGGACGGGCACGACCTGACCCAGCGCGTCGGAAGCCGTCGGTGGCTTCGTCCTCCAAGCCCAGTCAAATGGAACCGGCGGCGCGTCTTCGCCGCTAAAGGCATCGCGTCGTTCCCAGATCACATAAGCGGGGCCGCGCGCGCCGCGATCCATTTCAAAGAAAAATAGGGACGGTTTCCCCGGAACACTGATTTGTCTCACTGCGCGAACGCCATTAAAAACTTTCGCCATGCGTTGATAAGCCTCGGCCGTGGGCGTGTGTTTTTGAAGCAAGCCGTTTTCGTAACCGAGCAATCCCGTCTTGCCGTACATCAGCGTCATGAGATTGTCGCGTTCGGTCTGGACGGGCTTCAGCTCCGCGTAAAGCGTTTTTTGCACTTCGGCGGCGAACGCGAAGACGTTCCGCATGACCAGATCGCGTGACTGGATGCGATTATACTTCGCCTCCAATTCCGGCGAACAACCGCGCAGGAACATTTGGGTCGCCGGCGCAAGCGTGCTCATGTTTTTGTAAAGTTCGGCAATCCGGTTGCTGCCCGGTTGATCAGGAGTCGAAAACCCGTTCGCACCCGTTTGCAGCACCGATTGCGTCCAGGGCGTCAGAAGCGAAACGTATTTCAAGTTTTCGCGAAACCCATAGAAACCCGGCCCGCCATACTCGGTGCATATAATCGGTTTCTCGTAACCCAGCGCGCGCATCTTCTGCCGCATAATGTCAACCCGCCCCACAATGGTGTAAGGGTCCCCATAAAGGTGCAGATCAAACACATCAAACGCGTTGCTGCCAGTTTTCAAAACGTAATCAAAGAAATCCAGCCCCGCCTGCTGCTGCGGAAACTGGTATGCTCCCGGCGGCCCAAAGAGGCCGTCATATCCGCCCACCACCACCACCGCGGACGGGTCCGCCTCCTTGACTGCCTGATGGAAAACCCTCAATTGCGCGACGAATTGCTCCTTGGTGCCCGACCAATATATCGGATCATTCGGCTCCCCATCGTTTTGCCAGTAACGCACCTTTCCCTTGCAATGCCTGACCAAATCACGGATGAAACGGTGGTAGTCCTCCAGGTTTTTCGCCGGCGCAGGTGGCAGCAAGGCCGAAGGGCGCTCCACCGCCCATTGCGAACTTGAGAACAATGAGATTAATCCTTCATCGGGAGAATTCAACTGATCCACAAAGGCATCCACCGACCGCCAATCGTATTGGCCTTTCTGCGGCTCGATCTGGTTCCAGAATAAACAAACCCTGGTAAAACCGGCTCCGAGCTGCCTCGCTTGCGGCATGAATTGTTCGGGTTTGACGTATAAGTATCCATAGAGAAAACCCCACGCAACGCCCAGCGGCGAACCCGGCATCGTGATTCGCAAATCCGCCGCCGGTGCGTCTTTGGTCAAAGGAGCGCGAGTCGATGATTGGGCAGGCAACCGGTCGGTCAGAAATAAAGCGGCTGCAACCATGGTGGTGATGATTTTGGCATTCAGAAAGGGGTCAATCCGGCATAATCGCATATTTTTGCTTTCATTTTAAAGGGGCGGTCCTGACTATTGACGTGTTTTTGGAATGGGTCACCCATTAGGGCGCGCGGTCAATCAATAAAAGTTGTCCGTCCTCGATTTTTCATTCTTCATTCTTAATTCTTTATTGACCAGATGGAAACACCGGGCTATGCAACCGATCCTTACTTCGCCAGCTCCAATGGCACATAAATATCCGTGAGCCCAAACGCCGACCGCATCGCCCCCGGACCATTCACCGCCACCAAAAACGAGGGGGCCTTCCGTGCTTTGCGGCCGCTCTTAGGCAGCCATGAGTAGAACAATTTCTGATAGCCCCTGGCGATCGCCCATCTCGGACAATTCCTCGCCACCACAAAATCGCCGCCTGCGATCGTTCGCACACGCACCGGCTTCGTCGGCACATACTTCTCATCCACCGTCACGCAGGTGTCAGAACGCAATTTCTCTGGCGGTGTGACCTTCGGATTATCCAG
>Ga0326728_10007756_pt1 | contig 27246 bp, 27 predicted proteins | sample MB3enrmetagenome_FD_207602 | JGI IMG/M metagenome (GOLD analysis project Ga0326728, IMG submission 207602) | Lab enriched peat soil microbial communities from McLean, Ithaca, NY, United States - MB31MN | ecosystem: Environmental > Terrestrial > Soil > Wetlands > Peat | place: USA: New York...
CAGCGGAACCAGCGGGAGAGGAGTTACCAGACACTCGCCCGGATCATCGATGCACTCGATGCCGGCAGGATGCCGCACTGTTATTTCCTGTTCACCGGCACCCCCGCATTTTTCGACGGGTCGCGGGGTATACGGTCGGTAACGCCGCTTTACGACCGGATCAGCGTGGCCGAGACCGGCGCCTACAAAAATCCCCGCCAGCCCCAGATTCACCTTTCCCGCTTCGATACCGGTAAACTCGAACTGGTTGCTCTCAAGGTCGTTGACGTGTACTCTCAGGCATTCAGGGAAGTCGACCGGGAGAAAGTCACCCACCGGTTCATCCGGGCCATGATCAAAAAGATCACCGGCCGGTTCGGTGGCAGGGTAGATGTAATCCCACGGATATTCTTAAAAGAGTTTGTCGATGTCCTGGACAAGTGCGAACTCTATGAGGATTACAACCCGGCCGACGGTTATGAGTTCGAAGCAGATCACTTAAAAGGGGAACTCAAAGCGGAAGAAGAGGCAGTCATGGTCGTGGAATTCTAAAAAATTCCCCGGTGATACTGTTTTATCGTTTCAGCTGGAAGGGTACTGGTATGAAGGGGTGGTTCTGTCCGCTGGCAGCAGGTATGTTCCTCGTCCTTATCGCCCTCATTCCCGTGAGTGCTCAGACGGTCACGACTGTTACCATCAATGCCACCCCTTCCATGGTGCATATAGGGGACATGGTCACCCTCACCGGCACGGTCTCAGGCATCCAGACAATCGCGGTTTACCTCTTTTTGACCGGCCCGGATCTGGACTCTCGGGGCGTCACGCTGGAGAACCTCAATATACCGGCCGGGCACGGCCTCTTTACCACCGCACCCGTGAATATGACGGACGGTACCTGGGTGTATCCCTGGGATACCTCCATCATTCTCGGGAACATGAACCCGGGGAAGTACACGGTCTATGTGGTGACCACACCCATCGACCGGGAGCGGTTCAGCCATGGTGGTTACGCTTCGACTGACATTACCATCCTGCCTCCGGAGACAGAGCCCACACCGGTGCCCCTCTCCCCTGGGATAGCAATAGCCGCGCTGGGGATCACTATCGTCGTCGGCTCCTGCACGATCCGCCAGCTGAAAAACGCGTAAAGAAAAATGTCCCGGGGAAAACCCGGTCCGGCACTTCAGCAGCCTGAATCGCTCTTCCGGCCGCCCTTTTTTTCCTGCCGCCGCACCCGCACGGACTGTGCATGGGCATAAAGACCCTCCGCAGTGGCAAGGGTTTCGATGATGTCCCCGATGCTGTCAAGACCGTCTTTTGTGAGGATCTGCACTGAGGACGTCTTGCAGAAGTGGTGTACGTCAAGGCCTGAATACTGCCGGGCATAGCCGGCGGTCGGCAGCACGTGGTTGGTACCCGACGCATAGTCGCCGCAGGCAACCGGCGTGTACGGCCCGACAAAAATCGCACCGGTATTCTGTATGCCGCCAAGGACCGGCAGGGGATCCATCACCTGGATGGAGAGGTGCTCGGGAGCGACGGCATTGGAGATCGCAATTGCCTCATCCAGATCGCCGGCAACGATATATCCTGAGTTTTTGAGGGCCTGTGCGATGATCTCTTTCCGTGAGGCGTCTGCGGCCTGCTTGTTGATCTCGGCACCGACACGATCGGCGACCGAGGCGGATGTGGCGATGAGAAGGCAGGCCGCATGCGGATCGTGTTCGGCCTGTGCAAGGATGTCTGACGCGACATACGCCGGCACGGCATGTTCGTCCGCTATGACAGCGATCTCACTCGGGCCTGCCGGGAAATCGATCTCGGCATACTCACGGAGCATCATCTTTGCGGCGGTCACGTACACGTTGCCCGGTCCCACGATCTTGTCCACCGGGTCGATGCTTTCGGTTCCGAGTGCCATTGCGGCAATTGCCTGCGCTCCGCCGCACTGGTAGATCTCGTGCACACCGGCAATGTCGAGAGCGACGAGCGTGAGCGGCTGGATCGGCGGAGGGGAGCAGCAGCAGATCGACGGGACACCGGCGATCCGTGCAGGAACCGTGCACATGAGGGCTGTCGAGGGATAGGCAGCACGACCCCCGGGAATGTATGCCCCGACGCGGGAGAGCGGGGTCGTCTTCACGCCGAGAGTGATGCCGGGTTCGAGTTCATTGAGCCAGAGACCCCGGGGCAGCTGAAGTTCGTGGAAACGGCTGATCCGGGCTTCTGCCTCAACCAGGCATTCCGTAACCTGCGCATCGACCATCTCATAGGCGGCCTCCCGCATATCCTCATCAACGGCTATCGAATCAAGATGTACCTTATCAAATTTTTCGGACAGTTCGATGAGGGCGCCATCCCCTCCCAACCTTACCTTCTCGATGATTTCCTGAACCGGGCCGTGCACTGCATCCAGCCGGGATGTACGCCGCGAGACCCAGGTTTCGACATCAACCGCGCTCCACATAGCAGAAAAACTCGGCGGGAAAGGTTGTTAAGGTTTCGTTATCCGGGCTGTATTCATCCCGCAAATGCGGCCTGGAACCTCCCGCAGGTTCCCGGTTCAGGCTTTACGCTGCGGAACCTTTCTGCGCCTGCTTCTTCTTTACCAGGATGAGCACGTACGCCGCAGCAATGCCGACAATAAATGCGACGGTCATGGATATGGCAAGGGCAAGTATGCCGATACCGATGGTGATGGCAAGAGAATCCGTCCTGAGGCTGTACCGGCACATCTCAATTCCCACAAAGACCAGAAGCGCCCCGAGGACTCCCACCGCTACGATGGAGAGCACCTGCGGGGAGGTAAAGAACAGGGCGAGGATAATAAAGATCAGGCCGGCAATAATGCTTGCCCCACCGGTCCGTGCACCGTAACGGTACTGCCCCGCAAGCCCGCCTGCCCCATGGCACATGGGAAACCCCCCGAAGGGACCCGAAACAATATTCATGAGACCGATCGTCGTCGAGAGCTTTTTGGGAGGCACATCTTTTCCGAAGAGGTCTTTTGTCAAAAGGGAGGTCGCAAGGATCGCATTTGCGATGGTGAGTGCAACCTGAGGCAGTACGAGCGTGGAAAGAGCAGAGGGGAAATCCGTGGGGAACGGGATCACGAGCGTGGGGGGTGGGATCATGCTGAGGGGGGGGATACCATGCAGAATGATTCCGCCGATCACACCCACCGAGATCACGCAGATAGACGAAAGGTCCGGGACTTTTTTATAATGAATAAGGAGGAGAAATGCCACGATGATGGCAATACCGATAACGAAAAAAAATGAATCCTTGATCACAAAGTCCACGGAGGCTTTAAAGAGGAGCAGGGCGAGCCCGAGCTGGATGCCCCGCACCACACTCTCCGGCACCCATTTTTCGATGACCGCAAAGCACCGGCCATAGCCGAGCACCAGAAAAAGCACCCCGAGGATAAGACCGGCGGCTGCGATCTCCCCGCTTCCGATCCCGCCGGCGATCACGATCACCGCGATCGCCTTCATCGGTTCGAGCGGGATAGGCAGCCGGTAATAGAGCCCGGTCAGGATAAACCATATCCCGAAAAAAAGGAGGATATATCGCGGGTTGACATTGGAGACCAGTGCGACAGCGAGGATGAGCGGGATGATCGTCCCGAAGTCCCCCAGCGATCCGGCAATCTCGGAGAGCGTAAAGCGCAGGGGGGCCGGTCCTTCACCGGTCACGGACTCCTTCCCGGAACTGCAATCCATGGATCTTCTCCCCGTATAACGATACCAACGTTCTTACCGTTAATGGTCTTTTCCTTTTTTACAGGAAAAGCATCAGGGCGATCCTGACATCTCCCATGGGCAGTATGGGTGGATGATTTTTATTCAATAAATTTATCTGTATCCTGCCGTAAAAGTCAATGTGATTTACCATGGCTGACCTGCTGACGGATCTGCTCATCTATATTGGTTTTGGGATCATCATGTTCTCGATCGGAATGATCATCGGGCACCAGGTCCTGACGCACTACTACTCGAAGCGCTTTATGGTGCTTGCAAAGGAATGCTCCGATGCTGACTCCGTGGTTCCGATCGTGGACGAACTCGCCCGGGAAACCTGAGGGGATAAACGATGGTTGATGTTACAAGTTATTGCCTGATTGGCATCACGTGCTTCTGTTTTGGACTTATCGTGAGTTTCCAGATCGCCCATATCCAGTACTGCAGGAGACTGACCATTCTTGTACGGCGCTCCATCTCGACAAAGACCATTGCCCCGGTACTCGCGGAGTATGAAGCGATAAAGGCAAAAAAATAACCCTGTTTTTTCTTTTCTGGATCCTGTTCCTATACCCCGTTGCAGGTATGATGAAAGCAGGTTAATACAAAAAACACCTATGGTAACGGGATATGCGCTGCACGATTCTTGCGAGCGGAAGCAAAGGTAACTGTGCATATATCGGGGGAAGCGATGGCGCCATCCTGATCGATGCCGGCCTGAGCGCAAAGGAGACCCTGAACCGGCTCGTACAGACCGGCTGCACGGTCGATGCGATCGAGGCCATCATTGTCACCCACGAACACGTGGATCATATCAGGGGCCTTGACGTGCTCTCACGAAAAATGGAGTGCCCCATCTATGCCACGCGGGGCACGCTCGGCGATTTTCTGTGTCACCGACGCACCTCGGATAAGCCGCTCACCACGCACGCCTGTCGGTATGACGAAACGTTTGCAGCCGGTGGGTTTACCATCTCCCCGTTTGCCACTTCTCACGATGCAGCTGAACCCTGCGGGTTTGTGATTCGGGAGAACGGTGCGATGCTTGGGTACTGCACAGATACGGGTATCCTCACATCCCATATGCTCGATCTGCTCCGGCGCTGCGACGGCGTCGTGCTCGAAAGCAACCACTGCCCGGAGATGCTCGCAAACGGGCCGTATCCCGAGTCCCTGAAACGGCGGATACGGTCCAGCCGGGGACACCTCTCAAACCCGGCTGCCGCCGCAGCGCTCCGGGTCTTCGGAAAAGACGTGCCGCAGATCGTGCTCTCCCACTTAAGCGAGATCAACAATACCCCGGACCGTGCGTGGGCAAGTGCACGCGACGGCTTCGGGCTCTATGCTGAAGAAAAATGCCTTACCGTGGCGACACAGATGGGTTCGACTCCGGATTCCCCTCAGGAGATCCGGTTGTAAATCCATTTATGACCGGAAAGCCTGTGCAAGCGAGTCCTCAAGCTCTTTGAACCCGTAGGGTTTTACAAGGGCCGCCACAAAACCGCCGGTGGCAAAATTGACGACCAGGGGGTGGGTGGCATACCCGCTGGAGACGATCGCACGCACTTCAGGATCAATCTGCCGGAGCCGGGGCATGGTCTCCTGTGCCCCTTTCCCGCCCGGCACCGTGACATCGAGAATAACCGCATCGAACGGCACGGCTCCGGCCTGTGCCCGGTCATACAGATCGATTGCCACGTCGCCGTTCTCTGCCACGGTAACCTCGTGACCAAGGAATGAGAGCATATCGCTTGTGGCCGAAAGGATTGCCGCTTCATCGTCCATCAGCAGGATCCTGTACCGTGCAGCCGGACCCTTTTTCTTAACACCATGACTCCCGATCTGCTTTTTTGGTACCTGCTCGCCACGTTCTGCTCTGGCCTCTTTTTCCGACCGCACCGACGGTGTGAGCAGCTGGCGGGCGTGATCCCGCGCCCGTAGCACACTCGCCTCAGCGCTGTCAAGGTGCTCGAACATGCGATCCTTATGGGAGCACGACCTGCGGGAAAGCTGAATGTTCGCGAGCGCGGAACTAAGCGAGTTATTGATATCATGGGCAATCTTTCGCACCGCCGTATTGTCATATAGGGGTTCTCCGTCACCGTTCCCACCGGGAGCCTGCTCCCGCATATGCCGGTCGACTGCCGCTCCTATTACCTGAAGGAACTGCCTTGTTCCAAACGGCCGAACCAGAAACCCGTACGGGACCGGGGTGCCCTTGTGCAGAACCGGGACGTCCTCATCTGAAGCGGCGACCAGCACCACGGGAATGTTACAGAACGTCTGGAGTTTCTTTACTGCCGTCGGAGTTCCCATCTCCCCGCGAAGATGCACATCCATCAGAATGAGATCCGGATGACGGGCCATTGCGAGCGCGATGACGTCATTCCCTGAAGATGCCCGTGCCATCACACGGTATCCAGCCTCCTCTGCCAGGTACGCGAGTTCATCGGCATCCGCCGCATCGCCCGCTGCGATAAGGATCCGCACTACGGTCATGGCGTAGCCTCCTGCCGGTCCCGGAAAACCGTTCTGTCTTCACATACACCTGTTATCATACGTGTTCTCATCATCGCACCTCAATCTTGAGCAGTTTCATACAATACTGGTCGATGGCATCAAATATCGCCTTTTTAGCCCGTTTGACTTTCTTTGTATCATCTGACTGAAAATCGTGCGCCACGTACTCGAGCAGCGTCACAAAAAAATGCTGCGGACCGAAGCGTTTTTTGATCTCGTCCATGCAGGCAGCCGCCTCAGCCTGCTTGCCACTCATCAACTCAAACGAATAGTCCAGCAGGAGGAGTGCCTGTGCCGGTATATTTTTAGTCACGGCAAGTTTCCGGAACCGGAAATAGGTGTCCATGCGGCTGGTGATAATCGAGAGTTTGAGGCCATAGTAGATCGGTTCGATGTCATCGGGATACTGCTGGGTCATCTGCTTGACGACTCCCGCAACCCCGCCGGCGTCACGGTTCTCAAGTTTGAGTTTGTAGAGCTCGCGCAGGAAGAACATATCGTTGTAGAACCGCTCGATCGCGATGTTGAGGAGCTCTTCTTTTATGTCGCGTTTCCCGTCGCGGGATGCTTTTTCGATCCCGATGCGGATAAACTCGCGCTCGCTGGGGAACCATTCGATCGCCTTCTTGATCATGAACCAGAAGATCGTGTTGATCCGGGGGTCTTCAGCAATTTCGAGATCCTGAAGCCGGTTTATGGGTGGATTGAGCCGGATGAGCTCGATCATCTGTTCCCGTGCGGCAAGCGACATATTATTGGGACGCTGGGCTCCCCCGGCTCTCTCGACGGGGGTCTGCTGGGTGGAGAGGACGAAGTAGCAGTATGCGATCGCCGGGCAGATGATAACGTCAACAGAACGGTACTTCTTGAGCTGCTCGGCTGCCTCTGCATACTTGCCGGTATTGATCATCTTCATGCCGAGCAGGATATCGTAGACTACGCGACCCCGGTTCCCGCGCTTGTTCCGCATGGCGTAATCGAAGAGCTTTTCCACAAACGGGATGTCCTCGGATCGTTTCGAGGCTTCGAGCACGGCAAATGCCATTGCATCGATAAACGAGTCGTAGAGATCGTCACCAAGACCCGGGAGCGTCTTGTCAAGGGACGCAATGACCTGACCAAAAAAAACCGGGATGTTGGCATCGATCTTTTCGCTGTTGACCGCGATATAATCGATAAACTCCTTTTTAAGGCGTTCCAGTCTCAACCGGACAACAGCTTCTGGCTGCCACTCGTCACCCATAGGGATAATCCACGACCTGCACTGCATGAACTATCGGCAGGTCATTAAAAATACTTTTACCTTCATCGCAGAGCGGGACCCATCACTAATAAAACCCCGGTTTACGGCGTTACAGTAAAATGTTAATGCTCCAGCGGCCAACTCACAAAACAGGAACATTATGCTCTTTCTGGAGTTCTCCCGGTGCTGCGAAGAAATTGAGGGCATCTCCGGCCGTCTTGAGATGATCGATGTGATAAGCAGGGTTCTGCCCGGGCTTTCACCGGAGGAACTCCCGGTCTTTGTCAGGTTTGTCATGGGACGGATATTTCCTGACTGGAGCCCGCAGAATCTCGGGATCGGCCCGAACCTGCTCTACGAGGCAGTCCGCCAAGTCTCCGGGGTAAAACCAGGTGTTGTTATCGACCGGATCAACAAAAATGGAGACGTTGGACGGGCTGTGGAAGAACTTCTGTCTAAAAAAACGCAAATCTCGCTATCCCATCAGGATCTCGACATTGTTGAGGTGTACAACAAACTTATCAGCATTGCGGCCCGTGGCGGGGCAGCCTCCCAGAAAGAAAAAATGCGTATGGTCATGCTGTTGCTCGGTGACGCGAGCCCTCTCGAAGGGCGGTACCTCGCACGGATCATGCTTGAGGAACTCCGCATCGGGGTCGGCGAGGGAAGTGTCCGGGAAGCAATCGCAAAGGCGTTCTCTGTGGAGCCGTCACTTGTAGAACACGCGATGCAGGCCATCAATGATCTGGGCGAAGTGGCACGCCTCGCACGGATCGGCCCTGATGCCCTTAAAGAGGTCCGTATCACTCCTTTCCACCCGGTGCGGATGATGCTTGCCCAGCAGGGGACTATCGCCGGCATGGTCGAGGAACACGGGGCTGTTGCAGCAGAATTCAAGTACGATGGCTCCCGGTTCCAATTCCACAGGGAGGGAGACCGGGCGATGATGTATTCCCGCCGGCTCGAGGATGTCAGTGCCGCACTTCCCGATGTGATCGGACTCCTGCAGAGTTCGACCACCCATGATGTGATCCTAGATGGAGAGGTCATCGCGATAAAAGACAGTAAGCCAATGCCGTTTCAGTCCGTGTTGAGGAGGTTCCGGCGACGGCACGATATTGCCGAAGCGCAGGAAGAGATCCTGATGGTGCCCAATGTCTTTGATATCCTCTATCTTGACGGCAAAACCCTGATCGATCTCCCGTTTCTGGAACGCCGGAAAATACTTGTAGACGTGGTCACGCAGTACGTGGCCCCGCAGGTCGTAAGTGCAGATCCGACGGTAATCGAGGACACCTACAACCGTGCGCTTGCCGCAGGTCACGAGGGGATCATGCTCAAGGTCGCCGATTCACCTTACACCCCGGGACAGCGGGGAAAGAACTGGATCAAGATCAAGCCCATGGTGGACACACTCGACCTTGCAGTCATCGGGGCCGAGTGGGGCGAAGGCAAACGGGCACACGTCTTCGGCTCGTTCCTTCTCGCCTGTCAGAATCAGGGAAAACTTATTCCCCTCTCACGGGTCGCCACCGGTTTTTCCGACGAGCAGCTGGCCGAGGTGTACGATCTCCTCAAGGACACGGTGATCTCAGGCTCTGGTAAAGAGGTGCAGTTCGAACCGGGACTTGTGTTTGAAGTAGGTTATGCAGAACTCCAGGTCAGCCCGACGTACGGAGCAGGGTTTGCCCTCAGGTTTCCCCGGTTTATCCGGCTCAGGGACGACAAGGACACAACCGAGATCGAGACGCTTGACGCCATAAAAGACCGGTACCAGCGGCAGTCCAAGTCGGCGCAGGCATACCAGAAATAAACGATCAGAAGGAAAAAAGGGTCCGTTGCGTGCGCATTTCAGGAATGAGCGTGCTATGCTGCTGCCAGTAATCAAACCCGATCCTGTCGGACGCAACGGCTATGGCCGCATCCAGTGACTCGCATGAATCCGAAGGTAACGCCATTGCCTTTCGTGCCGCCTCACGGATCACCCAGGTCCCAAGCGGTGCCCAGTAATCGCTGGATATGTGGCGCAGCACGATCACCCGGGCCGATCTGCGGATGCTTTTGAGATACTCACACACGGCAAGCCGTGCTGAGTAATAGGCACCTGAAATCGGGGAGTAATCCGGTTTTTTCATTGCTTCCCGGTCCTCGACAATCACTTCCGTATCCCCGGCCCAGAGCGTGCGGCGGCCCCAGACTTCGATCATCTCGTACCGCCAGTCCCCCGGCACAAGGATGCAGACGATCCGGTTCCCGAAGATCTCTCCCGAAAAGACCCGGTATTCGTCAAGGGCCGGGAACCGTGCGATCTCTTTTTTCAGCGCCGTGGAAAGAGTGTCATCGACCGCCGTGATCGCCCAGCGGGTGGGAACGAAATGCCGGCGTTTTCCAAGGAGCCCAGCGGTCATGAGCTTTGTGATCTCATAGACATCGCTTCCACCTTGGCTGAGTTCGACACAGGCATCGGTGGCCCGTATGTCAACGTCAGATGTGATCCTGTCCACAATTCTTCCTACCCGGGCGCTGCCGATGACATCAAGGTCCCGGACTGCCCCGGAAAACCCGACCGGGGCAACAGTGCCGTCAAAGGTCATCGAAAAGGAGACGGGTTTTTCAAACATCACATCGACATCAAGAGGCTGCGATGAGAGGGCGATCTCCTGGAGGTTGCCGGTAAACCGCTGAAGCGGTGATCTCCCGCGGATCGTCCGTGCCCGGATACCCACAATATCCTCTATCCCGAGGTTCCGGCCCAGCCAGTCCGGGGGATGATCGCTGTCATTTATCATGAGCGGGCCGCCCTGGATATCCGGGTACCCGAAACTGCCGACAAAAACCGACGGGGCGCTGCCCTGGTAACAGGTGGATGATTTTACTTCAGCCTGTGCGTGGAACCGGCTTGTTATGGGACACCGGGCGAGACCGCACATCCCTTTTCCCTTGCATCGGATACACCGCATCAGGAACCGTCTCCTGACTCCACGCTGCAGTCCCCTTTTCCCGGCTGTTGCAGGGATAGGACGGGCGTATCAGCGCAGGATAATACTCGTTGCCTTGACAACACGGTTCTCCTCATCGCAGAACGAGATCCGCCAGCCTGCATCGAACCGCGCCCCGCACTCAGGACAGATCAGGATAATCCGGTAAACGGCCCCGGTGGATTTCACCGGGCTCTCCTTTCCGTCCGTTCCGACATTCACACTCACAAAGGACGTATGGAACCCATATTCGTACCCGCATGATGGGCACGTATGCAGTTCCTCACCCGGTTTTATGGATTTGATCTCCGCTGAAATGCCCATATCATTCACTGCTCACCGGTAGGGGATGGTGAAGACTTAATCTTTCCTTTTACCCCACGACCGGCGACCGCCTCAATAATCGCCGCAGCATTCTTCCTGCCGGTAACCGCCGCATAATCTGTACCGGATTTTCTGATAGAGAGAGCCAGCGTCTCGGCGATCTTTTGTTTAAGGATCTCCTTTGTGACTGTCCGTCCGTCAATTGACAATCCTGCACCCATATCGACAATCTTCTTTGCATTGTTCTGCTGCTCGGGGTGACCGGGGTCCATAATAATAAGGACCGGCTTATTAAAGAGGAGTGCCTCGTGAAGCGTGGTGAGCCCGCCATGCACAATTGCAATCCGCGCCTCTGCAAGGTGTTCATACAGGTTGGGCACGTACCCGTGGGACAGATAATTTTCAGATGATTCCGGAAGAATGGCACCGGTATAGAATACATCGAAAATCAGATCCTTTCTCTCATCGGCAATCTTTCGCAGCAGCTGGTAGAGCGGAAGCTTGTATGGCTCTCCCCCGAAACTAGTAAAGATCGTTTCCTGTGAAAAATGGTACCGGGAAAGATCGACATCGAGGAAAGGACCGGTGAAATGATAGTGATTTCGTTCGTGATCCGGAATAAACAGATTATATTCGCTTACCGTATCAGGCGGGGCATAATCCGGGACGATCACCGTATCAGTAAGACACAGGTACCGCCTGATCACAAAATTGAGAATGTACCAGACCGGGTTCTTCCGGCCACCGGGGCCGCTGAACCGGTTCTGATTGGTGATAAAAACGACCGGCACCCCTTGGAATCGTGCCGCCATGACTCCGCCATACATCGTATCGCAGACCACGCAATCGATATTCTGCTCTATGATCAGCCGGCGGACACGCAATCCGGAACGGATCAGGTTGAGGGCAGCCCACTTCGAACACCAGAGGGTCTTTTTTAAGGAAAAAAAACCGTTCTCCCCTTCCAGGCAGACCTCACGTTCCCCCCGGAAGACGTTGATGCACCCGTGATCGTGGAAGAAATCATAGGATTTCCCGTACGCCACAAAGCTGACTGAATGCCCGTGCTGCTCAAGGTAATGGCCGAGATGGATGCACCGGGACGAGTGCCCCAGCCCTTCTCCGCACACGACAAACAGTATCCGCATTTTTTAATGTCCTCACGCACAGGGTGCCTGCCGGTACTGCCTCAGCGCCACGGGAATGTTCCCGGACGATCTGTTCTGCAGGAATGATACGAAAGACTGCTACAGTACCAGCATTTCATAGTGGAGGGTGTGTCGTTATCGATTATGATGGTTACCGTAACGGCAGGGGTACTCTTATTACACAACCATTAACAGGTTATGTGAAAAAGGGACACTCATGAGGAGTCTGTGATGGGTGAACCCAAGACCGCGATGTTCGGGGCCGGCTGTTTCTGGGGTGTCGAGGCCGCATTCAGTAAGGTGCATGGCGTCGTGTCGACAGAAGTGGGATACGCAGGGGGGCACACGAAAAATCCCCGGTACGAGGATGTCTGTACCGGGCGGACGGGACATGCAGAGGTCGTGAGGCTCCAGTACGATCCCGACATGGTAACGTATGGGAACCTGCTTGCAACGTTCTGGTCGATCCACGACCCGACACAGAAAGACCGGCAGGGGCCCGATATCGGGACAAATTACCGCTCGGTTATCTTTTACTATGATCCGGAACAGGAGCGGCTCGCAAACCAGTCCAAGACAGGACTTAACCGTTCTGGACGGTTCAAACGACCAGTTATCACCGAGATCGTCCCTGCGGATGATTTCTGGTTGGCTGAAGAGTACCACCAGCAGTATCACAAAAAGCATGGCGGAGCCGGGTGCCGGCTTATATGAGCAGTTAGATAAAACAGGAAAACGCAATTACTGAATGATATGAGCAAGAGAGATTCAAAATCCACGAGGGGTGTATCTGAGATCGCTGCCGAGATCCTGATCGTCATCCTCGTGGTACTGATTGCCGTGGTGGCATACACGGCGTTCACCGGCCAACTCAACTCCCTGTTCTTCAAAAAGAGCGTTTACGTCGCAGGAAGTGCTGCAGTCACCGGGATCCAGCAGCCAGGGGGAATTACTGACGATGTACTGACCTACCTGCCAAAAGCAGGAGATCTTTTCTACTTAACCGGGCAGACCTCCGGAGCAACCGGTACACAGGTCACGCTGGAGGCAATCAGCCCGACCGGGCAAGTGCTCTACCCGGACGCAAGCAGCTTAAGCGGGACGTTGTACGGGAAAACGCTCTATATCTACCCGAATAACACAGCCTCGTCCACGCAGTGCAACTATACAGTATCCCAGAAGATCCCGACCGGTACGCTCCGGCCCATGGCACTTGGTACCTGGACCATTCGGATGATCGACCAGAACGTGCATGTTATCGCTGGAACATATATCGAGCAAGTAAAGAACGGAGCTACAGCGTTGCCGGTTGCGGGAGGGCTTCTTAGTACCGGCACCGGTCAGTTCTACGATGTGAATTGTAATCCTTTGACCGAAAATGTAACCGGGCTCCTGACCACATCCAACACTGGGCCCGGAGGTATGCTGGCCACCTTATTCAGCAATGGCTCATATATCACAATCCCGGATTCTACCGGACTCGCCTTCACCGGGGATATGTCTATCTCCATGTGGTTTGATCCCAGTGAGAATGATACATATAGCTCAAGTGGCACCGGATGGCAACAGCTCATCGGGAAAGGGCAGACCACCAATGCGGGGACTACCTCCACATCTGAAAACGATAATTACCAGCTCTTCCAGCTGGGAAACCAGTTGTTATTTGAGTGGAATGCACCGGATGGCACACATTACCAGGCTATTACGACCACTCCAACGGTCATGTCAAACGCATGGAATTACGTGACTGTGACCGTCAATAACGGCGTGCTTAATATTTATGATGACGGCAATCCCTTGACTCTTAATTACGACACGGGCAATGTACCGGATCCGGAATCTGGTATAACCTCCCCTCCCTCGGGTTCGGTCAGTATCACAAATAATAATGCATTTCCGGTAAATATCGGGGAACAAAATTACGCCACAAATTCTGCCGATGCATTTAATTATAATGGATACATCGGGTCAACTGCACTCTATAATAGTGCCCTGACACCTGCGGAGATTGCCGCAAATTACGCCGGATATCAAGCTTAATTTTCAGAAGTTCCAACACTTTTTTTCAGTGATCCACCGGGTTCTGGCACTTACAGGTTCAACCGAAAAACAGATACTGCAGACGAAACCTATCCTGAACCATGGACTTCGCCGGACTTATCCAGATCGTCGCCATCCTGTTTGAATGCGCAGTCGCAGTAATTGCCGTACTGATTGCGGTCCTGAAGAGCAGGTCGTACGGCTGGCTTATTGCGATAAGCTTTGCACTCTTTGCCCTGTCTGACGGGGTTCGGACTTTTTCCCCGTATACGTTTCCCCGTATTCATTCGCTGATCCTGCTCATTGCCTCAGCCATCATGCTCTACGCGGTATGGAGGATGTACACTGAATCCCAAAAAACGGTACGGAGAAACTCAGACACGGATCCTGTGGCAGAGAGGAAGAAATCATTTTAAGATTTCATCACATCCCAAAACCGCTTCAGCTCACAAAAGAACAGGAACTTAAAAAAAGCATCGGGATGGGCCCGCTGAGATTCGAACTCAGGACCTCCGCCATGTCAAGGCGACGTCATAGCCAACTAGACCACGAGCCCGCAAAAGGTCTGATGCTCTACAATATTTGTCATCCTATTATTAAAAAATAGTGCACCCGTCCCACGATCTACCCTGTATTTCAATTCTGGCCCGAATCAGGGCGCACAAAAGACCGGTCAGTTTATTATCCCTCATCCCCAAGGAGAAAACAGGTACACCATGACCGACGGCACTACTCCGGCCCCCACCCAGATCTTCACGTACGTGCACGACGCAAGCCGTCTTGAGCTGCTCATCCGCATCGTCTACTGGATCCTTATTGCAATCGTCGTCTGGATCTACGGGATCATCACCTTCATCTGCCTGTTCATCCAGTGGTTCCACATCCTGATTCTTGGCAGGCGGCATGAAGGACTCTCTAACTTTGCCAAAGGCTACCTTGAGTATCTCGTACACGTAATGAATTACGTCTACATCATAAACGACAAGCGCCCCAACATCCTGCCGGTAACAACACGGGTGTATGAGGAAGAAGTGCAGAATCCCTGAGCCCCGCCGGAATACGCCGACATAGCCTATTTTTTTCTTTTTGTGCACACTTCGGCATTACCGGAACACGTTGTACAACGCCGATTGAGCGTACAATGGAATGGCACATCCCGTACAAAATCGTATAAAAAGGATTTAGATCTTTTTTGAGGAGATTTTGGCAAACGTCGCGGAGAAGATGCCAGGCATTGAGCGGATCTCCTTCATCACGTTCTCAGGAACCTCGCTGTCCACGTTTAAGACCATGAGCGCCTCTTCGCCGGGATTAATCCTGCCAACCTGCATGCCGGCAATATTGATGTTGCACTTCCCAAGGATCGTGGATGCCCGCCCGATCACGCCCGGCTTGTCCAAGTGTCGGGATACAATCACGTACCCCTCGGGGATCAAATCCATCGTGTACTTGTCGACCGAGACGATCCGGCTACGGCCCTTCACAAACACCGTGCCGCTGACGATCTCCTCGGTCTTGTCGGTCTTCACTCTGATCGTGATCAGGTTCTTGAACCCGTGGGACTCCTCGGTCACGGTCTCGCTCATCGCGATGCCACGCTCCTTTGCGACAAACTCGGCGTTCACAATATTGACAGGTGTCTGGAGGATCGGGTCAAGGAGTCCCTTGAGGACAAGCCGGGTCACAAACTTCATGCTTCCCGCGTAGGCAGAGAGCTCGCCGCCATAGATACACTCGACCGACGCGAGCCGCCCTTCGACAGTCTGGATCGCAAAGCGACCCATCTTCTCGGCAAGCTCGGCAAACGGCTCGAGTACTTCTGCCTGCTCTGACGGGACCATCGGTGCGTTCACCACGTACTTTGCGGAGCCACCGTTTAAGACCTCGATGCACTGTTTTGCGACCTGGATCGCCACGTTCTTCTGGGCCTCGACCGTGCTTGCACCGAGGTGCGGAGTCACGATGACTTTGTCAAGGGTAAGGAGCGGGGATTCCAGAGGGGGTTCTTCCTCGAAGACATCGAGCGCCGCACCGGCAACCTTGCCGCTCTGGATCGCATCATAGAGCGCCTTTTCATCGATGATGCCGCCGCGTGCGCAGTTGATGATCCGCACGCCGTCTTTCATCGTCGCGATGCTCCGGGCGTTGATGACATGTTTTGTCTCCTTGATGAGCGGCGTGTGTACCGTGATCACATCGGCGACCTTGAAGAGGTCATCAAGGGACATGACCTTAACACCGAGCTGTGCCGCACGCTCCTTGGAGATGAACGGGTCGTAGGCAACGCACTTCATATCCATCGCGTTTGCCCGTTTCGCCACCTCACGGCCGATCCGGCCAAAACCGACGATCCCAAGCGTTTTTTCGTTGAGCTCGACTCCCATGAACTTCGAGCGCTTCCATTCCTTCTTCTTCAGGCTCGCGGTTGCCTGCGGGATGTTTCGTGCGAGCGAGAGCATCATCGCCATGGTGTGCTCGGTTGCTGCGAGAGTATTTCCCTCAGGGGCGTTCGCTACAATGACACCTTTTCTGGTTGCCGCGTCTACGTCCACGTTGTCCACACCGACACCGGCACGCCCGATAAACCTGAGCTTTTTACCGGCCTCGATCACCTTTGCGGTCACTTCGGTACCGCTCCGCACGATCAGGGCCTCGTAATCTCCGATGATCCCGCAGAGCTCGTCCTCTTTCAAGCCGGTTTTGACATCAACGTCGCACGTCTCTTTGAGGATAAGAAGCCCCTCTTCCGCCAGCGGATCGCTGACGAGCACTCTCGCGTTTGCCATAAAAACCCATACAATATCTGCGCGATACCTAATCAGGGTTATTCTTGCCTTATGGAAAAACAGAGCCAGCCGGGACGTCCATGGGGGTACCGGCAGATGATAATACTTAAACAGGGGGGAGGTGAGATCATAAGTGGTGCGAGCATGAAAGATGTGCCCAATATTCTATGGCTCGAAGAGATCAGGAAGGAGGATATCTCGTCGGTCGGCGGCAAGGGAGCGTCCCTTGGCGAGATGGCTTCGATAGGACTTCCGGTGCCCCCGGCGTTTGTGGTCACTGCCCAGGCGTTCCGGAGGTTTCTTGTCGAGACCGGCCTTGACCAGAAGATCTTCAAGGTCTCTGAAAATATTGACGTGGAGAATAATGCAGCTCTCGAAAAAGCTGCGGATACCATAAAGGCGCTGGTGATGAAGGCAAAAATGCCTGCGGCGTTGAAAGAAGACATCAAAGCCTCCTACAAAAAGATGGCGTCCAAAGACCTGATCGTTGCCGTCCGGTCAAGCGCCACAGCTGAAGATCTCCCCGACGCAAGCTTTGCCGGCCAGCAGGAAACCTATCTCAATATCAAAGGCGAAGCGGCTCTCCTTTCTGCAGTCCAGAACTGCTGGGCCTCGCTTTACGGGGCCCGGGCAATCTATTATCGGGCAAAGCAGGGATTTGAGGAAAGCACGGTCAATATCGCGGTCGTCGTCCAGCAGCTGGTGCATTCGGAAAAGGCAGGTGTAATGTTCACCTCCCACCCGATCAGCGGCGAACCGCTCACCATTATCGAGGGGTCGTGGGGTCTGGGCGAAGCGGTCGTCTCCGGCTCGGTCTCTCCGGACCACTACGTCTTCGACCAGCGGACGGAGTCAATCGGAGAAAAGGCAATCGCAAACAAGAAAGTTGAGATCATTCCTGATGGATCCCACGGCACGAAACTGGTTACCGTTGATGCGGCACGGCAGGATGCTCAGGTGCTCTCCGACGGGGAGGTCGCCAAGCTTGCCATGTACGGCAAGATCGCCGAAAACCATTACGGGGTTCCACAGGATGTTGAATGGGGCATTGTTGCCGGGACGATCTATATCCTCCAGTCCCGGCCTATCACGACCATCGGGAAGAAAGAGGCAAAGGGCATGTCTGGACAGAAAAATGATGCAAAAATTCTCTTGAAAGGCCAGGGAGCGGCACCGGGTATCGCGACCGGTAAAGTCGTCATTATCCGGGATGTGAAGGACACGGGCGCGGTAAAAGAGGGCGACATCCTCGTCACCCGCATGACCAATCCCGACATGGTGCCGGCGATGAGGAAAGTCGCCGCCATCGTGACCGATGAAGGGGGCATGACCTGCCACGCGGCCATCGTAAGCAGGGAACTGGGCACCCCTGCGGTGGTTGGGACTAAGACGGGTACCCAGCAGCTTAAAAACGGGCAGCTCGTCACCGTTGACGGCGAGATGGGACTTGTCTACGAAGGTGCAGTTGGCGGCCTGGCACAGGCAAAGGGAGGCACAGCCGTAACGGCGGCCCCTGCCGGCAGCGGACCGATCATCACGGCGACAAGTGTGAAAGTGAATGTCTCGATTCCCGAGGCTGCAGCCCGGGCGGCGGCAACCGGCGCTGACGGTGTCGGCCTGCTCCGGATCGAGCACCTGATCCTCGGGCTCAACAAGACGCCCGGCTGGTTCATTGCCAACCACAAGGAAGAGGACTTCGTAAAGGAGCTCTACGATGGGATAAAAATCGTACTCGATGCATTCCCCGGGAAAACGGTCTGGGTGCGGACACTCGATGCCCCCACCGACGAGTTCCGGAATATGCAGGGCGGCGAGAGCGAGCCCCTCGAACACAACCCGATGCTCGGCTGGCGCGGCATCCGGCGCGACCTCCAGAGCCCCGACCAGTTCCGGCTCCAGGTGGAGGCGTTCAAGCGCCTCTGGAAGGCAGGGTACGAACACCTCGGAGTCATGTTCCCGATGGTCTCCCATCCCGACCAGTTCATAAAAGCAAGGGAGATGATGCGTGGCTGGGGCGTCGACGTGGAGAACGTAACTCTCGGGATCATGATCGAGATCCCCGCAAGCGCGATCATGATCGAGGATTTCCTCAAGGCCGGCATCAAGTTTGCATCCTTTGGGACCAACGACCTCATCCAGTACACGATCGCCATCGACCGGAACAACGAGAACGTGGCCGATATGTACAATCCCCAGCACCCGGCGGTCCTTTCCCTGATCCATAACTCAATACAGCAGTGCCGGGCCTATGGCGTGGAATGCTCAATCTGCGGACAGGCCGGTTCAGACCCGAAGATGGCGATCTGGCTGGTGGAACACGGGATCACCAGTATCTCTGCAAACATCGATGCCATTGCAAAGATCCGGGAAGCGGTCGCGAAGACCGAGAAACGCATCATCCTTGAAGCTGCGAGAAACCGCGATGCTGAATAAAGGACTCACGGAAGACGACCTCTTCTCATTTTTATCCTCAAGAAAGAAGGAGGATATTGATCACCGGTATATCCTGAGCTCCATGTGCACGCTCCCGCACCCGGTCGCCGTCATGGCCCACAGTATGTTCATGGAGACCAACCTCGGCGACCCCGGGCTTTTTCCCGGTACATCATCGCTTGAGCGGCTGCTCATCGAACGCTTCGGCACGCTTTTCCATCATAAGGAGGCCGGCGGATATGCAACCTCGGGAGGCACCGAATCCAACATCCAGGCGCTCCGGCTCGCAAAGGCTCTCCGGCATTCGACTCATCCGAATGTGGTCGTCCCGGAATCTGCCCATTTCTCGTTCAAGAAGGCCTGCGACCTTCTCTGCATTGAAATGCGCACCGTACCGCCTGGCCCTGACCGCCGCATGTCTGCAGATGCGGCAGCGGGACTGGTGGACAAGAATACAATCTGCATGGTCGGTGTCGCCGGCACCACCGAGTACGGGATGATCGACCCTATTACAGAGCTCTCGAAGATCGCGTGCCAGCACGACATCTTCCTACACGTTGATGCGGCATTTGGCGGTATGGTGATCCCGTTCCTGGATGAACCCATACCCTTTGATTTTGCGCTGCCTGGCGTGACCAGTATTGCCGTCGACCCGCACAAGATGGGCATGAGCACGATCCCGGCCGGCTGCCTGCTCACCCGGGAACCGGACATGCTCGACGCGCTCAACATTGACACCCCCTACCTCACCGTGAAGAAAGAGTACACGCTCGCAGGCACCCGTCCGGGGGCACCGGTGGCAGGAGCTCTTGCCGTACTCGACTATCTCGGCGTTGAGGGGATGAAGGCCGTCGTTGCCGGCTGCATGAAGAACACAAAGCGGCTCATCGCAGGCATGGGAACGCTCGGCATCGAGCCGGCCACCACCCCGGATGTGAACGTGACGACGTTTGTCTGCGATCGGGCCCCTGCACCCTGGAAGGTCTCCTGGACCCGGAACGGCCACCTGCGGATCGTCTGTATGCCGCACGTGCACCGCGACCGTATCGAGGCATTTCTGAACGATTTTGGTGAGATGTATGCTTGACAGGCTGGTAGAATCCCTTGAAACCTGCCCGATGGTGAAACGGGGCGAGTACAACTACTTTATCCACCCCATCACTGACGGGGTCCCGCTCGTTGAACCCGCACTGCTCCGCGACGTGTGCAGCGCGATGGTAAAGGTGCTCGACTTAAACGGTGTCGACAAGATCGTGGTCGTTGAGGCGATGGGTATCCACATCGGTTCGGTACTCTCGGTGATGACCGACATCCCCATGACGATCATGCGCAAGCGGGTGTACAATCTTCCCGGTGAGATTGCGGTCCACCAGAAGACCGGTTACTCTAAAGGGGAACTGTACCTCAACGGCGTATACAAAGGCGACCGTGTCGTGATCATCGATGATGTGGTGAGCACGGGAGGCACCATGCGGGCGCTCCTTGCCGCGCTGGAGATTGCAGGTGCGGAGATTAAAGATGTCTGCATCGTGATCCAGCGGGGCGATCCCGATATCGGGCGGCCGTACAAATCGCTCGTTAAGATCGATGTCACCGACCGGGTGCATGTGGTTGAGCGACACGTCTGACCTTACCGGTAAACTCCGGAAGCGCGGTGCACGCCGGGTCGCCCTCCAGTTCCCAGAAGGGCTCAAGCGGCAGGCTGCGACTCTCTCCACCGACCTGAAAGCCGAAGGGTTCGAGGTGATCATCAGCGGCGATCCCTGTTACGGTGCCTGCGACCTCGCACTCGATACTGTGACCTGCGGTGATGCCGATGTGCTCGTGCATTTCGGGCACGCGCCCGTCGATGAGAGAGAAAATGTCATCTTCGAACCATGGACGGTGGACTTCGACCCGGTGGTCCTTGAAAAGGCCCTGCCCCTCCTTAAACAAAAGACGATCGGCCTGGTCACCACGGTCCAGCACGCCCCGCTCATCCCGGCGATGGAATCCTTTCTCGCATCGCACGGCCATACCGTCAGGGTCGCGGATGGCACCGGGCGCACCCCGCTCCGGGGGCAGGTGCTCGGGTGCAGTTTTGCCGCCGCAAAATCAACCGGAACTGATGAGATCCTGTTTGTCGGGACCGGTGTTTTCCACCCGATCGGCATCGCGCTTGCCACGAAGGCCCGGGTGATCGCGCTCGACCCACTTTCCGGCACTGCACAGGAAGTCAGCGCCGATGCACTCCTGCGCCGGCGCTTTGCGGTGATGGAAAAAGCCCGGGGGGCGCTGCACATTGGTATTATCTTGAGCACGAAAAGCGGCCAGCAGCGCCAGGAGCTCGCGAAGCGGCTCGCCACACTTTCGCCCGGGGCAGTCATTATCACCATGCGCGAGGTGAGCCCGGACGAACTGCTCAACCTCGGGTTCGACTGCTACGTGAACACCGCGTGTCCCCGTCTCGCCTACGACGACCAGGTGAGGTTCAGAAAACCCGTCCTCTCCCCGCAGGAGTTCGAGATCCTCTGTGGAGTCCGGACCTGGGACGATTACACGATTGACGAGATCGCATGAAACTCAGGCAGCTGGAGATGGCACTGCAGCGCTGTGCCGGGTTTGAAAAACCACGTGCCGCATGGGAGCAGTACCAGACACCGGCCCCCCTTGCGGCCCGGCTTCTCTATGATGCGTACATGAACGGCGATATTGAGGGAAAAGTGGTCACGGATCTCGGGTGTGGGACCGGGATTCTTGCCATCGGAGCAGCCCTGCTCGGGGCCCCGATGGTACGGGCTGTCGATCTTGACCCGGCGGCCATCCATATTGCCGGGGAGAATGCCATCCTGCTCGGTGTTGACGTGGATTGTATCGTGGCCGATATTTCCGGGAAAACATCCGTCATCGCCGACCAGATTGGCCCCTGCGATACCGTCATCATGAACCCGCCCTTTGGCGCCCAGAAGCAGAATGTGCATGCCGACCGGCCGTTCATCGACTGCGCCCTCGCGATCGCACCGGTCACGTACGGTATCTTCAACGCCGGCTCGTCACCGTTTGTAGAAGCATATATCGCAGGAAGGGCCGGAATTGCCGGACGGGTCAGCGGAACGTTTCCCATAAAAAGGTCGTTTACCTTCCACACCAAAGACGTGCAGGAGATCGCTGTTGAGATCCTCAGGCTGGCAAGGAACTGAACTTCCTTTGTAGCTCCCGCGAAATAATGCATGGCTTGTTCTTCCCTGAAAATCTCCCCGGGCACCACCATTTATATGATGTGACTAAGAGAGATTATATCCGGAGATTCTAAATTATGGACAAGACAGGAATTGCTGCATTGATTGTGGGAATTGTACTGGTGGTGCTTGGCGGTTATGCGATCTGGGAGTTCCTCCCCGATGTGATCATGGCGGTCAGGGGCCTGATTGGCATTGTAGTGCTCCTCGCCGGCCTGATGCTTATCATCTTCGGGATCCTGATATTCAAGGAATAACTTTTTTATTTTGGTTTGTTTCGCAGGACACGACTTAGCCGGCAGGATGTACCACATTCGGTGGCCCAAAAAAGCAGACGGCTTTGGGGGAAGTTATACCTTCATGACGATGCACTGCGAGGCCGCAGTCTCGACCACGGGCTCGGGCTTGTCGACGAAGTACTCGTCCACTGCTTTTCGTACCCCGGGTGCCGTAAGATAGTCGTGGGACACGATGACGCCCCCCGCGCTCATACGGGGGTAGAAAAATTCGAGGCATTTCCTCGTGCTCTCGTAGGTGTCCACATCGAGATTGACAAAAGAGAACCGCTTGTCTTTCACCGGGCCCGATGTATCGGGGAAGATTCCCTTGTACATGAAGACGTTTTTCTCATGGGAAAGATAGGCCCTGACGTGGTCATAGGAAGCGGCAAACTTCCCCTCGTAAAACGGCCAGACTGCATCCACCTCGTCCACCCTGGGCAGGCCGGCAAACGTATCGAAGAGATGAAGAACCCGGTCGCCCTTGGCCGAACAGATGATCTTGGCTGAACCGCCTTTGTAGACGCCGACTTCCGCAATGTCACCGGGAACCTTCTCGGTGATCTTGGTAGTCATGTAGATCTGGTACGCTTCGATATCTTCCAGCAGGAGGTCAGTATCGGAACGGATCTTCCTGAGGTCCGATGCGAACTGCTTGCGCTCCGTGGAACCATAGTGTGAGAGTCGTCCACGGTTTGCGATGTCATATCCCATAAACGGCTCAATAACAGCCAGTTTCCTGAATTTTAACAGATATTTGCTTGGCGCTATGGTATCAAAGTAACAAATAAGATTTTTTTTGGGAAATAAACTCATGTCCGGTTATTTTTGTCGTATTGGAATTTAAAGTGTTGAGATGCACCGGCGATCCTCTTAGTTCCTTTGCGAAAACCGGTCGAATAGCACGCGAGCCGGATTGCTGCACTGAGAACCACCAACCCTGTATGGAGAGAGAGGATGATCACGGCGGTCAGGAGGACTAAGAATGAGCGGATCCTGGCATCCGAAGAAACTATCGTGACGCCAGAGCACGGGCAGCGATAAGGATACATCCAGGATCGAAACCGATAGCAGTCCAGGGTCCGGAGAGAGCCCACGCCCGATAACAAACTGCCACACGAAGTGGCGGGAATTTTTTTATCGCAGGAAAAATTCTGTATAACAGTAAACGGGAGGAAAAAAGTGCCCCCCTTAGTATCGTGTGTTTTTACCGGTTCTGTTCCTTTGACCATTCAACCGGATCAATATCCACGTCAAACTCGTCAAGAAACGGCATCAGCCCCGTGATAAATGGTATGGCTCTGCCGGTCGCGGAATCGCGTACTTCGCCGACAGCCGCTATCTCAATCATGAGGGGAAACTCCTCAAGAGTCCGGGCAAAGGACGGATCGTTCTCTTTTGTAAACCGGAGAAAACCTGCGACCGTGACATACGGACGCTCGTACTCGGGCACATCCCGGAACTCTTCCTGAACTTCGGTAAGCGTGCGGGTAACAGCAAGATCTTTTTCGAAAAAGAGGTAGACGTCAATCCCGTAATCCCGGCCAACCGCATCAAGGTTCCGGATCTCGATCATTCTGCCCCGTTCGATACCGATCGATGCCAGTTTTTCCGAAAGAGTCTTCCCGTGAAGGGCGTTCCGGGCGGCCTCGGTGTTATCCATGCAACAAGGTGGGGTGCCGGGATTTGTATATCTGATCCCCGGTACGACCCGCCCGTCCCTGAATCGCGGTTACCCGGAGAGAAACCGGGTCGGACCCGGGGAGCATTTCAACAGGCATAATGGGGGAAAGGATCTACCGTTGTACGTGAACACCTGCGGAAATGAGGGAACCGGGGCACGGACCCTCCGGAAAGTGAGCGTCCGGCTGCTGCCGTTTCTTATCCTTCTGTACGTGATCGCCTACCTGGACCGGGTGAACTTCGGCTTTGCAGCACTGGAAATGAACAGTGCCCTGGGGCTTTCAAGCGAGGTCTTCGGCTTCCTGTCCGGGATCTTTTTTATCGGTTACCTGCTTTTCGAGCTGCCCAGCAACCTGATCCTCCAGAAGACAGGAGCCCGTATCTGGATCGCCCGCATCCTCATCAGCTGGGGGATCGTGGTGATGGTAACGGCGTTTGCCACCGATGCGCTGCAGCTTGCCGTCCTCCGGTTCGTCCTTGGGGTTGCAGAAGCCGGGTTCTTCCCGGGAATCCTCCTGTACCTCACGTACTGGTTCCGCGAGCGGGAACTGGCAAAGGCTGTGGCTCTCCTGATGACTGCTCTTGCCATCTCCACGATTGTTGGTGCCCCCGTCTCGACATGGATTCTCGATTCCGTCCACTGGTTTGGCATGGCCGGCTGGCGCTGGCTCTTTGTCCTGGAAGGGCTGCCCGCGATCATCCTTGGTATTATCACATACTGGTACCTGTCCGACCGACCGGAGGATGCCGGCTGGCTCGAACCGGAGGAACGGGCCTGGCTTTCCGGCGAGATCAAAAAAGAGAACCCCCTGCGGCAGAAACAGGGGAACCATAACGGCCTTCTCTCGGTCATCACTGACCGGCGGATCTGGCACCTCGCCTTCATCTACTGCATGCTCGTGATCGCCCTGTACGGGCTCGGGTTCTGGATGCCCCAGATCATCCGTTCGATGGACAAAAGCCTGTCCAATACCTCGATTGGCCTGGTCATGGTGGTCCCCTATGCATGTGCAGGCATGGCAATGATCCTCTGGTCGCGGCACTCGGACCGGACCGGGGAGCGGCGCTGGCATACCGCCATTCCGCCGCTCGTTGGTGGAATTGCGCTTGCAGGATCGGGAATGGTCACATCACCGCTTGCGGCATTCCTTTTGATCATCGTCGCTACCGTGGGCATATTCTGTGCATTCGGGCCGTTCTGGACGCTTCCCTCCCTCTTCCTTGCCGAGCTGTCCGCCGCAGCCGGGATCGCCGTTATCAACTCTGTCGGCAATGCCGGCGGTTTTATCGGGCCGACCCTTATGGGATACCTGACACAGGCGACCGGCAGCACGAATGCCGGGCTGGTGGCGATTGGTATCTGCCTTGCGCTGGGCGGGACCGGGGCAGCGGCGGTCAGTACCTGGCACCGGGCGGAAAAGGACCGGAACTCTCAATGAAAAGGGATTATCCGGCGGGATTATCGCCGTGACCGGGCATATCCGTATACCGCTGCCGCAGTCCCGGATGCAAAAAGACTGCCCGCTGAAAGAAAACCTGCGGAACGGGCCGGTGCAGTCGTCGCCACCGGTGGCGTCGTGAAAGGAACCGTGGGACTTGTTTCGTTCACCGGAGGCGGGGACATGAGCGGGGCACTGACCGTAATGCTGCTTCCGGGGACCGGGGCGCCGCCATTATCAAGCTCGGTGACCTGCAGGACGGTCATGGTTGTCCCGGCACTGGCAGGCACCGTCCCGTTGATGGCCACGGTAAACGAGAGATCACTCGTCGTCGGGTACGACAGGAGATAACCATTGACAAACGCGGCAGTGCCGGATGCCGACTGCTGTGCAGCAGGGATACCGTTGACAATCACCTGAATGTTCCACCGGGCATTCACGAGATCGGTCTGCATCTGGAGCGTATGGTACCGGGAGAAGGTGGTAGCGCCCGTGGGAATAATTGCAATCGTGTTCACCGCGAGTTGCCCACTGCCGGCGACAGGCGGGGGGGCCGGCAAGAAAGATTCTTTTGTTAGCACCAGCGTTGCGGCAGCAGGTGAACCGATAATAAGAGCTACTGATACGAGGATCAGGACAGCCGTTGCACTTCCGGATGGAGGGAGTCTTCCGGGAATTGACATGCCAATGAAGGATGTACCGCCGCTCATCTTAAAAAAGTGATGGCAGGGGAGATATGAGATTTTTTACCGGCGCCAGACCAGCCTGTGCCGGATTCAGCATAATAATATGGTGCCGGCTCACACGGTACCACAATTACGCCAGTGCGGACGATGAACGTAATGACCGCCCGTGATACCACACACACCCCGGCAAAAGAGGAGATTGCAGCCGTAGCACGCCGGCTTGCGACAGCCACAACCAAGGGTGATCTTCTCAGAGTGCTCGCTGAAGAGGCCGGCCGGTACACGCTTGCCGATCTCCAGGTGATCGGGGGTCGTCTCTTCATGGAGGTGGCCGGCCTGCCCGAACCCTACCGCAGCCGGGTCCGCCCGTTCTTTTGTGAACAGCTCTTCGGGGCTCACCACCGGCTCCTCCTGATGTACCGGTCGGGCCCATTCCGGCGGGCAGTCGAACCAATCCGGGATCCCGAAACGTTCGAAAAATTCTGCGCGATGATCCCGGAGGGCTGTTTTACCTGGGACGAACATGCAGAGAGAACCCCGTTCCATTACTCCCCGCAGCACCGGCTCTTCTATTACCTTATGGCTGCATTTACGATGTTTGTGCTCGATGCCCCGGGCCATCCGGTCGGCATGCCATTCCCGGGCGGTTTTGCGGTCGAGGACCGGAATGGGACATTCTATTGCCTGATCCGGGACCGGGAAAAAGAGGTATTTTTCTCTATCTGCAATTTCTGCCCGGCAAAGCAGA